>Ga0129306_1003001_pt1 | contig 13626 bp, 9 predicted proteins | sample P827metagenome_FD_94438 | JGI IMG/M metagenome (GOLD analysis project Ga0129306, IMG submission 94438) | Capybara group fecal microbial communities from Wisconsin, USA - P827 metagenome | ecosystem: Host-associated > Mammals > Digestive system > Large intestine > Fecal | place: USA: Wisconsin...
AAGTCAACGTCGCCGCACATTTTATTGTTTTCATCTCTGTGAATACCCACATCAATGACAACTGCGCCCTTTTTAACGTACTCTGCGCCCACAAACTTAGGTTTCCCCATGGCAACGATCAAAATATCAGCCTTACTTGCAACCTCTTTCAGATTCGGGGTCTTTGAATGGCAGATTGTAACTGTGGCATTTTCTTTAAGCATCAAAAGTGCCATGGGCTTTCCGACTATGTTGCTTCTTCCGATGACAACACAGGATTTTCCGGAAATATCCACATTACTTCTCTTTAAAAGTTCTATGACACCGGCGGGTGTGCAGGACACAAAACAATCTCTTCCGCCGCATAGATTTCCGACGTTCACGGGATGGAAACCGTCCACATCCTTTTCGGGACTGATCGCTTTTATAATATTATCTTCACAGATTGAAGAAGGCAAGGGCAACTGCACCAGAATTCCCGTAATGTCGGGGTTTTTGTTAAGGTCGTCGATTACGCCCAAAAGCTTTTCTTCGGAAGTGTTTTCGGACAGTTCATAGGAAACCGAACCGATACCGATATATTCACAGGCCTTCTTTTTGTTCTTTACATAAATGGAGGATGCGGGATCGTTACCCACCTGAATTACGGCAAGACACCCTTCTTTTCCTTCGGATTTGAGTTTCTCAACTTTAAGCTTTAACTCATCCTTGATTTCAGTGGATATTGCTTTTCCGTCAATCAGTTCCATAAACATAACCCCCTTAGAATAATCCCGTTATTTTACCGCTTGCATCCACATCGATGTTGTATGCAGCGGGATTCTTTGAAAGCCCCGGCATGGTAACAACCTGACCCGTAAGCACCACCACGAAACCTGCTCCGGCCGAAACATAAACCTCTCTTACGCTCAAAGAAAAATCTTTGGGACGGCCCAAAAGTTCAGGGTCATCGGAAAGTGAATACTGGGTTTTTGCAATACATACGGGAAGGTTTCCGAAACCAAGATCCGTAAGCTTGACAAGTGCTTTGTCGGCTTCGGATGAAAAGATCACATCCTTTGCTCCGTATATTTCCTTTGCAACCTTTACTATCTTATCCTTAAGGCTGTCGGAATCTTCATATAAAGGCTTAAACTCGGATTTCTTTTCGTTAAGGGTCTTAAGCACTTTCTCCGCAAGTTCCTTACCGCCTTCTCCGCCGAATTCCCAGACCTTTGACAAAGCAAATTCGCATCCTCTTTCTTCGCAGAATTCCTTTACAAATTTGATTTCAGCCTCTGTGTCCGATGAAAACGCATTAAGGGTCACAATAAGCGGAACGCCGTATTTCTGGACGTTTTCAATGTGTTTTTCAAGGTTTGCGATACCTTCCTTCAACGCGGGAAGGTTTTCTGAGGAAAGTTCCTTAACCGGAACGCCACCGTTATATTTCAGCGCTCTTATGGTGGCAACAATAACACAGGCATCGGGCTTTAATCCTGCCTTTCGGCACTTGATGTCAAAAAACTTTTCAGCTCCGAGATCTGCACCGAAGCCTGCCTCGGTAACAACATAATCAGCAGCTTTAAGAGCAAACTTGGTGGCTCTTACCGAATTACAACCGTGGGCAATATTTGCAAAAGGTCCGCCGTGCACGATGGCGGGTGTATGCTCAAGAGTCTGAATAAGGTTAGGCTTAACGGCATCCTTTAAAAGTGCCGCCATGGCTCCGACTGCCTTAATATCCTTTGCTGTTACGGGGTTACCGGAAAGATCGTAAGCTACAACTATTTCCGAAAGTCGCTTTTTTAAATCCTCCATATTTTCAGCAAGACAAAGAATAGCCATGATCTCGGAAGCAACGGTTATAACAAAATGGTCTTCTCTTACAAAACCGTCCATTTTCTTTCCAAGACCCACCACTATATTGCGTAAAGACCTGTCATTCATATCCATGCAACGCTTCCAGATGATGCTCCTGGTATCGATATTTAGTACATTTCCCTGCTGGATATGATTGTCTATAAGTGCGGCAAGAAGGTTATTCGCCGTGGTGATTGCATGAAAATCGCCGGTAAAATGAAGGTTAAGGTCCTCCATGGGGACAACCTGTGCATAACCGCCCCCTGCAGCACCGCCTTTGATACCAAAACACGGCCCAAGTGAAGGCTCGCGAAGGGCAACAACACATTTCTTTCCAAGCTTGTTCATTGCCTGTGCAAGTCCTATGCTGGTCGTGGTTTTTCCTTCTCCTGTGGGAGTGGGATTAATGGCCGTAACAAGAACGAGTTTTCCGTCCTTGTTATTTTTGTTTCTTTCATACCACTCGTCGGAAATCTTTGCTTTATACTTTCCGTAAAGTTCCAGATCGTCGGCCTCAATGCCGATGGTCTTTGCGATTTCCGTTATGGGAAACATTTCTGTGCTCTGGGCGATCTCAATATCGGATTTCATTAAAACTCCTTATATTACATTTCATTTTCAATAAAGTTTTCAAACTGCTCCATGCTCATGTTGACGGTCCTGGGTTTGGTTCCTTCATCGGGTCCCACAACTCCCGCCTCACAAAGCTGGTCAACGATCCTGGCAGCTCTGTTAAAGCCCATCTTGAACTTTCTTTGTACCTGACCGATGGAAGCCTTTTGACATTCTATGATATAACGGCCCACCTCGATAAAGCGGTCGTCATATTCTCCGTCTTCGCCTTCTTCACCGGAAGACGACTTACTCTGGGCGCTGAGAGAATTGATCTTTTCATTGATATTCTCGTCATAACTGACGGTTCCCTGGGCTTTAAGAAAATCAACAACGGAATTTACTTCCGCATCAGAAACGAATCCGCCCTGAAGTCTTACCGGGTTTTTGAGTCCCTTCGGGAAGAAAAGCATATCACCCTTTCCGAGAAGTTCCTCGGCACCGGAACTGTCAAGGATGGTCCTTGAGTCGATACCGCTGGATACGGCAAAGGCTATACGGCTGGGCATATTGGCTTTGATAAGACCCGTGATAACGTCAACGGAAGGCCTCTGTGTCGCTATGATAAGATGAATGCCTGCGGCTCTTGCAAGCTGAGCCAGACGGCAGATCGCATCTTCCACATCATTCTTGGCAACCATGATAAGATCGGCAAGCTCGTCCACTATAATGACGATCTGAGGAAGTTTTTTATAGATCTCGCTTTCTTCCTCTCTTTGCTCGACGGTCCTGTTATAACCGGCCAAATCTCTGGCCCCCAGATCAGCAAACTTTTTATAACGTTCCATCATTTCGCTGACAGCATAATTAAGGGTTGCGGCGGCTTTCTTCGCGTCGGTAACGACGGGCAAAAGCAAATGCGGAATACCGTTATATACGCTTAATTCAACCACCTTCGGGTCGATCATTATAAGCTTTACGTCATCGGGATGAGCCTTATAAAGAATGCTCATGATAAGTGTATTTATGCAGACCGATTTACCCGAACCCGTAGCGCCCGCAATGAGCACATGGGGGAATTTATCAATATCATAAAGAATGATCTTGCCGGAAATGTCCTTACCGACTGCAAAAGCAAGATTTGAATCAAACTCCCTGAATTCCTCGTTGTCGATAAGATCACGAAGTACAACCGGCTGGCTTACTCTGTTGGGGATCTCGATACCAACGGCGGATTTACCGGGAATGGGAGCCTCAATCCTGATATCTGTGGTGGCAAGACTTAACTTGATATCATCGGAAAGACTCTTAATTCGGCTAACCTTGACTCCGAGTTTGGGAATAACCTCAAATCTGGTAACGGAAGGACCTACACAGTAATTGTCGATCTCGGCTTCAACACCGAAGGTCTTAAGGGTTTCCGTCAGTTTTTTCTTCATACCGTTAAAGTAGCTCTCGGAATCCCTGGATTTGGACTGCCCCGGAGAAAGAAGCTTCATGGGAGGGAATACATATTCTCCACTTTTAACCGCGGTTTCGGCTGCAAAGGGAGATTCTTCGACCTTGGAAGTTTTTCGGGCGGAAGGACGATCCTTTGTAACTATGGGCTTAATCTCGGTAACCTCATCCACGGGTTCCTCAACATCATCCGTAAGGATCTCAACCATTTCACCGGCACCGGGAACCGGTGTCGAAGCAGGCTTAAAGGTCAAAGTGCTTTCGTCAAAGCCGTTAAGCTTGATCTCGTGTATATTGTCATTAACCGATGAAGGGTCCTCGGCCGCAGGGGTAAGTCTGGTCATTTCCGTAATGTTTTCGGGAACATTGGAAACAACCTTCCTGTTATTCTTTAAGACCTTCTCGTCTTCTTTTATCTCATTCTTTATGTTCCGCTTCTCGTTTGCTTCTCTTTCGCGTTCTTCTTTTTCGCGGAGCCGTTCTTCTCTTTCGCGTTCCTTTTCAGCCATGCGAATAGCTTTTATTTCGCGCTTTCTCTTTAATTCCGAAAGCCTGTCATCATAAATCTGCTGTTTAAACTCTTTGTCGTTTGCGGAACGTTCCAGCAAGATTTCGGTGCCGGCCTTCATTCGTTTCACAAAGGACTTTTCCGTGATGATGATTATGCAGACAATGATAACCACAATAACGAAAATGATCGTACCGACTTTGCTGATAGCATAAAGAAGTCCGTACGATGCAGATGCGGAAAATACTCCGCCGCCCTTTCTTTCGGTGCTGCAGTATTGATAAAAGCGCCCAAAGTCGAATTTTTCGGCCTTTTCACTGATGCCGCCGATAAGGTCAAAAATCACCCCCACGGCAAAAAACATTATGGAGCCGAAAATACTTTTCTTGATCGCTCCCGGATTACCCTGATTGATCTGAAGGTAAACCGTCAGAAAAGCGGCCAAAAGCGGAAATACATACGCAAGCAAACCAAAAAGTCCGAACATCACGTCGGACACCACATTACCGAATTTACCTATCCATCCAAAGTTGCATGCAAAAAGCAAAATTGCAATCGCAAAAACGATAATCGCCTTTATTTCCTGAGCAAGCTCAAAATCATGTTTTGTTCTTTTGGGAGTCGAAGTACTTTTGGCGGAAGTCTTGTTCTTGCTTCCCGCCGGTCTTCCACGTCTCTTCTTTGAAGAGGTTGTTGCCATATCTATACCATCCTTATTAAACCCCGAAGTAATGTTATCATAAATATGGGGCCTTTGGTATGGGAAAAATCATAAAAAAAGCTAAAAACTAAATATCGAAATCGTCGTCATCCGAAACGGACACATCGTATTTCATCATATCGTCGGAAACATCAAAATCATAGGATATTTCTTTTTTAACATGCTTCTTGGGTAAAGGAAGCGGATTATCAAACAACTTCACTTTCGCAGGTTCCTTCACGGGTTCTGCAGCAGGTACAGGTTCGGGTGCGGGCTCGGGTGCCACAAAATCATCCTCAGAGATTATCAAAACATCATTTTCCGCATCATCCGAAAGAGAATCTGCAGTCTCATCACTGATGAGAATCTTTTCTTTTCTTTCAAAGATGACCAAAGATGCAATTCCCCTGGCGGCAAGGACCGCCAAAACAAGAGAAACAAGCCTTAAGGAGTTAACGGACTGCGAGTTCCAAAGCATCACAAAAACTGCACTTGCAAACAAAACAAAGGGAAGTGTCGATACATCCGAATTTGCCTTAAATCCGTGCAAAAAAGCGAACAGCGCAAATACACAGACAAGTATCGAAGCTGCAATTATCCCAAGATAAAACGGAAATACGGAATCAAATACCGAAATCAAACCGTTAAGATCATAGCCCGGAAACGCAAAAGTTTTTTCAAAAAAAGCATTGAGACTTGATATAAAGTCATCTCCGAAGGCAATAGAGTTAAACAAAAACGTTCCGAAAAGTCCGACTATCGCGAAGAAAACAAAGAAGATCGTCGGAAGCCAGGGTTTGTTGATGGCAAAGCCCGCAGGGTTTTCATACTCTTCTTCCAGGGAAGAATAATCGATTTTATCCGCGAACATGATAAATACGATGGCGATAATAAGAACGAAAAAGCAAGGGAAAAAGCTTGAAAAGACTCCAAAACAAAGTCCCATTACAAGAAAGATCAGTGCATTGAATCCGCTGATCATAAGCCCGTCGTGTCTGGCTCTTAATAAAAGCGCAATGATAAGGATCAAAAATGCCGCACACAACAACGTAAAGTTTTCGGCAAAGAAAGATATCTGATCATTCTCAAAAAAGGCAAGCAAAAAGAACGCTCCGGTTCCCACAAAGGCCGAAAGATCGCCGAATAATGCCTTAACCGAAAAGTAAAGAAATATCCCTGCCACAAAATACAAAACCGAAGAAGAAATAAGATAAACAAATGCGGATTCGCCGAAAACATTGAAAATAAAGGAGGATAATCCATAAATCAGGAAATCAAAGCCAAAGACTTCTCCCACAAGATATTTTTCTTTAAATCCCGCAAGTCCGGAAGACAAAAGATCTTTCGAATGCCACGAAACAGCGAAAAAACAAACGTAAACGCCGAAGGCAAAAACAATCAAAAAAGAAAGTATTTTAAATGCTTTCAGTGCTTTTGCGGCTCCTTCAGGGGCTTTGGAATCCTTTTTAAGTTTAAAGCCCACAAAAGACCATAAAGCATATACGCCAAAGAGCATAAGAATCACACCCGCCGAAGACAGATGTGCGATTTTAACGGTTCCAAACAGATATCCCGTAAAATTAACATATTCGAAGAATGACGTAAAAAGCATGAAAATCAAAGCACTGAAGGTAAGCGCCCCCAAACACATGCTTATGTAGCTCAAAAACGATTTTTTAAACTTCATCGTCTACCTCGTCAGTCGGATAGTATTTTTTCTATGTTGTATCTGGGTCTTCTCTTGACCTCTATATACATCTTTCCGATGTACTGGCCGATAAGACCGATACAAAGAAGCTGCACTCCTCCAAGGAACCAGATTGAAAGAATAAGGGACGTCCAGCCGGGTTCAACATTTCCCACAAAATACGAAACAAGGGCATATATCGCAGCTACGATGCTGAATAAAACAATTAAGCATCCAAGACCGGTGATCATGGTGATAGGTTTAACGCTGAAGGAAGAAATGCCGTTAAAAGCAAGGGCGAGCATCTTCTTAAGCGGGTATTTACTCTCTCCCGCCACTCTTTCTTTGCGATCGTAATATACACAGTCGGTCTCATACCCGATAAGGGGCACAATACCTCTTAAAAACAGATTGGTTTCTTTATACTCGGAAAAGTTTTCGAGAGCTCGTTTGCTCATCAGTCGAAAATCGGCATGATTGTAAACAGACTTAACTCCCATGTCATTCATGAATTTATAAAAGGACTGAGCCGTGAAACGCTTAAAGAAAGAATCGGTGGTTCTCTTTTTTCTCACTCCGTAAACTATGTCCTTGCCTTCATGGAATTTATCGATCATCTCCTCGATAACGGCGATATCATCCTGAAGATCCGCATCGATGGATACGGAAACGTCACACATGTCCTTTGCCGTAATAAGGCCTGCGGTAAGGGCGAACTGGTGACCCACGTTTCCTGCAAGTTTAACGCCTTTCACGAGAGAAGGATATGCTTTGTGCTCTTCTTCGATCAGCTCCCATGTACGATCCTTTGAACCGTCATTTACAAAAAGAATGAAGCTGTCTTCCGATACTTTTCCTTTGTCCGAAAGGTCTTTGATAACGCCGCGAAGCGCTTCGGATGCGATTTTTAAAACTTCTTCTTCATTATAACAGGGAACTACGATAGCAAGTCTGTCCATGATATCCCCCCTTAACCGATTGCCTGTGCCAGATCCTCTATAATGTCGTCAACGTTTTCGATACCGACGGAAAGCCTTACAAGATCGGGTGAAATACCGGCTTCTTTAAGCTGGGTTTCATTCATCTGTCTGTGAGTATGACTTGCAGGATGAAGCACACAGGTACGTGCGTCGGCCACGTGAGTAACAATAGCGATAAGTTTAAGCTTGTCCATAACGGCCGCGGAAGCTTCTCTCGAGCCCATGCCGAAGGTTATTACGCCGCTGGTGCCGTTAGGCATGTATTTCTTTGCAAGATCGTAGTATTTATTTGATTTAAGATCCGGATAATTTACCCACGCAACCTTAGGATTCTTTTCAAGCCATTCCGCAACCTTCAAAGCATTGGCACAGTGGCGTTCCATACGAAGAGCCAGAGTCTCAAGTCCGATATTGATGTAAAAAGCATGCTGGGGAGACTGGATGGAACCAAAATCTCTCATAAGCTGGGCGGTACACTTGGTGATATAAGCGCCCTTGCCGAATTTTTCGGCATAAACGATGCCGTGATAGGTTTCATCGGGAGTACAGAGACCCGGAAATTTATCCTTATGTGCCATCCAGTCAAAGTTTCCGGAGTCCACAATACAGCCGCCCACGGTAGCCGCATGTCCGTCCATATATTTGGTGGTGGCATGGGTCACGATATCAACCCCGAACTCAAAGGGTCTGCAGTTAATGGGTGTAGGGAATGTGTTGTCCACGATAACGGGAACACCGTGAGCATGAGCCACTTTAACGAACTTATCGAAATCAAATACGGTAAGAGCCGGATTTGCAACGGACTCTCCGAACACACACTTGGTGTTTTCTTTAAAAGCGGCATTCAGTTCTTCTTCGGTGCAATCGGGATCCACAACGATGGCTTCGATACCCATTTTAGCCATGGTGTTCTTTAAAAGATTGAAGGTTCCGCCATAGATGGCGCTTGACATGATAAAGCTGTCGCCGTTCTCGCAGATATTGAAAACCGCATAGAAATTTGCGGCCTGTCCCGAAGACGTGAGCATGGCAGCCACACCGCCTTCAAGCTCGCAGATCTTCTTGGCCACATAATCGTTGGAAGGGTTCTGAAGTCTGGTGTAAAAATATCCTTCTTTTTCAAGGTCAGAAAGCTTACCCATTTCATCGCTGGAAGAATATTTGAAAGTAGTACTTTGAACTATGGGCATAATACGGGGATCGCCGTTCCCCGGTTCATAACCGCCCTGCACACATATGGTCTCTCTTCTCATGTCCATTCTCCTGTATTTAAATCACTGTTATTCCTGATCTTCCCAGTTGGTGTATACGTTCTGAACGTCATCGTCTTCATCAAGAAGGTCTAAGGTTCTCTGAAGGTTCTTGACAGCGGTCTCATCGGTAAGAGCCACATAATTCTGGGGGATCATGGTTACTTCGGCACTCATGGCCTTAATTCCGTTATCTTCAAGTGCCTTTAAGACCTTGTCAAACTCGTCGGGATCCGTAAGGACTTCGAAGCAGTCTTCTTCTTCGGAGAAATCTTCCGCTCCGCAATCAAGCGCGGTCATCATAAGTGTATCCGCATCCGTATCGCAATCTTCTTTATCAATGATGATCTGTCCCTTTTTATCAAACATAAAGGATACGCAGCCGGGAGTTCCGATGTTGCCGTTACCCTTGGTAAATGCGCTTCTTACGTTTGCTGCGGTACGGTTCTTGTTGTCCGTAAGGCAGTCTACGATAATAGCTATACCGTTGGGGCCATAGCCTTCATAGGTACAGAATTCATAGTTTACGGCACTGCCTTCCCCGGCAGCTTTCTTGATACCGCGTTCGATGGTATCATTGGGAACGTTGTTTGCTTTAGCCTTCGCGATGACGGTTGCGAGTTTAAAGTTGTTTGCAGGATCCGGACCGCCTTCTTTTACGGCTACGGCTATTTCACGACCGATAATGGTAAAGATCTTACCCTTTGCAGCGTCGTTTTTCTCTTTTTTATGCTTAATGTTTGCAAATTTTGAATGTCCTGACATGTTACTGATTCTCCTCGTTCTTGTTTGTTTTTTGAGCGCTTATTTTGGCCACACGGCGGTTATCCACCGAAAGGATTGAAAATACATAACCGTCCTTGACCGTTGAAAAGGTTTCACCCTTTGCAGGCAAATGTTCAAGTCTGGAAATCATGAAACCGTTGACGGTATCGAATTCGTCCTCTTCAAATTTGATTCCCAAGGTTTCTTCCACTTCGGAAAGGGGCGTGATGCCGTCGATAACATAGGAATCCTTCCCGCTCTTTCTGATGTGTTTTTCCTCAACGTCGTACTCATCCATGATATTTCCGACAATTTCTTCAAGAATGTCTTCCATGGCAATAAGCCCGGTTGTCTGCCCGTATTCGTCAACAACCATGGCAAGCTGGGTCTTCTTGGACTGCATGATCTTGAAAAGATCGTTGATGTTCATGGTCTCGGGAATGAATAAAGCCTTTCTGATAAGACCTTTGATCTCATGAACTTCTCTGTTTTCATGAGGGTCCTTTGCACGAAACCGCATGGCGTCCTTAAGATAAAGAATACCGATGACGTGATCTAAGTTTTCCTCATAAACAGGATATCTTGAATTGTTGTTTTCAAGCATAAACTTAATCGCATCGTCAAGAAGGGTATTCTTGTCGATTGCGACTATGCTGCTTCTATTTGTCATGATCTCACCGGCTTCTTTGTCGGCAAAATCAATGATGTTATTGATCATGGCTGCCTCTGAGTCCTCGATAACGCCCTGCTCGTGGACTTCATTGACCTTTGACATGATCTCTTCTTCCGGGTCAATGGATTTATCCTTAACCCTGTCGATTAATTTCATCGCGACCTCGGCGACAATATATAACCCGAGTACTATCAGCGCCGCGACTGTGCCGTCGTCCATTTTCTTCTCCGTTTCTGTATAGACTTAATAAATAAAAATATATCATCAAGGCAGGTTTCAGTCAAGAAAATCGAGCCTTTGAAAGCCTTAATTTATTTATAAATTCTTCTGATTCTGTTACCTAAACAACAGGCAAATTCGTAGTTGAATCTTCCGGACAAAGCAGATATCTCGTCAAGGGTGATCTCACTGTCTCCGTCTTTGCCGATAAGAGTCACCAGATCCCCTTCTTTTACGTCGGGAACATCCGTCACATCCACCATAAACTGGTCCATGCAGATCTTACCGAGAACTGCGCATTTACAGCCGTGAATGAGCACATAGCCCTTATTGGAAAGGCTTCTTGGATATCCGTCTGCGTATCCGATGGGTATAGTGGCAACTTTCCTTTTCCCTTTGCAATGATAAGTGGAACCGTAACTTATGGGCGTCCCGTCCTCGCATTCCTTAACAAAGATCACATGGCTGAACAAAGAAAGTGCGGGTTTAAGATCAAGGGGCTTAACTCCCGTATATTCCGAGGGAGTAAGGCCGTAAAGGATAATTCCCGCACGGCACATATCAAATCTTGCTTCCGAAATGTCGCAGATGGCGGCGGAATTTGCAATGTGTTTGATGGGAATATCCAAAGAAAGTTCTTTTTTAAGCCTTTCGTTAAAGCTCTTAAAGAGTTTCAACTGCTCATCGGCAAATGTCTTGTCTTCCTCGTCTGCCTTAGCAAAATGCGAGAAAATTCCTTCGATTTCGATACCCTCATAGTCCGAAAGACATTCCTTTACAAAAGCGATCCCCGAATCATCAGGACGAACGCCGATTCTGCCCATTCCGGTATCGAGTTTGATATGCACTTTAACTTTCTTATGAAGAGCCTTGGCGATATTGTTAAGATCGTTAAGCTCATCCTTTCTGAATACGGTAATCCTGATATCGTTATTGATGATGTCCGGATATGAATAAGGGAAGGTGTAATTAAGCACCAGAATGGGTTTCTTGATCCCCGCATCGGTAAGTTCGAAGGCCTCTTCCGCCGTTGCGGTGGCGTATCCGTAAATTTCATCGGCCTCATCAAGCATTTTAGCTATCTCCACCGCTCCGTGACCGTAGGCATCGGCCTTCACCACAGCCGTAAGTCTGGTATTTTTACCAAGATGGGCATAAATGTTTTTAACATTATTTTTGATCGCTTCAAGATCAACGAGGGCGTAGCCTCTCGGAAAATCATTTTTCATTGATAAGTCTCTCCCAAGCATTTGGAATATTTTCAAGGATGTCGGTGGCAGTCATAGCCACGGCTCCTTTGCAATCCTTTGCAAGATTTCCTGCATATCCGTGAAGAAATACGGAAAAAGCAACGCTTTTTGCAAAATCGACGTCCGTGTTTTTATTTGTTCTGTAACAAAGTCCGCCGAGAATTCCCGCAAGAACATCTCCGCTTCCCGCCGTTGCCATTCCTTCGTTTCCGGAAAAATTTACATAGACATTTTTCCCGAACACATGGGTCTTTGCGGATTTTTCAACAAGTACCATACCGTAGTTTTGATAAAAATTATGCGTAAAATCAGCGTTTTCGGCACCAAGGGAATCGCTGAGTCTTTTAAGTTCACCCCCATGAGGAGTAAACACTATGTGAGCACCTTTCTCCCTGCACATATTTGAAAGTTTTGCAAAAAGTATCGCATCGGCCGCCAAAACATTTATGGCATCAGCGTCAAAAACGTAAATCTTATCTTCAAAAATACCCTTATCCGCTATGGCATTAACGATAGATTTAGCAGCATTACCGGTTCCAAGACCCGGCCCGCAAACGATAGTATCAAAACTGCTGATATCTTTGATCAGATTATCGATATCCGGTTCATCATCGTAAAAATCAAACATTGCCTCAGGGATATCATGTTCCAGGGAATACCGGTTATTTTCGTGAGTGACAATCTTAACAAGTCCCGCTCCCGAATAGAAAGATGCCTTTGCGCACAAAAAAGCCGCGCCGTAAATATCCTTGCTGCCGGCGATGACAAAGGTCTTTCCGTATGTTCCTTTATGTGCCGTATTTTTTACATACAAAGGATTATTTTCAAAATCCGCTTCCGAAATTGCGAAAGCATCAGGTTCTTCGCATTCCATATTTATTCCGATATCAACGCATTTGATAATACCGGTATAATCCGGGGCAACCTTTAAAAACAAGCCTGTTTTATACCCTGCAAAGGTTACCGTAAGGTCCGCTTTGACAGCTCCGCCCCGAAGCTTTCCCGTTGAAGAATCGATGCCGCTCGGAACATCTGCGGAGATCACATATGCATCAAGGAAATTGATCTGATTGATGATGGAAATATATTCTTCCGAAAGATCCCGATTCAGACCGGTTCCAAACATACAGTCTACCACCACCGCATATTCATTCTTGATCAGTGGAGGAAAAACGAGGGTATTATCGGTATATGAAGCTATGCTCTGTAAAAGCTTGTATTCATAAGAAAAAAGCTCGCTTTTATGTGGCGATTCCAAAACATAAAGTGATGTTTTGATCCCGCTTCCAATAAGGATCCTTGCCAAAGCAATTCCGTCGCCCCCGTTATTTCCGCAGCCGGCAACGATCAAGACCCTGTCACTTTTGGATTTAAGCTTCTCTTTAACACAATCGGACAAAGCAAGGGCCGCCCTTTCCATAAGGACTTCCGCTTTAAATCCGATTTCGTTGATTAACCGATTCTCCCGTTCTTTGATCTTTTCCGGAGAATAAATCTTATTCATCCTTTGTTTCCTTTGCGGGTTTCGAGACATCCTTTTCAGATAAGGGCTCGATATTGTATTTCATGTCAAAAATATTGATTACGTCTGCGCCGAAGATACTGTGCATGTATGTGTAAAAATTCTGGTTTCTCTTAAGCTTTTGCTGCTTGATAACCACCTTTTTCTTGAGTTCGACACGCATTTCCTCGACCCAGCGGCTGATCTCACCGATCTCCTCATTGTTTTCCTGGATCTGCTCATAGCAGACTTCCATGGTCTC
>Ga0129306_1003002_pt1 | contig 13622 bp, 10 predicted proteins | sample P827metagenome_FD_94438 | JGI IMG/M metagenome (GOLD analysis project Ga0129306, IMG submission 94438) | Capybara group fecal microbial communities from Wisconsin, USA - P827 metagenome | ecosystem: Host-associated > Mammals > Digestive system > Large intestine > Fecal | place: USA: Wisconsin...
AAATCAGAACCTTCTGCCCGTCCTGCGTCACGCTTTCCTTACCCCGGACGTTCTCCAGCCGTTCCCGTTCCGCCTGCGCCTGTTTCTGTTTTTCCTGCATAGCTGCCAGCGTAGTCTCGTCCGGATCCAGATACACGGTGCCGGTAAAGCCGTCAACGACTGCCATTTTACCCTCCAGGTCCGTATGAATCTGGGTGCCGGTGTTGACCACAGTAGCAATGCCCAGGTTCCGGGCCAGAATGGCCGTGTGGGAACTGGCACTGCCGCCGGACAGCACAAAGCCTAATATTTTTTTTGTGTCAAGCTGCATGGTTTCGCTGGGGGCCAGGTCATCCGCTGCCAGAATCACCTGATCATACTGCGAAAAATCAATCGCCGGACCGCCGCTTAAAATCTGCTCCACCCGGCGGGAGATATCCAGCACGTCCGCTGCCCGTCCCTGCATGTATTCGTCATCCATGCCCCGGAACATGGCGGCAAGTTCCTGGGCGGTTCTGTCCACAGCCGCTTCCGCATTCAGCATCTCTTCCCGGATACGACTTTCCACCCCTTCAATATACTCATCGTCTTCCAGCATCATCTGGTGGATTTCAAAGATGGCGGCGTCTTCTTCCCCGACTGTCTCCAGCGCTTTTTCATATAATTGCCCCAACTGAGCTGCAGCCTCTTCCCGTGCTGATTGAAAGCGCTGCACTTCCGCTTCCGGGTCTGTTATCGTGCGGACAGCCGTAGAAATAGTATTGCGGTGGAACAAAGCCAGCGGTCCGATGCTGATGGCCCCATATACGGGTTTTCCTGTAATCGTAAGCATACATTTCTCCTGTATAGCAATGACAAGAAGACCGGAGAACTGTGGCTCATTGATGCCCTGCAGGACTGTGCCTCCTTCCCCGGTCTGTTTTTAACAGTACATTAAACAGTACAGATTATGGAAACGCTAATCTATCCGTATTTCTATAAATTAGCTTTCAGGAAAGCTTCTACAGCAGCTGCAGCCGCTTCTTCATCCGCGCCTTCCACATCTACGGTGATCACTTCTCCCTGTTTTACACCCAGGCCCATTACAGCAAACAGTTTTTTCAAATCAGCCTTCCGGGCGCCTTTGGCCACCGAAATCTTGCTTTCAAATTTTTTGGCTTCCTTGACCAGCAAGCCTGCGGGACGGGCATGAATGCCGGCAGCATCGGTAATGGCATAGGTAAATGTTTTCATACGTTATTCCTCCCTTTACACAAAATTTAATAACTCTAAATTTGTAAACATCTATTTTTTTTTGATAACAAACTCATTCAACGGCATCCTTGCGGGTAAATCCTAAAATGAAGCAGGCCACCAGAGCCCCGACGAGCAGCGCCACAAAATACATGGGCCAGTTGGTCACTACACCGAACACGAACAGACCGCCGTGAGGCGCCGGCACGGTGCAGTTAAACAGCATGGACAGAGCGCCGGCCACTGCGGAACCGATAGCACATGCCGGAATCACATGCAGTGGATCGGACGCCGCAAAAGGAATCGCCCCTTCCGTGATAAAACTAAACCCCATAATAAAGTTCGTCACACAGGAAGAACGTTCCTGCTTCGTAAATTTCTTTTTGAACAGCAGTGTGCAGAGAGCGATGGCAATGGGCGGAACCATGCCGCCAATCATAACGGAAGCCATGATGCCGGAAGAAACGGCCTGGCCGGAAGCCCCGGCAAGGGACGCCGTGCCGAACACATAAGCCGCTTTATTGATAGGCCCGCCGAAATCAATAGACATCATGCCGCCCAGGATAAATCCCAGAATCACTTTGCTGGAAGAAGACATACCGGCCAGTACACCCGCCAGCCATTTGTTGAACATAGCCGTAGGCGGGTTGATGATGTACGTCATAATAATACCCATCAGCAGCAGTCCCAGCACCGGATACAGCAGCACCGGCTTGGTTCCTTCCAGAGCCTGAGGCAGGCCGGACAACACTTTTTTAAGCCAATTCACCAAATACCCGGCAATAAAGCCGGCAAACAGAGCGCCGAAGAACCCAGAACCCCCGTTCACCGCCAGGAAGCCGCCTACCACGCCGGGCATCAGCGCCGGACGCTCGCCGATACTCATGGCGATGTAACCTGCCAGGATCGGCATCATCATGCTGAAGGAAAGGCCGCCAATGTTTTTCAGGAAAGCTGCTAGCGGGGTGCCGGAGCCAAAGTTAGCCGTGCCAGCATTGCCCATATCAAACAGGAAAGCCAGAGCGATGAGGATACCACCGCCGATAACGAAAGGAAGCATGTGAGACACGCCGTTCATCAGATGCTTGTAGATCTGACGTCCTACGCTTTCTCCTTCTGCCGCCGCGGCAGCCGGTTCATCAGAGGGCGCACCCTCTCCGCTGAAGACGGGAGCCTCCCCTTTCAGAATGGTATTGATCAGATTTTCCGGTTCCTTGATACCAGCGGACACTTTTACGAACAATACTTTTTTCCCGGCAAACCGTTGCACCGGAACATTCTTGTCACAGGCTACGATAATACCTTCGGCTCTTTCAATATCAGCAGCTGTCAGGGTGTTTTTCACGCCACCGGAACCATTGGTCTCCACTTTGATATCTATTCCCATAGCAGCAGCTTTCCGTTCCAGGGCTTCTGCCGCCATATAGGTATGGGCAATACCGGTAGGACAGGCCGTCACAGCAGCCACAAACGGTTTACCGGAGTTACTCGCTGCCCCGGCGACGGCTGCTGCAACACCCACTGCCGCTGCACCTGCGGTTCCGGCGCCCTCACCGGCTCCGGCTGCTTTTTCCGCAGCAGCTGCAGCCTGTTCCGCTTCCGCCTGTTTCCGTTCCTCTTCTGCTTCCGCTTCTTCCTGCTCTATCTGGATTTTCTCTGCCTCATCAATGATTTTCAGATACTCTTCCGGCGTCTTGGCGTTCATCAACGCTTCGTGGAACTCATCGTCCATCAGCATCCGGCTAAGCCGGCTCAATACTTCCAGATGAACATTCTCTCCGCCTGCGGGAGCCGCAATCAGGAAAAACAGGAATGCCGGTTCTTCATCCAGGCTTTCGTAGTCCACCCCGGCCCGCACAATCATGCTGGCCAGCCCGGGAGCTTTCACCGCTTCCGTCTTTGCATGAGGGATAGCAATCCCTTCCCCGATACCGGTGCTGCCTTCCGCTTCCCTGGCCAGCACCCGTGCTTTGTACAGAGCCTTGTCAGCCAGATTTCCACCGGCCTCCATAAGGTCCACCAGTCGCTCCACTGCCGCCGGCTTGTCAGCAACTGCAGCATCCAAATCAATGCTCTGCGGTTTTAAGAGGTCTGTAATACGCATAGCTCTTCCTTTCCGCCGCCCTGTTACAGTCGGCACATCTCATATTCCGGCCAGCAGCGCTTCGATTTCCTCCCGCTCCGCCAGCCAGTCTTTAAATGCCGTGGCACTGCCACTGGCAATTCCATATCGTAAAGCTTCCGACAAATTTCCGCCGCTGCGTTCATACCCTGCCAGGAATCCGGCCACCATGCTGTCTCCGGCTCCTACCGAATTCACCAGGGCGCCTTTGGGTGACTGACAGCGATATGTCTTGCCGTCCTCCCCTGCCAGAAGGGCCCCGTCGCCTCCCAGAGATACCAGCACATTTTGCGCTCCCTGCTGCCGCAGTTTTTCGGCGCAGGCAGCCACCTCTTCGTCGGTACGGAGTTCTACTTTAAAAAGTTCTTCCATCTCTTCTTTATTCGGTTTTATCAAAAAAGGATGACAGGGTACGGCACTGGTCAGAAGTTCCCCTTCCGCGTCCACCACCACACGAACCTGTTTCCCGTTCATCCGTTCCAAAATCTTCCGGTAAGTATCCGGGGGAAGTCCCTTGGAAATACTCCCGGACAGCACAAGTATGTCTTCACTGCCCAATGTTTCAAACTGCTGAAACAGCAACTGCAAATTTTCATCGGATATTTCAGGTCCTAACCCGTTGACTGCCGTTTCCGCTCCGGTTTCTGCCAGCGCCGCTTCTATACCAGCCGCTTTTTCCTCTCCGGCCAGCACCGTTTTGCCGGCGCCGATCTTCACATTAATCCGGGACAGTCCTTCCTCCAGATGGATAAAGTCACACTGGCAGCCTGCCAGACAGGAAAGCCGTTCGATTTCCGCTCCGGTAAAGCCGGCCACAAAGCCCAGCAATCTCACTGGAAGCCCCAGACGCCGGAGAATAATGCCCACATTAATCCCCTTTCCTCCGGGATAACAGCTTCCTGAACGACACGGTTGATGGTTCCCGCCCGAAACACCGGCATGTGCACCGTATAGTCCAAAGACGGATTAAAGGTTACGGTATATATCATGAAACCCCACCTCCCAGAAAATCCGGTATTTGCTTTCCACAGCACCCGTAAAAAACTCTTAAAAGAATATGTGCGCCGTCCAGCGCGAAGACAAGCTAACTGGCACTTTTTTATATCTGAACCCCGGACACCGGCAGCAGGAAAAAATAAAGGATGAACATGACCAAAACCCCGGTGACCACATGAAGCCATACAGCCATTACACCATCTCTGTAATACAGCAGCGCAATACCGATGCCGGCTCCCATCATCAGGATCACCAGCGAAAGCACCAGGGCTACGAACAAAAGCTCCGGCATATGTTGCACAAACAACACACAGCCTGCGGCAGCCAGCAAACAGGTAAGCACACTGGCCCGAGCCCAGCCGGTAAAGCGGTTCCCTTCTTCCCGCAGCATACGGTCAATGTTCCAGCCGGTCAGCATGGCAAAGGCCGGAAAACTCAGCGCCAGACCAAGAACCCGCTGCACATGAAACCAACCGGCAACAGTCAGGGCCGTCACACCCCATAACAGCAAACACAGATTCCGGCGCAAATCTTCTGTCCGGCTTTCTGAAATACCGTCCTTGCAGGATTTCAACAACAGGCCTGTCCAGGGAAACATGCCTGCCAGCAACGTGGTACCAACAGACCAGGTCAACGGTTCAGCCGGTGTGACCAGGGTTCCGTATAAAAACAGTACGCTGCTGAACAATACCAAACCGGCCCAGAGCAGAACCCCTCCATTCCACCGGTTCATTCCGCGGGACCTTTCTGGTTTGTATTCTTTTCCGCAATGGAAAGCACGTTGGAACCAAAAGCACGCAAGGTGATGAAAGCTCCTAAGACGAAAGGCAGATACTCTGCAGTAAATCGCCATAAAACAGCCAGAATCCCTACCGTACCACTGGGCACCAAATGATTAAAGAGAGCCACAAACCCTGCTTCTGCAATGCCGCTGCCTCCAGGCGTAGGTGAAAAATACAGCACCAGATTCAGAAGATACATACGTCCCATAACCTGAACCAGGTCAAAGGGGAACTGCAGGCCCAGAAAATAAGCGGGAACTGTCATATAAATGAAGGTCAGGCTGACGCCTGACTCGATAAATGCCCGCAACACCATAACAGGCTGTTTCCCCATGATATAGACCGCCTGGCGGAAATCATAGTACAAGCGGAAAGCCTGTCGCCGGCGTTCATGCCTGAAATACCGGGAGAAATAGTAGATGATCCGTTTCGGGTAGTTTGTACGCATCAGCGCAACAGCCGCAACGGGAATAGCGATAAAAATCACTGAAACTGTCATGATGACAGGCATGGGGACCCAGCTGGTGATGGCTTCATCCTGCTTCATAAAGATGGGCAGCATGACAATCAGAAAAAAGATGGACATAATGGTCCGTACAAGGATGATTACGGTAGAACGGGCCACCGACACACCGGCCCGGCGCATAAACATAACCTGGGCGATTGCTCCGCCGGTTGCACCGGGAGTCAGCACCGCCAGAAAGTAATTACTTAACACCACTTTAACCACATCGGGCAAAGGCAGATCTTCCCCGGTAATCCGGGCCAGGGTCAGAAGTCTCGTGCCGTCAAAGAACAGCCCGATGGCCAGCGCCCCCAGAGCGCACAAAACAGACCATGAAGAAAACATGGTCAGGTAATCCAGCGCACGGATATCAAATGTAAAATAGATAACCGCCGCCGAAATAGAAAGAACAAATATAACTACCAGCGCAATCCGTTTATACAGTTTATTACGATGCATTTTCCTTGGTCACCAATTTTCCTGCTGCGTCATCTTACGCAACATGATATATGTTACCCGTTGTTACAGCTGTTATATCTTTTGCGTATTAGCAAAGTGCAGTTTCACAAAATTTTCCAATACTTCTGTTCCTTTTTTCTGTACCAGGCGCCGTGCGGCATTGGTCGCAGCTTCTCCTCCGCCCTTGGGAATCTTTCCGATGCCGGCTTCCCTTCCCATATCCTGTATCGTCTGCAAAAAAGCGGCCCGGGCCAGCACACTGGCCGCCGCTACCGCAATATCCTCTTCTGCCCGGGGTCGCTGCCAGACCTGCATCTCCGGAGCAAAAGCGCGGACTCCTTCAGGAATACTGTCGTTTTTTGCAAACTGATCCACCAGAGCCTGCCGGCATTGCGGGTATTTCTGCCAGGTCTGTTTCAGTGCCGCAATATGCCCCAGTGCCAGCAGGGTATTCAGATTCCCGCCCTGCTGCTGCACCTGTCCATACCGTATATTATACACATGGGGTTTCATAACAAGGACAGTATAAGCAAGCGCTGTTTCTTCAATCAGTTCTCTCAGCGCCAAGATTCTCGTGTCCGTCATGGACTTGCAATCTCTTACGCCCGCAGCCACTAAGGTGTTACCGCCTGCTATGTCAAGACATACTGAAGCTACTACCAGCGGTCCGAAAAAATCTCCTTTTCCGCTTTCGTCGCTTCCCATCCAGATGCCGGAAAAGCCCGTTTCGTCAGATAAGAGAATACGGGTCTGCCCGGAACTCATATGGATTTGTTCAGTTTCATTTATGTGCCATGCCTGACTCACGTCTGATATGCTGTCAGCTGAAGGTGATTTTGTCGAATTTGTCCCGGTGCCATTTCCGGAAACAGTAACTGCACGATTAGCCAGCCCTGCATTTCCGAAATGGATTTGATGCACCAGATCCATGGCCCGGGTCTGCAATTCCGAATCCCCGCCACCCCAGACGAGACGGATTCCTTTTTTTCCGTTATAAATATTGAGAGTAACTTTTTTAGCGGTATCGGTCAGGATAATCTGAACGCCGTAGTTAATGTCTTTCGTCTGTACATTTCCCAATGGGCACAGCGTTTCTTCGATTGTGTTAACGTATTCTTCAAAGTCCAAAATGGGTTCCTCGATTTCTAAATTTGCAGTTCACAGCCAAATGAGAACAGGAGATAATTATTCTTTAAACCGTTAAAAAACCAAATCACTTTTTATTGTTCAATGCGGCAGCCTCCACTTTTTTCAAAGGTTGCCCGCTTTCCTGCGCTACACGTTTACAGTCTTCAAATTCCGGAACAGAATTGATTACCTGCCCATGCAGCAGACCTTCCTTAACACGCACACTCCCCCAGGGCGTATCTGCTTCCCGCCAGCGTCGCTCTAACGCGATACGCGCAACCGGATATCTGCGAATCCCCAGCGTGGTAGTTTCCGTAAACATAATTTGCTGCAACTTTTGCTGTACCGGTTCCCGGCAAAGCACCTTCAACGTCTGGGCCGGACGGCCTTTCTTCATGATAACAGGCTCCAGCCAGGCGTCATTAGCTCCCGCTTCAAATAACCTGTCCAACACATACGGCAATATTTCCGGATTCATATCATCAATATTGCACTCCAGCATGATCAGTGTTTCGAGCCCTGTATCCATTCCTCCGGTCATGCAGCTTTCTTCACAGGTACCCACATTAACGCGCAGCACATTAGGGATGGAAACATCGCGGGTGCCTGCTCCGTAACCAATCCTGGTTACGGTAAAGCCGGCAGGCACTTCCTGCACCGGAACAGCCAGAACTTTTAAAAGGGCAGCCCCGGTAGGCGTTGTCATCTCTTTATCTACAGTTCCCCTGTAATGCGGCATTCCCTGCAAAAGTTCCGCTGTAGCAGGAGCCGGAACCGGCATTTGGCCATGGGCGCATTCCACAAAGCCGAATCCGGTATTCACCGGGGCAGTAAAAATTTTTTCAATTCCCAGATACTGCAGAGCCAGAATATTCCCGACTACATCAATAATGGTATCAATGGCGCCGACTTCATGGAAATGAATCTCTTCTACCGTACTGCCGTGTACCTTTGCTTCTGCTTTGGCAATTGCCAGAAAAACTTCTTTGGCTTTGGAAATGACTTCTTCAGTGAGTCCGGAATGCTCCAGAATCTCTTCAATATCATGAAGATTCCTATGTTCGTGGTGATGATGATGTGTATGGTGGTCCTGTTCATGCTCATGATGATGTTCGTGCCCGTATTCATGATGATGACCATGATCGCAGTTTTCTTCGTGGATATGTTCATGGTCATGACTGTGGGCTATACCGTGAGCATGCATCCAGGCGTGGTCATGCTCATGATCGTGATGATGCCCGTGCTCATGGTCATGGCAGTGTCCGTGAGTATGTTCGTGTTCCTGTTGTTCCGGCAGCAGCACATTGAAGTACCGTGCCTGGATTCCGCTTTTATTCACACTCTTAAAAACTAACTCATAGTCTCCCAAATGCAGTTTGGCAAACTCTTTCTGCAGATATTCAAACGGCACTCCTGCATCCAGTAACGCTCCTAACAGCATATTGCCGCTGATACCGGCAAAAGGTTCCAGATATAAGGCTCTCATGTTCCTCTCCAAATTACTGCTGCCAGACTCTTGCCCGGTACAGTATGTATTTCGGCCTCCGGCCATTTTCGTTTCCAATGGTGATTTTTGTTCTTCAAAACGTCTTCTGACGAATGCAACCGGACTTCCGGCCGCATGATAACCGTACTATCTCAGATGATTGATGATACTGGCCATGCGTCCGGCTCCAAAACCGTTGTCAATATTGACAACAGCTACCCCCGCACTGCAGCTGTTCAGCATACCCAGCAACGCTGACAAGCCTCTGAAATTGGCGCCGTAGCCAACGCTGGTCGGCACTGCGATGACAGGCTTGTCCACCAGCCCGCCAACTACGCTGGCCAGCGCGCCTTCCATACCGGCAATGACGATAATCACATTCGCGCTGCGGATTTCTTCTACCTTTCCCAGCAGCCGGTGGATCCCCGCAACGCCCACATCATAAATGCGTATGACTTCGTTCCCCATAATTTCCGCAGTCACGGCAGCTTCTTCCGCTACAGGCACGTCACTGGTCCCGGCAGTAATCACCGCAATCCTACGGTCAGGATCTTTAGGCAGAGGTTCTTTTTCCAAAACAATCAGCCGGGCCCTTTCATAGTAGACCGCATCCGGCAAATTCGGCTTCACCGTCTCATATAATTCCTCCGAGGCTCTGGTTCCCAGCACATTCTTGTGGCGGGAGGCCAGCACGGTTAAAATCGCAGCAGCCTGCGGAATCGTCTTTCCCTCACAATACACAACCTCCGGGAATCCCCGGCGCAAACTCCGGTCATGATCCAGCTTGGCAAACCCAAGATCGGTCATATTCAACTGATGAAAACGCGCAATCACTTCTTCGTCAGAAAGCGCGCCTGCTTTATAAGCGGCAAGAGCCTCCTTGATATCATTTTCATAACTCATAAGTATTCACCATAAATAACACTTTGCTCAATAAGACTTTACACAAAACTACCCACAGCGGGACACACCCGGCATTTACCGGACGCTATGAACACACTTCCGGCAAGGGCCGTTAATTTGCGGTCTTCGCTGCCGCCCTTTTTTCTTTGTATTCTTCCGTCAGCATGTAAATCAGCGGGACTACCACCAACGTCAGTAAGGTGGAAGTCGTCAAACCACCAATCAGTACCACGCCCATGCTCTGCCGCAGTTCGGCGCCAGCGCCGATACCCAGTGCAACAGGAGTCATACCCAGCATAGTGGAAAGAGTGGTCATGAGGATAGGACGCAGACGTAAGGAGCAGGCCTCCAGGATTGCTTCTTTAATCGGCATGCCTTTCTCTCTCGCCTGGTTTGCATAGTCAACTAACAAAATTGCGTTTTTGGTTACCAGACCCAGCAGCATGGTTGCACCAATCAGGGACATCATGTTACCGGTCTGATTGGCCACAAGCAGACCCAGCACGGCGCCGATGATGGCAAAAGGCAGACTCATCATGATAACAAACGGCTGGGAGAAACTTTCAAATTCCGCTGCCAGCACCATGTAAATCAGAACAATGGCCAGGATAACGGCCTTGACGATCTCTCCGAAGATACGGCTCATCATATCGGAGTTACCAACAAGCCGGTAACGGTACCCGATATCCATATTCAATTCCGGGATCAGCTTGTCTTCAATAACTTTCAGCAAATCACCGGTAGAGATACCCACTGCATTAGAGTAAACAGCAATCTGGCGCTGCCTCCCTTCCCGGTCGATACGGGTGGGACCGGATCCCAGCCTGACTTCTGCCACGTCCCCCAACCGAACGTAGCCTCCCGATTCCGTGGAAACCATCAGATTAGCCACGTCCTGAATGGTGCGGCGGTCTTCCTTGTCCATCTGGATGATAATATCGTAGTCATTGTTGCCAATCGTATAGGAGTTGCCGGTACTCTTACCCTGGAACGCATACTGTACAACCTTGCCTACGGTTGTGTTATCCAGACCCAGCTGGCTGGCCTTGGACTGGTCCAGCCGTATCATTATTTCCGGTTCCGGATCGATACCGATGACTTCCACGTCGGCAGAGCCGGGCACCTGACGGATCTTTTCCGCCAGATCGTTGGCATACTTTGTCAGCCTTACCAGGTCGCTTCCCCGAAGACCGATCTGTACGGGCCGGGGGTCGCCACGGCTGCCCTGATTAGTCACTACCGCTACCTGCATGTCGCCCACGTTTCTGAACTTTCCGCGCAGGTCTGCCATGATATCCAGCATGCCCCGTTTTCGTTCTTCCGCAGGTTTCAGCTTCACTTCAATGGCGCCTTCATTAACTGCTGTGCGGACACCGCCCAGGTGCATGTTCTCAACCCGGACTTCATCTTTCATTTCCATAAGGACCTGCTCTAACGGCCATGTCCATTCCGCCATCTGGTTCAGGCCGATACCGGGCGCGGCTTTCACATTGACCCGGAACTCACCGGAATCATAAATAGGCTGCAGTTCCGTGCCTACAAAAGGCAGCAGAAACAGATTGAAGACCAGCGTCACCAGAGAACCCAGAATGATCTTTTTCGGATGGCGGACAGCAAAAGCCATCAGCTGGTCATACAGTCCACGGACGTAGTCAAAGCCTGCATTGAAACTCTTTAAGGCTGCGTCCACAAACCGGGGGCGATAGTCTTTATCCTTCTCTGTTCCCGGCGCTTTCAGCCAATGGGCCGAAACCATAGGGGTCAGGGTATAGGCGGAAATCGTGGAAAAAGCCAAAGCAAAAGCTACGGTTAGACCGAACTGCTTGAAAAACTGGCCGATGGTCTCGCCCATACTGCCTATGGGTACGAATACTGCCATCAGCGACATGGAAGTGGCCAGGATTGCCAGCACCAGTTCCTTGGTAGCATCCGCCGAGGCCAGGAACGGTTTCTTCCCCATCTCCATATGCCGGAAAATATTCTCTACCAGCACGATGGCGTCATCGATCAGGAAACCGACGGCCAGGGACAGCCCCATAAGGGACATGTTATTCAGGGTAAAGCCCATAATGTCCATGAGGAAAAACGTTGCAATAATAGATGTAGGAATCGCCAGGCCGCCGATTATGGTTGCCCGCAGGTCACCCAGGAACATATAGGTGATGAGCAGGGCCAGGAACCCGCCGAAGAGGATCGTGTTCCACACGTCGGCCACGTTCTCGCGGATGTACCGGCTCTGATCCCGGACGATGTACATCTTGATATCCGGGGGCAGGTCATGTTCCATGATCTTTTCCAGTTCTTTGTTGACCACGTCAATGACCTGGACCGTATTGGTACGGCTTTGCTTGCGGATGGCCAGCATCACGGAAGGAACCCCGTTGGTGCGGGAATACGACTCCGCGTCTTCCCAGTCGTCTTCCACGTCTGCAATCTCCGTGAGACGGATGGCCTTCCCGTCTTTGTTGGCCACAATAATCTGTTTAAAGTCGTCCACCGTATTCAGCTTGCCGATGGTACGTACGGTAATCGTATTGTTGTTATCCCGGACCTTGCCGCCGGGCGTGTTGATGTTAGCATTGTTAACCTTGGTCAGTACCGTCTGGAAAGAAATTCCGTACTGCTTCAGTTTTTCTGATTTCACGTGGACCTTGATAGCACGGTCGGCAGCGCCGTACACCGAAACGTCGGCCACGCCTTCCAGCATCTGCAGTCCGTCGATGACCACGTCGTTCAGAATGCGGCGGACTTCTCCCGGGCTTCGCTTATCGGACGAAAAGGCATAGGTCGCAATCGCCTGAGACGCCATGTCAAACCGCTGGACCACTGGCTCGTCAATGTCATCCGGCAGACGGCGGCGCACACCCGCCACTTTTTCACGAACCTCACTGGCCATCTGGCGGGGATCCGTACCGATTTCAAACTCCAGCACCGTCTGGGAATATCCTTCCCGGATGGTAGAGGTAATCGTCTTGATGCCCGAAACCTGGCTGACTCGGTTCTCAATGGGTTTGGTAACCAGGGTCTCCATCTCTTCCGGCGCCGTGCCTTCATAGGTTACCGTAACGCCAACCATGGGCAGGTCCACGTCCGGATACAGGTCTACGCCCAGTCCCGGATAGGAACGGATACCGAAGACGATCAGCACCAGTATGAACATGGTGGTAACGACAGGCCGTCTTATAAATGTTTCAATCATTCTTTATCCGTACCCTTCTCTGAAACCTTTACACTGACGCCTTCCCGGATTTTGTTCAGGCCGCCGGTAATAACATAATCTTTCTCAGAGATACCGTTCAGCACTTCCACCAGGTTTTCCCCGATGTAGCCGGTAGTCAGTATCTTGCGCACCGCCTTGCCATCCTCAATGACGTAACAGGTACGCTGGTCGTCACGCATGGAAATGGCCGTCATGGGAATCGTCAGAACATTCTCCTTGGGAATGGCGGTAATCAGCGCTTCCGCATACACGCCGCCGCGCAGGCGGTTATCCCGGTTATCGACCACGACTTCCGCCTCAAAGGTACGGGAAGGCTGCACCGCCACCGGGCTAATCCGGACGATGGTCCCCTCCACCTTTTTGTTTTCACCGCTCATGGAAGGAATGGTAAATTCAACTTTTCCCCCCACCGCCACGCTGTTCACATAGCCTTCCGGAATATCAATCTTGGCGGACAGCGTGGAAATATCCGCAATATTGAAGAGAGCCGTGCCCACTTTGGCATAATACCCTTCCTGGAAATACCGTTTCTGGATTACGCCGGCCCGGGGCGTGGTCACCGTAGTGCCGCCCAGATCCGATTCAGCCGCAGTCAGCACGCCTTTTGCCGCATCCAGCTTGCCTCTGGCGTTTTCCAGGGCAAAACTCATATTGTCCAGGGCTTCTTTGGACACTGCGCCTTTGGCATACAGGTCCTGATACCGTTTTAAGAACAACTCTGCCTTTTCATAATTGGTCTTAGCGTCCAAATAAGCTCCTCTGGCATTCATCAGTTTCGCCGCCGTATCTACCTGCTCCAGCACGACCAA
>Ga0129306_1003003_pt1 | contig 13621 bp, 15 predicted proteins | sample P827metagenome_FD_94438 | JGI IMG/M metagenome (GOLD analysis project Ga0129306, IMG submission 94438) | Capybara group fecal microbial communities from Wisconsin, USA - P827 metagenome | ecosystem: Host-associated > Mammals > Digestive system > Large intestine > Fecal | place: USA: Wisconsin...
AACCAAAATGTTTTGTTTTGTGTTCTAGTACTATTTGCATTTTTAATTCATTTGTGTATTTGGACATAAAAAATGCACCTCCTAAAGTGAACTTTATTTGTCCAACTTTTGGGGTGCACTTCAGAACTTCTTTCAAAATTATAAACAAAAAAAACGACGGGTTTCCCCGCCGTCATAATTCAGATAAAAAACAAATTAATGTCTATTTATCCTTTATCTTACTTTTTACTACAATAGCCTGATTTTCTTTATCACGTAAAATATATTCAACAGTAATATTATCAGCTGGTATTTTTGCCTTTTCTGTTGCTTCTTTTATAACAAGATCAGTCAGCTCGCTGTCACTTGCTTTAAGCAATGTCTTCATTGAAGTCTGATCATCTAAAGTAAGAGGTTTCTTTTCACAAGAAATAAAGAAAACTGATGTTATAAATATAACTATTAAACAAAATAAAAATCGTTTCATATCATGCTCCTCACTTAAAAGTCAAACATTTTATTCATCTGCTCTTGCGACGCAAATAATTTAAACGTATAACCACCCTCAATAAAAGTGATTTCAACAGCTGATTTTTTATCACCAAAAACTACAAGTTTATCCTTCTTATTTTCAATTTTAAAAAGAATTTCATCTGAGTTTACAATGCTGTCTAAATTATCTTCTTCGAGCAGTGTAATGTCTTTCCATGAATTAAAAGATGCAGTTTCATCATAAACTGTATCCTGCCACATCAAGACATAATTGTTGACATTCTTTTTACCATCTTCATTTGAAGTAACTACCGATAATACTTCGTCACAGCTTATAAACAGAAAAGCTAAGAGACAAGAAAATATCAGCACTCCGATTTTCTTTTTCATAAAATCCTCCAATTATTTTTTCAGGAAAAATCCTTACTGTACAAATCATAACACTTTCAGTTAGGTTTTGTAAAGTGAAAAATATCTCCCTTCCACCATTCCCATCACAAATGTTATAATATCATCATGATTCAAACAAACAACATACCGGATTACACTTCTCTGGCGCAGGCGCTGGTGGAGCTTTTTGGGAGCTCGGTGAAGATTGTGCAGACGGACAGGGTTTCGGGCGGGGATATAAATAAGGCTTATGGTCTTTCTCTTAATACGGGCGATAAGATTTTTATGAAGGCTAATGCAAAAAATAATGCAGCGTTTTTTACGGCAGAAGCTGCGGGCTTAAATGCAATCAAAAGTACGGGAGCAATTTCTACGCCGGAGATTTTGTGTACGGGAACTGATGATGGGGAGGACGTTGGGTACAGCTTCCTTCTTCTAAAATTCATTAAAAGCGGAGGTAAAAAAGCTGATTACTGGGAGACTCTTGGGACCGAGCTTGCGGCAATGCATAAGGCAGATATGGGCGATTTTATAAAACGCAGTGGCGGAAGAGATGATAAATCAACAGATAAATCAAACGCGCATGCAGATGGCAGATTCGGATTTTTTCAGGATAATTTTGTAGGGGCACGTGCACAGAAAAACACACCTTCCTCTTTCTGGATTGATTTTTTCCGTGATTACAGACTTGCCCCGCAATTTCGTGATGCTGATTCATATTTTTCATCAGACGACAGAAAAAAAATCACAAAGCTTTTAGATAACCTTGAGCATTTTCTTATTGAACCTGCCTATCCTTCTCTTTTACACGGAGATTTATGGAGCGGAAACGTGATGTGTGGGCCGGACGGAAAAGCCATGCTGATTGATCCTGCATGTTATGTTGGAAACCGCGAAGCAGATATTGCCATGACAGAACTTTTCGGCGGATTTCCAGGGGAATTTTACGAGGCATACAAAAAGGCCGCACCTCTTGAGCCTGGCTACGAAGAACGGCGCGACCTTTATAATCTTTACCAGCTTTTGAATCACTTGAACATTTTTGGTTCAGGCTATCTTGGGCCGGTTTTAAGTATTGTAAGCGAGTATGTCTAGAACTTTACAACCTTTGGAGCTCCGGTAAAGCTCGAGAATGTTGCAGTTACAGTTCCTTCCTTAAAGCAGAAAGCTTCTGTGTTACCATCATCCGGAGAGTACATATTTTTAAGTTCAGGATAATGATCAAGCATGTCGGCTCTTGCTTCACGACGGTCATCATCATAAAGTTCTCCTGCAACTCTAAGCCATACACCCGAAGCACCGTCAAAACAGCAGATTTCTACCTTTGGATTTTTGTGAATCTGTTTTGAAACATCCTTGCTTTTTCCAGTCTGGATATAAAGCTTTCCTTCAAAAATATTGATTGTTCCAAACGGTCTGTTTCTTGGCTGCCCGTCCGAATCAACTGTAGCTAAATAATATGTCCCACATTTTTTAAGAAATTCGTATACTTCGTTCATTTTTAACCTCACATTTATTATAAATCATTTTTTTGTAATAACAACATGATTTATCCTTTAAAATTAATTCTATATTTTAATTACCTTCTATTCCCATACACATCCGCATTCGGGACATTCATCGGGAAGTCGAATATGACGGCACAGTTCACCCCTGAAATGGCCCGAAAATGGCATATAAAAAGACATTATCTTAGTTTGACAGCCGGGACATTTTATATTGCTCGCATATAATTCTGATAAGATAAATACAACCAGGCAGGGAATAGCATTTTCTACAAACGGACAACATAAAAACGAAAGAAAAGGAATTACATAAGTAAAAATATAATACCAGACTCGAACCTTCATCAATCTAACCTCTGTTAAATTATAAAACAGATTTTGTAGAATGCAAGAAACTGGGACAAAGGCTCCATCAAAATTATAAGTATTTCTCTAAGATGATTTTATTCTGTTTCGACCATAATAGGACAGTGGTCGGAGCCTGTTACATCACTCAAAATTACTGATGATTTTACTTTGCCTATAAAAGACGGATTTACACACTGATAGTCTATACGCCAGCCAATGTTCTTTTCGCGGGCATGAAAACGGTAACTCCACCATGTATACATTTTTGGCTCGGCACAAAAATGGCGGAAGGTATCTACATAACCAGCCTCTGTAAACTTATCCATCCAGGCACGCTCTTCGGGCAAATAGCCGGCATTTCCTTCGTTTGCTTTTGGATTTGCAAGGTCGATCGGTTTATGAGCAATGTTGTAGTCGCCGCACAAAACTATATCAAAACCATCTTTTACAAGAGAGTCGCATTTTTTAAGCATGGCATCGCAGAAAGCAAGCTTATAATCAAGTCTTGCACCAGCATCCTGACTGTTCGGAAAATATGCCGAAATTACTGCAAGCTTTTTGAATTTTGCGATTGTTACCCGGCCTTCGTCGTCAAAACGGTCGTCGCCCATTGTTTCTACGCTGTCCGGTTCAACGCGGGTAAAAACTGCTGTTCCCGAATATCCCGGTTTTTTCGCACTCGAAAAATAAGATTTATAAACGCCGCCTGGAGCCATAAGCTCAGAAGAAAGCTGTGCAGGATTTGCCTTTGTTTCCTGAATACACACAACATCGGCACCAGAGTTTACCATCCATTCTACAAAACCTTTTTTCTCTACTGCGCGGATTCCGTTTACATTCCAGGAAATAATTTTCATAGCGGTTTTATCCTTTTAATTATTGATTATCCGTTTACAAGGCTTTCGGAAATGCTGAAGCAGTTATCACCAATGTGTTCAATTGCGCGTACCATATCGATGTACAGAAGTTCGGATTTAACATCGGCACCACCTTCGAGCCTCTTTCTTGCAACCTTCTTCAAATCCTTTCTGAATGCATCAATTCCGTCTTCGAGCTCGCGTGCAAGTTCAAGCTTTTCCGGAGTAAGGGTTTTGTTGATGTTGATTCTGATAAACTGAAGGAACTGGCGAACAAGCTCAATATAAGGAAGAAGGCGTTCCATATCTTCGGTTTTAAATGTCATCTTCTTTTCGATAGAACGACAGATAAGCATGATTGTTCCAAAGCAGCTGTCGCTCATGTTTTCAAGCTCATCAACAATCTGAATCATGCTGGAAATATGATTAAGCTGTTTTTCTGTCAGCTGGAATTTTTCGCAGTTGATAAGATAGTGAGTAATCTGTTCATGCATCTGATCTACATAATCTTCTGTCTTACTCATCTCTTCTTTATAATTATCTATAAAATCGTTGTTGCGCTTTGTAATTCCAATCTGAATCTTATCGAACATATCTGTTACAACATCGGTCATATCGGCAATTGCTTTTTCTACCTGGATGATGTGGGTTGTAATACTGTCCTTTCCCATAAGATTTGTAAATACAAGCTTATACTGTGCCGGTCTGTCATCAGGATCATCTTTAATAAACTTCTGTGTAAGCTTAACAAGAATACTCTGCATTGGAAGAAGGATGATTGTAGACAAAGTTTTAAATACTGTATGAAGCATAGAAATGCGGATTGCGATATTTGAGTTTTCCTGACCCGGAGTCAAAATTGTAACAAGATGTAGGAAAGGATTAAAGAAGATGAATGCAACCACGGTACCAAGCACGTTGAATAAAACATGGATTAAAGCAGAACGGCGGGCATCGGCACTCTTTCCTATTGCGGCTAAAATTGCATCGATTGTAGAACCAATGTTACTTCCAAGTGTCATTGCAGCGGCTAAAGGCCAGTTGATAAGTCCGTTATAAGCCATTGTGATTACGATTGCAGAAAAAGCTGAAGATGAATGGAGCAATGCTGTAATTACAATACCGATTATAAAGGAAATAACAATTGCTAAAAATCCGCTTCCGTCTATATCAAATAAAAAGCCAAGCTGATCCGGAGAAAAAACTTTGCTCAATCCCGAAAGTCCAAGGAAGAGCATGCCGAATCCCATTATTGCTTCGCCAAGGTTTCTGTAACCTGATCTTTTTTTAGATAAAATTGTAAGGAAATAACCAAAACCGAATACCGGGACTGCAAATGCAGAAATTGAAAAGCTGAATCCGAATAAAGAAACAATCCATGCTGTAATTGTAGTACCGATATTGGCACCAAAGATTACACCCACAGACTGAGTAAGGGTCATGAGCCCTGAATTGACGAATGTTACAACCATTACTGTCGTTGCACCGGATGACTGGATAATCATTGTTACTACAAGACCGGTCAAAAGGGCAATAAAACGGTTTCCTGTAATTACACTAAGCGCACGCTGAAGTCTTTCTCCGGCACTCTTCTGAACACCATCAGACATGAGCTTCATACCGTAAAGAAGAAGAGCAAGGCTTCCGATAAGTGATATTATAGGGGTTAAAACATTCATGCCTTATAATAACAGAATTTGTTAATCCTTTTCAATAAAAATCAAATACGGTAGAATTAAATTATGAAAAAAATTATCACACTTTGCATTTTATCAATTGTTTTGATGGCAGCCTGCAATAGAAATTCAGGTAACTCTTCCACTTCTTCTTCATCTGTTGAATTAAAGGTTGATACCATTAAGGCTAACAAACCAAGCGTTGAACAGCTTATTCAGCAGTGGAACGTAACAAACAAGAGAATTGTTGTTCTTTTTGGCTACGATTTTAACTCCGAAGAAACAGTTAAATCCCTTACACAAAAGCTTGAACAGCGCTATGGCCTTGATTCCGACGGTGGTTTGATTATTTCTTACATCTACCCGGACAGCTTTAAGCACAACGGAAAAACCTTTCCTTCTGAATTCCCGGCTCTTGTAGATGAAAACGAAAAAGAAATTGCCGGAATCGTACTTCTTGGTGCTCCAGCCGGAACAGAAACTGCACTTTCAAGAATTCAGTATTTCTGGAAGCTCGAAGTTCCTTACCCTATTATTGCACTCTTTTCTCAGGAAGAAGCAGCCGGTCTTGAAGCAAACTGTGATATTGTAATTGATAAAGCACAAAAAGCAGAAATTACAGGCGGAATTGCTCCTGAAGAAACAATCACCGAAATGAGCGAAGATGCCCCGGAAATCCTTCTGGATACAATCGACTATATTCTTTCTCTTAACGGTGCCATTCCAAAGGACCTTAAAAAGAACGAAATTAAAGATCATGTAAAACTCATGCTTAAAAACAGGGAATTTACTCAGTATAAAGACCCTGAATCAGGCTTAACTTCAATTAATCACTTTGTTTTACATTAATCTGTAATCAAACTTAAACAGGAGAACGGGACTTTATAAACAATGATTGAACTTCTTCAGCTGGAAAACAATTTAATCGGCACACACGAAGCCGCCCGTTCTCTTGAAAAAAAAGAGCATGCAAGACTCTTAGTGCTTTCTGATTCCCACGGCAACTACAGAATTATGGCCAGTATCTTAAAAAATTACGGGCCCTCGTGCGACGCTTTTATTTTCTGTGGAGACGGAATTACAGACCTTGCAGAAATGCTCGAAACCGCAGACACAAATCCAGACTTTAAAAAATGCATTCCCCCGGTAATCGCCTTTGTCCGCGGAAACGGAGATCCCGACACATTCCCACTTTCTTTTGATATAGGAAAGCATAATCCGAATGCAAAAGGTCTTTTAAAAGGAACGCTGATTGTTCCAAACCGCCAGATTCTTTGCGTAAATAATACCAATTTTTATATCACACACGGGCATAACGAGGGCGTTTATTACAGCAAGGATTTACTTGGAATGCAGATTAAATATTCAGAATGCTCGGTTGCTCTTTTTGGCCACACCCACATTGCACAGGAAGAAATAGACGGTAGTTTTAAGTTTATAAATCCCGGAAGCTGCACACGCCCAAGAGACGGCAAAAAACCGGGCTTTGCAATCATCACTGTGGAAAAAGATTTTACTGACACTGCTTTTATTAAAATAGAAAACGCTTTTTCAGATAACCCTGTTTTTACTATCCAAAAGTAAATCCAAACTCATCATGGCCCGGGTACACCTTAGTATCTGCACTCACAATATCCTTTAATTTTGAAAGACTGTGAATGATTTCATTTTCACTTCCGCCGGCCATGTCTGTTCTTCCGTAACCGCCGTAAGCAAAAAGAGTATCGCCCGAAATTAATATTTTTTCTGATTTATTATAAAGACAAATTGAACCGGGTGTGTGTCCCGGAGTATGAAGCACTTCCCATTCAGAATAAAAAGGAAGCTCTTTATTAAGCACAGAAAGGTTCTGCCCTTCCTTTAAAAAAATATCGGCACAAGGCTGTTTAGAAACCGCATCCAAAAGCTCAAGGGCTCCAAAAAACCTTATAACCGATTCTCCCATAGGACCTGGAGCATTCTGTAATTCGCCTGCTTCCGCTTCGTGAATTGCAACCTTTGCTTTGGGGAAGGCCTTTTTTATGATGTGCACCCCGGTTATATGATCAAAATGTGAATGAGTAAGAACAACTGCATCGCAAACAAGTTTTTTCTTATTCAGATAATCAACTATTACATTCTGATCTCCCGCAAGCTCACATGCTGCAGGGTCTACCACAAAGCAATGTTTTTCTGCAGAAACAATAATCGTATTTACCCGGAAAACTCCGGTGCGGATTACATGAATCTCCATAAAATATTTTAATTAAACTCCAAATGGTTCTTTATCTGCTGCGGCTTTTTCTGCTGCTGCAAGTGCTGCGGCATCTTCACGAGCCATTTCCTGTTCAGACATATCGTCGCCTGCAAAGCCTTCAGATTCTGTGCCTGCTGCATTTTCTTCATCAGATTTCTGGCGGCTGTAGCTTACTGCGAGCTTACGTCCTCTGTAGCTGTATTCGTTTAATTTATCAATTGCTGTCTGAGCATCTTCTGTATAAAGCTGAACAAAAGAATAATTAGCCAGAACCTTGATATCACCGATGCGGTCTCTTTCCAAACCTGCAACTGCAATCAAAAGTCCAACTAAATCGCGGGGATATACTCTTCTGTTTTTACCGATTCCGATAAAGATTGAAGTAGCCTTATCAGGATCAATCTGTACTCTTGGTGTGCGTACTTTTTCTTCTTCCAAAGAAGCGTCTGTTTCTGTGTATGATTTTTCAGCGCGATTGTTTGATTTGTAATCATTTTTAAAGCTGCGGTTATCGCGGGAACGGTCGTTGTTTCTTCCGTTTCTGTTATTAGATTTACTAAAGAAATGATAGTGTTTTAATGATTCCTTAAGCATATAAGCAATTACATACTTACGGCGTGAAAGAGGAACATTCTTTTTAAAAAGCTTAACAAGTTCTAAAAGAGTATCAATATCCTCTTCTGTTGTAATTTTTGAAACAGCGTTAGTTAAAAAATCTGCTGTTTTTTCTTCATTGATTTCAAAATCGCGGTTGTAGTAACCCATAAAAAAACTCCTTTACTGTAATTTTGCTGCATACCCGTAACCTGCCTGTTCAAAGCCCATTCGTGATAACAGAGGCTGCAAAGTTTCGGATATGATGATGTTTGGCAATAAAATCCAACTTACTCCGCTTTCCTTTAATTTAGAAAAACACATAGAAAGTAATTCAGTGCCTATTCCAAGTCCGCGGAAATTTTCAGGAACAAAAAGATTTGTTAAAACATAAACCTTTTCCTGATTTTCACTAATTTTAGATGCTGTGATGCATCCTGCAAAATCGTCTGAAAGACTTTGGCATATAAATCCTGTTTGTTCTGTAGAGTCAGCATTCAAAAACTGTTTTTTCCACATTTCATAAAGTGCCGCTTTTAGTTCTTCCGGAAGATCCTGCTCCTTCCCTAAAAAAAATTCGTGCATATGAAGCATTACATCCTCTTTATTTACTTCTGATTCATATTCACAGAATACAAAATCATCATGAATCAGGTTCTCATCAGATTCAGGAATGTAATCCAGTTTTTCAAGTCCCCATATTTCACGTAAATCGTTATACCACTGGTTGATGTAAAGGCCCATTGTATTGTTCTTAAAAATGAACCATCGTTTTTCAACTTCAGGATATTCTTTTAAAACAAGTCTATAATTCTTAAATACCCCCCTTCCGGAATGAAGCACTTCCTGCAATTTTTCTTTAACCAGAGGAATGCGTACGGTAGCAGTAAAATCTTCCCGTAATTTAAATCCGCTGGCAGAATTCCATTCCGGTAATTCATAAAATCTATCTTTATCACTACCGGCAGCAGAAGCCTCAACCAGAACACCTTCCTTAGCGTCTACAAAGTATTTTACTTCCTGGTTATCTAATGCGGCAATTATCTGGTCAAATAAACTGTCGGTAATAGAAAAAGTCATATTATTTTAAATCAGCTTTTGTTGTGATAATGGAACTGATTAATCCATACTTAACTGCTTCGTCGGCATCGAGCCAGTAATCGCGGTCTGTATCCTTTGTTACCTGTTCAAGTGGTGTGCCTGTTCCTTCTGCAATAATCTTATTGATTTTAGCACGGATTTTTTCCATATCTTTTGCGTAAATTTCAATATCTGTTGCTACACCGCGCATTCCACCCAAAGGCTGATGAATAAGATAACGGCTGTTTGGAAGACCTACTCTCTTTTCTTTTGGAACCGAAAGTAAAATCAAAGTGGCTGCCGAAGCAATTAAACCCATACCAATTAAATAAACCGGTGCTTTTACAAAACGGATGATATCATAAATTGCAAACCCTGCATCAACGTCTCCTCCAGGAGAATCGATGTACATGTAAATAGGTTTTTTATCATCCTCTGAATCCAGAATAAGTATCTGGCGTGCAATTTCATCTGCCAGGTCTTTGTTGATTTCACCAGTCAAAATAATCTGTCTTGTTTTTAAAAATCTTTCAGAAAAAGGATCTGGTGCTTTTGGTGTCTTTTTTTCTTCTTCTTCGTCATCAAAAAGAGGAGAATTGTACATAAATTTCATTGCTGCTCCCTAAAAATTCTATACTATAAATATAGTCAAAAAAAGTGTTATTTTCAATAAAATTTTTATGTCTTGAGATTTTTTGTTTTAAAAGTTAACATAAAAATAATTAAAATATGGTTACCTTAAAAGATATTGCAAAAGAGTGCGGAGTCTCGTTTTCTACTGTAAGTAAAGCCCTTCAAGGGAGCGCAGAAATAAGCAGTGAAAAAATCAAACTCATTCAAACAAAAGCCCGGGAGATGGGATATCACCCCAACATTGCCGCAAGAACCCTCAGAACAAATAAAACCTACGACATTGGCGTTATCTTCGAAGATAAAACCGGAACAGGTTTACAGCACCAGTACTTTGCAAAAATTTTAAGCGGGTTTCAGGAAATAGCCACTGCACACAATTACGACATCACTTTTACAGGCGCTTCTGCCAATACAGATTACGATTATTACAAGCACATTATGGGCCGAAGCTTGGACGGAGTTGCAATTCTTTCTGCAGACTTTAAACGCCCTGATTTACAAAAGCTTGTTGCTTCGGGCCTTCCTTTAATCACTCTGGACTATAAATACGACGATAATCACCTTACCGTTTTAAGTAACAACACAAAGGGAATGGACGACCTTACAAACTACGTAATTTCCAAAGGTCATACAAAAATTGCTATGATTTACGGTGAAGACACTCTTGTAACAAAGGAACGTAAAACAATCTTTAATAAAATCCTGGAAGAGCACAACATCACACTTCCTGATGAATACTATGTTCAGGGACAGTACTATAATTCAGAATTGAGCCTTAAAGCAACCGAACAGCTTCTTTCTCTTCCAAATCCTCCAACCTGTATTTTCTTCCCCGATGACTTTTCTGCTTTGGGCGGAATAAAGGCCATTCATTCAAGAGGATTAACACCTGGAAAAGACATAAGCATTGTTGGATACGACGGCATTCTTCTTACTTCCATGCTTGTTCCGCCTCTCACAACCTACGAACAGGACGGTAACACCATCGGCCGCACAATGGCCACTCTGCTGATCGAACAGATAGAAAAAAAACAGATCTCACAGAACCGCACAATCTTAATCAACGGAAAATTAATCCCCGGCGGCACTGTTAAAAGCCTCATTTAACGCCGATAATTAATGCATGAGCATAAAAAAATTATTATCAGCGTTTTTTTTAATACTCACAGTACAAGCCTATTTTTTTGCAGCAACGGTTTATAAAAATAACGTAACCGCCTCTTATTACGCCGAAGCATTCCACGGAAAAAAGACTTCCAACGGCGAACGATTCAATATGTATGCATTAACCTGCGCACATAAAACACTTCCTTTTAATACAATCCTCAAGGTAACAAACCTTCGTAACGGAAAATCTGTTCAGGTAAGAGTAAACGACAGAGGACCATTTGTAAGCGGAAGAGAGATTGACCTTTCAAAAGCAGCAGCAGTAAAGCTTGGAATGATTGGAACAGGTACTACAAAAGTAAGACTTGAAATTATAAAAAAAGGAGCTGCAACAAAAGCAAGCGTTACAACTGCCAAAAAAGCCCAGGAAATGATGCACAAAATCGAAGCAAAAAACGGCGGCTCGGGCAGTAAAAAATCTACAAATACACACACAAAGCCAACAAATGTAAAAAGGGCTCTTGGCTCCAGATGGGACATTCAGCTTGGAGCATTTTCTTCAAAGGCAAACGCAAATAAGCTTGCACAAAAGCTTTTACAGGCAGGCTTTAACGGAGTTGTCTTTGTTACAAATACATCTACCGGCCATACAAAGGTTGTAATCAAAGATGTAGATGCTTCTGATTTATATAAGGTTGAAAGTAAACTCATAAAAGCAGGCTTTAAAGAATACACAATAAATTCACGTAAAAAATAGTTTTAAACAATACCTTGAATTATTGCGAATACAAAATCGCCATGTTATAATAGATTATTACAACACTAAAGGGTGGTATATATGAACGATGCAGAATTAGATCCTGAGATTGCTGCACTTTTATCAAACGCACAGACATCTGTAGAGGATGAACAGGTAAAAGAACCTGCAGGCGCTTTCTCTTTTAGAAAAGGTTTCTCAAAAAAGAATGTAAATATTACTGGAGAAGAACCACGCCAGAGAACTGCCTCTATTCACGAAGTTGATTTAAGTAAAACTTCATTTAATCCAATTACAAAGCTCACAAACGATACATCAAATCAGATTTATGATGATCCAAAATATTACAAAGTATGTTTAACCGGAGAAAACGCTTCGGCACAGAGAGTTCACCAGATTCTTTCTAAATATCTTACCTGTACAGATCCAAAAGACCGTGCAGTTTACAGACAGCAGATTGTTACATGTTACTGGGAACTTTTAAGAGGCATGGCTTCTAAAATGGCTGATTCAAATCTTCCAATGCCAAAAAGAATGCTCATGCGTTACGGCGTTATTCTTCCTTCACTTTTTAAACCTGAACAGAAAGACTTCTTTTCTAAGATGATCTTTAAAAACGAATATGCTGAACCTGTTTTATATGTTGATGAATGGTTTAAAGAAATTTCCACAGGAAAGATGACCAACTCGGCAACTGATGAAAAAAAGCAGGTTAAACTTTCGAGTATGACAGCAGAGCAGCAGATGTCGGCAGAACAGTCACGTCTTATGCAGCTTCAGTCTAAAAACTCAGGTAAACTTCAGAGCTCAGAAAACCTTTTGAACATAAAGGAAAATGAACGAGCAATGATAGAAACTGAACTTAAAGGACGAATCGATTCCTTGTGCGACCACATGCCTATTATGGGACTTGAACCTCATAAAAGCGCAATGACAGAAGTTCAGAGAAAGCTCTTTTCAGAAATTACAGACTTACTCCACCGCCTTTCTAAAAACGACAAGGAACTTTCCAAAGCATTAAACGAATTCCAGGAAGCAAAGGGAACCTTTGATTCTGTTAAGAATAAAATCGAAGCAAACGGCGGTTCAGAAGTTATCCAGGCCGATGCAGAAGCCATCCGTACAGAGTTTGATACAATCCGCCAGATGGCAAAAATGACAATCGGACGCCGCGGTAACCAGTTCCCTATTTTTACACGCGAATTCTACCACTGTACAGAAAAAGGAACAGGAACACGCGAAAACGTAATTGAAGTTTTAAGATGGGTTGAATCAATTGACCCGGGTGTATTCCACCGTATTCATAAAAACATGCCTAACAGAATTGTACCTTATGTACTCTTAGTTCCAACCTACGGAGACAGAGGCTTCTGCTGGGAACCATTCGACAGATACAACCGCGTAACAAGCCGTGGACGTATTATTATTCCGATGTACCCAAGAGATTTAAAGATTGCAGTTTTAACAGCCGTTGCAGATTTAAGATGGCAGGTTGCTAAGGAAAAAGCATCTTACTACTGGATGGAAGAAGGTCTTACAGGACAGTACTACCAGCACGTAGAACAGCTCAAATTAAAGGGTGACTTAAAGGAATTCTTTATCGAAGACTATATCCTGTGGATGACAAAGGAAAGCGAAGGTGTTCAGCGCCTTGATAAGGATGTTCGCGGTATTTTCTGGCGTAACATGCCTTTCCCAAAAGAACGCAAAGAAGAACTTCGTAAGCGCTCACTGGTATACGACGAACTTTGTAAGAAGGATGCTAACCGCGAAATGAGTGACGGTTATTAATCCTTTCGGGCGCTGAGCCCCGGACAAAACAATAAACAAAAAAAACGGAGCACACTGAAGTGCACCCCAATTATTGGACACTTTAACTAGGCTGATTTTAAGGACTGATTCCTGAATTGTAAAGGGGTTAGTCCTTTTAATTTAACCTTAATTCTCTTTTCGTTATACCAAGACAA
>Ga0129306_1003007_pt1 | contig 13594 bp, 8 predicted proteins | sample P827metagenome_FD_94438 | JGI IMG/M metagenome (GOLD analysis project Ga0129306, IMG submission 94438) | Capybara group fecal microbial communities from Wisconsin, USA - P827 metagenome | ecosystem: Host-associated > Mammals > Digestive system > Large intestine > Fecal | place: USA: Wisconsin...
CAGTATTTCCAATCTCTTGTTTTGTTTTAAATTTATAAGTTGAGCCGGATTCTGTAATATCTGCCCATGCAAGCTGCTCATTTACATTTTCAGTAGCCGGATCATCTTTAGGAATAAGCCAGATTATTTTTGCTGTACTGTTGTCAGGATTTACTGTATCTACAGTACCAGGATTGCCACTTGCATCAATCGGATTACCGTTAATATCACAACGAACAAGATATACACCTACAGTCTTATCTTTTATGATATGTCCATCCAGACCAGGAGCAATTTCAATTTCAAGGCGTGAGTTTCCGTTTGTAATAGGATAATCAGCAAGAGTTTTTCCTGTCTGCAGGGTATTTCTTGCGCTTACAACAAAGTGAGGGCTGTTTTCAGGGTTGATTTTGAACTGACCGCTGGTTACGTGCTTTGAAGGATCTTGAAGCATTGAAACAACACCAGAGGTTGAAATACTTCTTGCTCCGCCTGCTGTGTAACTGCCGTTTAAAATGTGATAGAGCTCGGTAATTTTGTAACCGGCAGTAAAAAGGTCTGACAGGTCTTTATTGAGGTAGTAATATTCGACACTGTTACCTTTTTTATCTTCTTCTGACTGGGCGCTGCCGTCTGCAGGATAGCGCTGGGCTCCATCGTAAACAACGAGCTTGCAGTAACGCTGAACAGATGTGCCGTCGCGGATTGCAATTCCGGAGGTGTCTACGTGGCCGTAAATTACAGAGTAGTCATTTGCTGTATCTTTATCATAAGTTGCTACATCAGATTCAATTGTAAGAGGTACGTTTGGAAGAGTAATTGTTTTAAGAGGAGTTCCAGAACAGCTTGCATCTGCATATACGTTTACTTCAATTAAACTTACATCATTATCATCAGCTGCTTTACCTTCGAGGGTGAATTTCTGACCGTAAGAGTCAAAAGAATCAGCCCCTGCCCTTGTACTAGGACGTGTAAGCACAACAAGAGGTGCGGTGTTATCTACTATAATTGTTCTGCTGATTTTTGTTTCGTGGTCAGCAGTATCTTTAATTGTAATGTTGAGGTCGTAAGTACCGTCTATAATGCCTTCGTCTGCAGGGCTAAAGCTGAGATTCCAGGTTTTGTCAGAATCATTTACTTTTCCTGATTTCTCAATAACCGTGCCTGTAGTAAGGTTTGTGAGCTTTGCAGTAAGGGAACCGATGCTTCCATCATCATCAAAGGTTCCGAACACTGCAAAGGCGTCGCGCACTACTGCACCAGAGCCTACAGTGGTTTCAGCAAAGTCGATTTTTGGGGATTCTACGTCGACAGAAGAACCAAGACCGATTTCACAGGCTGCAAAAAAGTTAAGGCCTAAGGCCAGAACAACCAGTACCGATTTTAAAATAAGGGATCGAACATTTTTACTCATAAACTACCTCTTATATACAATTTTAAATATCATTAAATTTTCGGAATAGTCTGCAGAAAGAATGAAAAGAATTCAGAGAAGATTAAATTTTTTGAGAACGGAAAACACTTTTTATACTCTTTGCCGACACTTTTGGAATAATTTTAACACGCAATTTTTATAAACGCAAATTTTATGTTATAATAGAAAAAAGAGGTCCAAAATGCAGGAAATTAAGTGCCCAAAATGCGGCGAAGTTTTTCAGATTGATGAAGCAGGCTATGCTGAGATTGTAAAACAGGTTCGTAACCGTGAATTTAATGACGAACTGCAGCGACAGAAATCTGCCATGGATTCAGAAAAGAAAATGGCCGTTGAACTTGCAGTTACAAAAGCCAATTCAGAAAAAGATGATGAAATTGCAAGGCTCAAAAGTCAGTTGACAACACAAAGCAACGAGCTCAACAACCTTAAAGATAAGTCTGCTGCCGAACTTAAGCTTGCCCTGTCGCAAAAGGAACAGGAAATTGCACAGCTCAAAGGTACCATTGAAACAAATAAATCTAAATCTGAACTCGAAGTAAAAACTGCGCTTCAGGAAAAAGAAAAACTTATTTCCGATCTGGAAACTAAACTCAAGCTTGAACAAAGTGAAGCACAGCTGCGTGAAAATACTCTTAAAGAGCAGTATAACAATCAGCTTAAAACAAAAGATGAAGTTATTGCTTATTACAAGGATTTCAAGGCCAAAGAGTCTACAAAACAGATTGGTGAGGACCTGGAGCAGTACTGTCTTGCCGAATTCAACAAAAACCGGGCAATCGGCTTTCAAAATGCCTATTTTGACAAGGATAACGAGGTTTCTAAGGCCAGCGGCAGTAAAGGCGACTTTATTTTCCGCGATTTCAGTGGAGATGGCGAAGACCGCGTTGAGTTCATTTCCATTATGTTTGAAATGAAAAACCAGGCAGACACCACCGCAACAAAAAAGAAAAACGAAGACTTTTTTAAGGAGCTAGACAAAGACCGTAACGAAAAAAAGTGTGAATATGCGGTTCTGGTTTCCATGCTCGAAGAAGATAATGATTATTACAACACCGGAATTGTAGATGTTTCTTACAAATATCCAAAGATGTATGTTATTCGCCCGCAGTTTTTTATTCAGCTGATTTCAATTCTGCGCAATGCGGCCCTTAACAGTCTGGAGGCTAAAAGAGAACTAGCCCTTGTAAGAAATCAGAATATTGATATTACACATTTTGAAAGTGATCTTGCGGCCTACAAGGACAAATTCCTGCGCAATGTTGAGCTTGCTACCCGCCAGCATTCAGATGCCATTGCTGAAATTGATAAGGCTATAAACCTGCTTCAGAATATTAAGGAGCTTTTTGTGAAGTCAGACAACAATCTGCGCCTGGCAAATGATAAGCTTGAGGATATTTCCATTAAAAAGCTGACTAAAAACAACCCGACGATGAAGCAGAAGTTTGATGAATTGAAGGGATAAAGTGGTTTCGATACGCCCTTCGGGCACTCAACCACCGGTGATACTCTTCGGGCTACGCTGCCACCGGTGGTTGAGTGCGCACGAAGTGCGTGTATCGAAACCACCTTTATATCGAAATCACCTTCTCTTGCGCTCCGGGTGGGCCTCGTAAAAGGCTTTTTTGTCTTCGTACATATTGATGTCGGCCTGCTTCATTGCCTCGTAAATTTTCTGACTGTCTTCTTCGACGCAAAGGCCAACAGCAAGACTCACATCTTCGGTTTCTTCTGCCAGCTGCTTAATCTGCTTTTCATAAGCTTTAAGCTGGTCCATAGTTACGTCCCGCAGAAGCACCATAAATTCATCGCCGCCGGCACGGTAAATTTCTTTTTTAACAAAAACGGTTTTAAGAATCTTTGCTGCATTCTTAATCAGCTTGTCGCCGGCAGAATGGCCTTTATTATCGTTCATCTGCTTAAGGCCGTTCAAATCTGCAAAAACAATTCCAATATTTGGTCTGTTCGGACGGTCATCAAGATTCATCTGCATAACGCGGTTGTTCATTTCATTACGATTAAGAACACCGGTAAGCAGGTCCACGGTACTCAGCATTCTGAAGCGGTCGAACATCTGATAGCTTGAAATTTCCGAAGCCAGGAAGAAGGTTGTAAGCTCAAGAGTTTCTTTAATATGGATTGTTTTTTCTGTATCAAAATTGGTTGCCCAGATATACCCCAGCAGTTCATAGCCGGATTTGAGAGGGAAGAGAACAAGGCTGTCGATATTTGAATTAAGGAGAGAGTTATACCAGACCTCGCTTGTTTTCTTTACGACTTCCATATCCTTTTTGTTTTCAAAGATAATGCAGTTACTGCCGCCCATTACTGCATCCCAGGTTCGCACAACTTCATAAAAATCATCTGAAAACCAGTCTTTCTTAAAATTTGTAAAATCGGAAGAAACGGCCTCGCACAAAAGCGAACATTTACTTGAAAGCTCTTCTATAGTTAAGATTGCACAATAGGCTGCTCCACACATAATGCGGATATCTTCAATAACGTCATTCATTGTTGTTTTGAAATCTGAAGCACCACGCAGTTTAATACAGGTGCTTAGAACCTCGGCCGCTGTGCTGGATGAAACATTGGACATTTTTGAAGCATCAACATCGTGTGTAATTTCCTGTGTGTAAGTACAGTAGCAGAGATTGCCTTCTTCATATTCAATAGGCATTGCAAAAAGATTAAACCAGAAATCGAAACGGTCTGGATGTACGTAGGAATGCAGGGGCTTTTTTAAAACCGCGCTGTTATATAGAAATAATTCAAAATTTGTGTCTTTCGGGAAATAATCGCTGTATTCACTGTTGGGAACGAATTTCTGAGAAAAGGCGGCAGGCATGTCCTGCATGTTTTCTATTGAGTCGATGTAGGCTTTGTTACCTGTTACAATTCTGATTTTGCCCCACTTGCCTTCCGGAAGCTTTTCAACCGACATTACCGATGTCATGGAATGAAAACCGTCTACAAATTTCTGAAAATCCATCTTTCTCCTCATTCCCCTCTCAGAAAAACACAGAATCGTTTAATTTTACCACGAGAAAGATGATTTATCAAATTTGAAAATCTGGTGGTTGAGTGCTCGAAAATCCGGTGGTTGAGTAGGCCGAAGGCCGTATGCATCGTGCGCGCAAGCGCACAAGAAAATAACTTCCTTGAATGCAAACGACACGAAGTGTCGTATCGAAACCACATGTTATTCCTTAGACATATTTTCCATCACCTGGTGGAGAGTTTGCAGGAGCGGGCCTGCATTTTTCATATCAATAATATTCTGGCACATCATCTGCTGAGGAATTTCTGCGCATTTTTCTTTCATGGCCTTTCCCTGGTCGGTGAGCTTAATGTAAACGGTGCGCTCATCTGTACCGCCGCGGGTACGGGTAATAAGGCCCTGCCCTTCCATCTTTTTGAGGAGCGGAGTAAGAGTGCCTGAATCAAGAAAGAGACGGGCGCCCAGTTCTTTTACGGTTACGTTGTCTTTTTCCCAGAGGCAAAGAAGAGTTATATAAGCTGTATAGGTAAGGCCAAGAGGCTCAAGCAGCGGAGAATATTTTCTGATGATTTCTTTTGAACATACATAAAGCGCAAAACAAAGCTGATTATCAAGCGCAAGAGGATTAAATTCCTGATTTTCTGTCTGACTCATGATTATATTGTATACAATTAAATTGATAAAATCAAGATATTCCGGCTGCGTGGTTTCCCCTATTTCCGGGTCGAGTCTATGCAAATCCTTGCAATCCGTGTTATTCTATTAGAATTATAGTAGAGGTACCTTATGCTCAATCTTTCTAAAAAATTGATTCTAACTACCCGCTTAGCTTTTCTTTCAATTTTGTTACTTATTTTTATGAGCTGTCAGCAGCTCTTTCTTAATTCAAATAATTCAAAAAGTACCGTATCATTTTCAATCTCCACACCAAGAGCCGCCCTGTCCCTGACAGAAGGCGAAAAGCTTTTTATTGATCTTGCCCTGGATGGAGAATATAAGGCCAGCAAGACTGCCGAAATCACCATTGCAGAAGCCCTGCAGTTTACTTTTGAGGGAGTGCCGGTGGGCAAGCAGGTTCTCGCTTCGGCTGAAATTTACATGATGTATGACGAAGTTAAGCTTGTGCTTTATGCCGGCGAGTCAGAAAAGAAGGCTGTGATTGATGGAGAAAACCCTTTTACCCTTCCTATGCAGGTTGCCTATAACAGCATTGCAAAGGGAACTTCTTCCTGTCTGATTATGAGGCCTCTCTTTACTTCTGAGGCAACTAACGAGGCCCTTAAATCTAACCGCCTTGATTTTAATTCAGAATCAGAAACCTTCTCTTTCAAGGTTAACACTTCTATTGAAGAAGATACTCTTGTTCTTGATGAATATCAGAAGGCAATTATTACTATAAAAGGTGCGGGCGAAGGCGAACACACAATCCGCACAAAGTTCGTAAAATCAACTACTGCGGCAATGTACTACCAGGACCCGGTTACAATCAGCACAGAAAGCAAGCCTTACGAAATGCTGATTCCTCAGGGCATAAAGCTCGACTCAATCGGCTTCGAAAACAGCAGGAACGACGACAGCAATTCCTGGACCAGCGACTACTCTTTTGTTATCGAAAAGATTGAGCTGTTTAAAGATTCAAGCCTCATTGATCCGGAATTCAATGTGGTTACTAAAACTGCTTCGACCTATACGGTGAAGAATCCGGCGGTGCAGATTATTGCTAATACTGCAATTGATAAAAACAAGATTACTTTTAAGCCTACAGATGCTGACAACTACAGTGCGGCTTATTGGGAATTCCCTGACTTGTCTGATTATGACAAGGTTTACATCACCTATAGTGGCGGCGTAGAAAAAGAATTCCTCGTAAACGGCTTCCTTCCTGCAGATTATTCACGCGGAATTGAACAGAAACATTCTAGTGATGTTATTGAAGACTCCGGTGCTGTTTTAAATAAAATTACTATTGCAAACAATCCGGAGACTAAAGAAATTCAAATTTCATCTATTCTCAAAAATAATCTTACTTCAGACGAGCTGCAGGCTATTGAGTTTAAGTTTAATGGTAGTGATGTGTGGTCTCTTGAAATTAAAGAAATCAGACTGGAAAAGATTGGAAGCTTTAATATTTCTGTTGCAGTCGTTGAATCAGAATCTGATATTCATGTTGATGAAGAAGATGTAAATACAGGCGACATTGTCGGCAAAAAGTTTACGGCTCCGGCAGGTTACACAAGCTATGTATGGAAAGTAAATGGCAATGTTCAGGAAGAAAGCGGCAACGAATTTACATTCAATATGAAGGATCTGGATAATCAGGTTTATGATGTCATTCTTCTTGCAGACTCTGAAACCGAGCATCATTCATGGCAGGCTCACATTACAAAATCATAAGGCAGGTTAATATGAAGAAAAATAAATTACGTAGACTTTTACAGATTGCAGGCATTTCCTCTATACTACTTCTTCTCCTTTCCTGCGAGAACATTATTGACCAGAAGGCTTCCCAGGACCAGAGCGACCTACTCCTGTGGCTCTGGAAGGAAAGACCTATCTCACTATCCACGCTAAAACAGGAAACCCTGGCAGAACGGTTTTGCCTTCGCTTTATGTAAATGTAAATAATCTGACAGATTTTGTTCTTACGGGAACTCCCGAAGATGAAGGCGCAGAACCTATCAACATTGAAAAAGAAAGCCTTTCAGCTCTTCAGGAATCACCAATAGAAGTAATTGCCGGAAAATGGAAATTCACATTAACTGCAAAATACACTCCAGATCCTGATAATGCCCCAAGTACTTTCTATTATTATTCCGACACAATAAATCCTACAATAAATCGTGGAACAGGAAATTCAGTTAATTTTACACTGAGACCACAACAGAATGAAGTCGGTTTTAAAATTTATATGGAATTACCAACTCCGACTCTTATAACTAAAGTGCAATGTGTACTTTCAACTCTTTCTGGTGATGAAATAAAAAAAGAAACTCAGGAACCATTAAGCACAGAAACACTTGAATCTTTTACATTCGAAAAGAAAGACTCTATTGATTCTCCTGACCGTCTTGAACCAGGCACTTATCATGTTCTCTTTTCGTTTTATGCCGGAGATGATCCAACCATTGTAAACCAATGGGAAAGCTACATAAGAATCGCTCCATGTTTTGTTACCGAAGCATCAGTAACTATGGACTTCAATACGGTTCACACAATTACTTATGATAAAAATGGTGGTTCAATAGAAGACGGCTCAGTAGAAATTTTCAGATATTCAGCCCGCAGTAATTTTGATCTCCCGATATTAACAAAAGGAAATCAAATCTTCCTGGGATGGAAAAACTCTGATACCGATACAATTATCACTAAAATTACAAGCGGTATGAGTGGAGATCTTACACTTGTTGCAGAATTTGCAGATCCTATTCTCTATGTGTCAGCGAGTTCTGGAAATGATGAAACAAATACAGGTTTTTCTTCTTCCTCTCCTTTAAAAACAATGGATAAAGAGGGCGGTGCTCTGGATAAAATCTTAAAATATGGAAAATCCAATCTGGCATGGACAATCAAGATTGACGGCGAAACAAGTGGAAAACCACGTGGATACAGCGGAACAAATCAAAACTACGGACAAATTGAACTCCCAGCCGAGATTACATCAGAAGTTGCAAAATCTATTTTAATCACCGGAGCTACTGAACATTCCAACTGGCTGAACGAAGCAACAATACCAGATGATTGGGATACAATTAACAGAGGCGGAAACGGTTCCGCTAATAATCTGTCATCAGGAGATAGTAATGGTGCCGCTCTTGTTGTAAATACAGCAGTACCTGTTACAATTACAAATCTTAAAATTACCGGTGGTAGCGGAAATTACGGAGGTGGAATCTTCATAAAAGAAGGGGCGACTGTTTCTTTAGGAGATGGAGTTCTTATAACCGGCAACTATGCCAATAAAGGTGGAGCCGTATTTAATCAGGGAACTCTTTTTGTTTATGGCTCAGCTGTAATAGGAGATAAAGATTCTACCACTTTTGCAAATACAGATTCAAATTCTGTGAAAAATGGTCTTTCTGCAAACTTTGCCAGTGAAGGTGGTGGAATATACAATGGAGATACAGCTGACACTATTCCTAAGACAAAAATCATTGCTAATTTATACCTTGGTTATAAACCTTCCGGCGAAGGCTTACCTGAAGTTTCAGAATGGACAGGCGGTATCTATTTCAACGGCGCAAGCAGTGGAGGCGGTATTCTTAATGCCAGAAAATCTAAAGTATACATGAGTTCTGGTATCTTAAAAAATAATGAAGTTACAAGTAAAGGGGGCGGTATTCATAATATTGCCGGCCGAGTTGAAATGTCAGGCGGAAAAATAGTTCACAATAGGGTTCATAATAATTCAAGTACCATGAGAGGAGGTGGTATTTATAATGAATATGCTCAATGTGTATTTGTTATGAGTGGAGGTATCATAAACGAAAATAGTGCATGGTCACGTTCTAACGGCTCTACTAATGCCTACGGTGGTGGTGTTTGTAATGGTGGAATAATGTTTATGTATGGAACTGCAGTTATTGGAGATTCAGATAAAACAACTCAACCATGGTTCACTGAAGGAGCAAATGAAAACGAAGATACAGGTGAATATGGAAACCGTGCTAATATAGGTGGTGGTATCTATAATGATGCTAATACAACTGATAATTGTGGCAAACTTTACATAGGTTACCAACCAACAGAATCAGATGAACCAGATGAAGCAGATTTAGATGGTGGTGTTTATTATAATTATTCTAAACACTATTCTGGCAATGGTACTAGTGTCTGGGGTGGTGGTGGAATTTATAGTTATTCCAGTGCCAACGGTAAATTTTTAATGCATTCCGGTACAATTGCATATAACGCTACAGCAGACGATGGTGGCGCAATCTGGATGCACAGTTCTACAATTGCAGGTGGTGGCGATAACGGTGTATCTATTCACGACAATACCGCTGAAGGAAAAGGAAATGCAATCTATGTCTATTCAAATCAGAAGTACAATTTGACTCTTAGTGGAGATATTGAAATTCCTTTTGACGAAACTAATCCACATGATATCTATCTTGCAGGAAGTGGTTCTAATTATTCTAAGATTTTGATTGCAGGGGATTTAATTGGAGGCTTCTCTGCCCTTATAACACCAGAAGTTTATGATGAAACACACAAGTTAGTAGACCTTGCCTCTGCCTCAACAGCTAATCTGGCGGCAGAGACACAGTGCTTCTCTGTTACCCCGCAGACAAAAGACGACGAGGGTAACGAATTAACTCCTCCTGTCAATTGGAAAATCAACAGTACTGGTAAGCTTAAAGTCGCTTCGTCTTCTTCAGAAGTAACAATAACACGAACAAATCCAGAAGCTTCATTAACTCCTACAAGTGGTACCTTGATTTTTGAAGTTACTGGTTTAATCGATCCTGGAGAAGCAGAAAACGACGTAAATGTTGATATTCAATATTATGATTCTGAATATGATTGGATTACTTACGATGCCTCTGAAGGTGATAATTGGTCTTGTAGTTGGGAAAGTAATATATTTACATTGAATCTTTATCAATTCTCTCCTGATGATCGATATAGAGTCTTATTCAGCGATACAGATGATAATACGCTTTTAGAATATGAATTCACTGTTGTTGATCTGCCAGTACAAACTATTAATATAGGTAGTCTTGATTCTGATGGCCTCACTTCTGCAGTTCAATCAGCTGTAGAAATCTTTGGTGGCGGTAAAGTAAAACTAGAATTTACCGGAACAAATAATACAGATGGAGTAAATCTTTATAGTATTGTTGCCGGTGCTTTAGATTCGTATCAGGCAGCAGAATTGGACTTCTCTGAAAGTTCTGGTAATGTCGTAAGCGAAGTTCCGGATAATGCATTCTGGAATAAATTCAGTGGTAATGGAGCTATTACTCTTTCTAATTCAACAACTAAGATTGGTAAGCAGGCATTTGCTCAAAACTCAACAATTACAGTTTCAAACCTAACAAATGTTACAGAAATTGGAGAAAAAGCATTTTATCAAAATGCTACATATTCCGGACTTGGAGATATATCATTAGACAGCGTAACTTCTATAGGAAATGCTGCTTTTGGAAACTGTGTTATTGGTACCTTGTATCTTGGAACAAGTACAAATATAACAATTGATGAAAATGCATTCTATGATTCAGAAAGTTCTTGGAATCCGAATTCTACAATAATTACTGAGTTGAATATTGGAAACTTCACAGGTGATGTTAAAACTCCATTCAATAAGTGTTATCGGCTTTTAAAATTTGTAGTTCCAGATACTAATACAGTATATTACACCGATTCAGAAGGTTCTAAACTGTATCTGAAATCGAATGACAGTGAATATATGTCAACTAAATAATTCTAAGGCTTCCGTGTAGTCCGCAAAGCAGAATAATAACCTGTTTATAAAACACCAACGCCACTCTTCAAAAGAGTGGCGTTTTTTTATTGCTGAGCTTTGATTGCCTCGAGAACTTTTTCAAGCGGGGCGTTCATTTTCTTTGCTGCTATTTCTGGGGCTGCATTGAAATCTTTTATGAGAATTAAGGCGGCTTCTACGGCTTTTTTTTCAAAGCCCGCATTCATTCCATCTTCAAAAGCTTCTTCTTTTTTTACGGCAATATCTGTTTTGTAATCATATTTGGCACAAAGCATGTTAATTACCTCCCGCGATTTACGGTCAAGATATTCAACTAAAATACCCTGGGATATCGCTTTTTCTATTGCCTTCTTGAACGATCTTTTCGGAAATTTTTTATTATACGTCTGTTCAACGATCTCAATAAACTGGCAATACTCTCTAAGAATATCACAGTTTTTTGCAATCGGCAATAAATTAGGATCCGTACAGTTTTTTACCTTTACAACTAATTCAAGCTTAATTCCATCTTGTTTATAAAATGCATCAGAAAGTCTCAGTTCTTTTTCTGAAGGATATTTATCTTTTCCTATATAAACTACATAAAAATCAGGATTAGGAATTTTGTATACTTTCTCTGCATATCGTTTTCGTGATGGAACAATACCTTCATAAATTCTTGTTACGTATTCAAGACAACGAAACGGCATGTTTTCATTAATCGTTGATTGATGTTCCACAAGGACAATAAGTTTTCCATCTATTTCCCAGCTTACATCATTGTTATAAGTTTTATACAAGGTCTGATCTATTATCTTACGTTCAAGATTGACCTCATCTAACTTATAATCAGAATCAGAAAGGGCATTATACAAATCAAGAAAATTCTTTTTTCCGTTTCTATCACTACCAAATAAATCTGTAAATACAGAATCTTTATATTTTCTAAAACTCATGGTAAAACCTCCTATAGTTAAAATAGACTTAACCATGAGATTTTGTGCAATGTTTTGAGAAAAAAAGTGAATTTTTTTATTTCTTCAGCGCTTTCTGCTCGAGGAAGCTGGTGGCTTCTTCAGACCATGAGTACTGGCTCATGAACTCGCCGGAGAAGCTGCGGATGGCTGCCTTATCACCTTCAAGAAAATCATAATAATCGCATTTAATAACTTCGGGGTTGATTCGGAAGTTGTTGTATTCGGCAATAAAAAAGTTCTGGATTTCGAGCTCGTTCAGGGTGTGTCTGATATCGACAATGAGATTTCGGAGGTTGCTGCCGTAAGTGGCCGAGTCTGCATTTTCACCAAATAAAACAGTAATCAGCTCTTTTGTTTTTACCGAACTACCCTTTTTATAAATCAGATAGCCCATGAGCTCGTTCGACTTTGTGCGGTTGAATTTTACAACCTTGTTTTCATAAATCAGGGTGAAGTTACCGAAGGTTCTTGCCTCAAGACTCTGCTTCTGTTTTTTAAGGAACATTATCTGACGTTTTTCAATGCGACGTTTGTAAAGAGAAAGACAGAACATGAGGACAGCAGTAATCAGCGAATTTAAGTAACCTGATGCTCCAAAGTTTTCAATTAAATCTGGAGTCATAAATCCTATAGTGACTGCAATGCCAAGAAGGAAAATCAGCGGAGAAAAAGAACAGGTACAAAGCGCAATAAAACCTGTAATACAAAAAATTATAAAACCATTAAAGACAGCGCCAACTTTTACAGTAAAAATTGCGTCTGCAAGAATCACAAGACACATAATATAAAAAGGAATTGTTTTTTTGATGTAGGCTTTTTTTCGATCAACTTCTTTTCCCTGGCTGCTTGCAAAAAAAGCATAAAGGCTGAAGACAAAAAAGATTGTGTAATAGATAAAACGGTTTTTGTATTGAAGATAATTCGGATAAAGAGTAAGGGCAAAAAATGCCAGACAAAAACTGGAAAACAAAAAAAGGGCAAGGCTTGCAATGTGAACTATAATTCTGTTTGATTCACCGGCATCGGCCAGATCCAGATAAGGAATTACATAACGTTTTTTGTAGTTTTCCATCAACTTCTTTAACATGCGGCTATTATATCACATGATTAAAAATTTTCATAATTCTTTATATACAAAAAAATAACCCTGGTTATTGCGAAATTTGACAAATTTGTGCTGATTTTGTGCTAGTTTTTCATTTTTTGTGTGCTGATTCTGTACGGTCTGCATGCTAATATGGCACCATAAAATGATTTCCGGAAGATTTACCGCCTGGTCCTAAAGACCGGCATCATATAGATTTGCGGGAATCGGAGAGAGATTATTTATAAAAGTTTTGTTAATAAACGAACCCTCCTTGTCGTTTATGGTTAAGTTACAGCCCGGAGTCGCCAACGTCTCCGGGCTTTTTTTTGCTGGTACTAGAATAATTTGCGGTTTTTTGATATTATATGGTCTCAGTATGAAAACTGAAGCGTGTTTTGACATGATATTTCTCAAGATTAAAAACACTGTTCATACTATTTATTTTTGAATTCATTGGCGAAGTTCTGTTTAGGACTTCGCTTTTTTTTTACCCGGGGGCGTTGCGGGGGTGTCCCCCGCTGGGTGGGGTAGCGAGCAACGCAGTGCGAGCGTAGGGCGGAGCTCCGCCCTCCTTTATGAAATTGTTTTTTATAGGAGTTATATAGATTATGAAGAGAACAGACATCAACAAAGTATTGATTATTGGTTCGGGACCGATTGTTATTGGTCAGGCTTGCGAGTTCGACTATTC
>Ga0129306_1003010_pt1 | contig 13567 bp, 11 predicted proteins | sample P827metagenome_FD_94438 | JGI IMG/M metagenome (GOLD analysis project Ga0129306, IMG submission 94438) | Capybara group fecal microbial communities from Wisconsin, USA - P827 metagenome | ecosystem: Host-associated > Mammals > Digestive system > Large intestine > Fecal | place: USA: Wisconsin...
AAAATGAGGGCTATTTTGCCTGGTCCTGCGCACTAGACGGCAAAAAGAACGCCTACGGGCCCGCACCTGACGGCGAGGAATACTTTGCTATGGCTCTCCTTTTTGCAAGCCACAGATGGGGAAATGGCGAAGGCATCTTTAACTACGAGCACGAGGCAAAAGAGATACTTAGAGCTATGGTTCATAAGGGCAGGGACGGAAGGCCCGGAGCTCCTATGGTTAATAGCGAGAATCACCAGATACTGTTTGTGCCGGGAAGTGATTTTACAGACCCATCTTATCACCTTCCGCATTTTTACAGGCTCTTTGCAAAATGGGGATACGAAGAGGACAGCGAATTTTGGAAAGAGGCTGAGCGGGTCAGCAGAGAGTATCTTATAAAGGCCTGCCACCCCGATACGGGTTTTAATGCAGAATATGCAGAGTTTGACGGCAGCCCTATGAGAAGACCGCTCCCATGGGCTGCAGACCGCCACGACTGGTTTTACTCAGACGCTTACAGGACCGCTGCAAACGTTGGCCTTGACTACCTTTGGAACGGTATCGACGAAGGACAGTGTGCTATGGCAGGACGTATCCAGAGAGCCCTTCTTTCAGACATGCGGGCAGATACCTACCACATTTACGAGGTGGACGGCACGGTATGCGGCGAAAGGGCTCTGCATCCATTTGGCATAACAGCAACAGTTGCCGAAAGCGTTCTTGCAAGCGACCTTGATGACGTGGCAAAAGAGTGGGTTCGTACCTTCTTTGATATGCCCCTTCGCACCGGCAAACGCAGGTACTACGACAACTGCCTTTACATGTTCGCCTTCCTTGCCCTAAGTGGAAATTATAAGATCTACTAAAAATGCGGCCGTTACGCAACAAACGTAACGGCCCATATTTTTAATACTTTGATTGTCCGCAGACACAGGTTCCTACGTAATTCTTATTTACTCTGCCGCATTTTGGGCATTTCCACTCATCTTCTCCCAGGAGCTCTCCTTTGCCTGTAACAATATCCATAGACTTATTTGTCTCATCAAGACTGTCACTGATCTCGTACATCCTGTCATTAAGGCTCTCAAGAAGCTCTATCACGGTTGCAAGACCATAAAGAATGGCACTGGTTATACCTGAGCTCAAGACAATGATAACGAAATACAAAATTCCGTAAAAGATGCCGCTATAGAACATATCCGCATAGATAAAAGCAAAAACAAATCCTCCTATAACTCCCAAAACCAAAACTATCGCCGACAAAACCTTTAAAGTATCACTTATAGCACTTTTCATCTTTTTCTTCTCCCTTACCACATTTCTATTTCTTTGTTAACAAAGCCGCCATTTTCCGTAAACACCTGAGCATGGTCATAGTACGAATATATAATCTTATTTCCTTCTGTTTCAAGAACAGTCGAAAAATCCTGAACGCTTACCGTCAATATCGGAATTTCCTCTTTTAATCTAAGCCTTAAATCATTGGTTACCGTGTACATACGAAAAAGATTCCAGTTCTGGCAACCATATTGACCTATAAGTATTTCCGGCGTTCCGTCCTTATCATAGTCTTTTGAAAGTATTTCAAACCCTTTTGGAAACTCAAGTGGTTGCGACCAATCTTCAATCTTATCTATGTTCAAAGAGTTGATTTCTTCAGAATCATCAAATAAACAAAGCTCATAGTGTGAACCCTCTTCATCTCCCTTACAAACGATCTTTAAATAGTACTCTGCGCCATTAACAGAAACTTTCCCGGATGCTACGGTATTGTCATCTAAGCTTCCACCCAAAACATACTCAAAATAGTCCGGGAGTCCGCCAACTACGAGATCGTTTGTAGCGACAATCTCTTCGTCTCCATTGGCTTCAAAAACTGTCGTATTGTCTGTATGCTCGCCATACACTGGGTTTAGATCTCTCTCTGTCAGATGTCCTGAGCCTTCAAAAAGTTGGTTTTCTAGTGCTCTTTGTCCGGACGATTTTAAGGCAGACGAATCATTATTACAAGCTGTCATGAGAGTCATCAGTAAAACAACAGATAAACCGAGTCTAATCTTATAAAATGTACTCTCCACACTTTCACTTCCCTTTACCAAATTTTCCGGGTCTCAACATACCCCTTATAAGCTACCACAATTCAGGTTTCTTGTATATAGACAAAGTTGTACCCTCAAAAAGTTCATAGTTTGGCGCATTGGCTCTTTTCCATTGTGTTTTTGTACAAAAACAGGCACACTCTTTTGTGCATATCGACGAAATTTCAAAAATTTGCATTTTTAATGCAGTGATTTTTCGGTTTCAAACGTTATTATATATAGAACTATTTTTTGGCATATAATAACTACTTTTAATCTGTTTTTAATTGAGAAAGTTTTAACAACATGTTATCATGGATATGGGTCCATTAAGGAGGGTATGTAATGTGTGCTTATTGGGGAAGAATGTTAAAAGATATAAGGAAAGATCGGGGTTTTTCGCAGGAAAATGTCTGTGAAGGTCTTTGCAGCCTTTCACAGCTTGCAAGGATCGAAAAAGGTGAGCTGGAGCCAAAGAAATGGCTTTCTGACGCTCTGATGGAGCGTCTTGGAATAGACCCGCTTCTTTTTAGCTGCATATATTCAAACAGCGATGAGGAGGTGCATCTTAATAAACTCGAATGCCTTAAGAAAAACAGCGGCAATATAGAGGAAACTTGCGCTACAGACAGTCAGTTTAACAGGCTCATTGAAGCCTTCTCATTTGACCTTAATACGGTAACGGCAGACGGCATGAAAGAGCTTCTTAACCTGACTCACCCGGGCTTTAGCTTTGACGAGCTTGAAAACTATCTATATACAAAAGAAGAGGTAGTTATTCTGCTTATAGCCATAGGCCACATGTTCAACTCCGGCAGAGCAGCTCTTGCTGAAGACTATAGCGGAAGACTGATACTGACCCTTGAAAATCAATATGCCGCTGCTTATAGCAACATTTTCCAGTTCTCATGTGCCGTTCTGCTTGATTACCTTAAGATATTTAACGTAAAGAACGCCGGCTGGATTGCAGACAAGCTTTACGAAAGTATGCATAAAAGTGGCAGGCTCTACGGCTTTGAATCTGCAAATGACTACAAAAACCTGTACGAAGAAGACAGCGAATTTGACAGAGCTGTTAAGGCTGTTTATTCCCAATCCTGCGAGGAGGACTGTCTTTGGAGGCTTGGAACTGTTGACTATATGAAGCAGATCTTAACCCCGCGTTTTATAGGCTATTCGGAGGGGGCATATTTAAAGAGCATACGAAATCAAAACTGTCTGACTCAGGATGGTATGCGCTCGTTTGGTCTAAACCCCCGAACTGTAAATAGAATAGAAAACAAGAAGTCGGATTTTCAGCCTAAAAACTATATTGAGCTTTGCGTGACTCTGGGCTTTGAAAAGACTCGTTTCATCCCTTATATAGTGGCTGATTCGTACTCGGCCTGCACCTTGTATATTTCTTTGCGAAACGCACTTGAAAGCAAAGATTTTGTGCACGCAAAGGCTCTTTTTGCAAGCCTAAGAAATAAGCTTGATCTTTCTATACGGATCAATAAACGAAGAGTTGCGTTTATCAACGCCCTTATTATGCTTGGCGAAAAGCCGGAGTCTGCAGGAGACATGCTTGAGATCATCTCAAAATATATACTGAACTGCGACTCAGTAGGTAAGCACCATTTAAAGGTAGCGGAGAGCATAGATCCTGAGGAATACATTACCTACACCGGTTGCCTTATTTATGAGGACAAATTCGTAGAGGCCGAAAAACATCTTGAAAACATGATAGAAAACTCAAAAGATATTGCCAAAATAGAGCTTGCTTCAAAAGAAATGCTCTGCAAATACTATTTTCAGCTTATATATGTCAAAAATGCTCTCGGCAAAAACGAGGAAGCAAAAGAGCTTTACAGCAAGATATATAAGAAGGCAATCGCCACAGATAATCTTTCTCTGATAAAGACTTCTCAAGAAACAGTTAAAATGCTTCTAAAAACTCGGGGGACGGCATAAAGCCGTCCCTTTTTAAGAATACTAATATTTTAGCGTTCCATCGGCAACTTTCTTTAAATGTTCGCCGTACGGAGATTTGCCGTAAGTCTCAGCCGCTTTAAGAAGCTGCTCTTTATCAATCCAGCCTCGTCTGTAGGCTATCTCTTCAAGTACGGAGATCATAACGCCCTGGCGTTTTTCGATCATCTGTACAAAAGAGGATGCGTCGATAAGGCTGTCCATGGTACCTGTGTCAAGCCATGCAAAACCACGGCCAAGGATCTGTGCCTTAAGAGATCCGTCTTTAAGGTACATATCGTTAAGATCTGTTATCTCAAGCTCACCTCTTGCAGAAGGCTTTATTTTCTTAGCAAAGTCCACTACCCTGTTGTCGTAAAAATACAGGCCTGTTATACAGTAGTTTGTCTTAGGATGCTTTGGTTTTTCTTCTACAGAGATGATATTCCAGTTCTCATCAAACTCCATAACGCCGAAACGCTCCGGATCGGTAACATGATAACCAAAAATGGTTGCCTGACCGTTTTTCGCATTTTCAACAGCCACTTTGAGTTTGTCTGTAAGACCGCTTCCGTAAAACACATTATCTCCAAGAACCATAGCGCACATATCATCTCCGATAAACTCTTCTCCAAGAAGAAAAGCCTGTGCAAGGCCGTCGGGAGATGGCTGTACCTTATAGGAAAGATGGATACCAAACTGGCTTCCGTCTCCAAGAAGGCGCTCAAAATTTGGAAGGTCTGTAGGCGTAGAAATAATAAGTATATCCTTAATACCTGCCAGCATAAGCGTTGAAAGCGGATAATAGATCATCGGCTTGTCATATACCGGCAAAAGCTGTTTACTTGTTACCATAGTCAGGGGATAAAGCCTTGTTCCGGCTCCGCCCGCAAGTACGATACCTTTCATGGGAAATCCTCCGTTTAATCAAATCAGGCATTTGCCTTGTTATAATTCATAGATCTTGCTGAATTTCTCAGTAATGTAGGTAAGGAAATCTTCAGGTGTAAAATCTCTTCCCGTAATATCCTTTATCCATTCTGCAGGAGCAAGTCTGTTGGCCTTTGCAAATACGTGCTCTTTCATCCAGCCGTTTATCTTGTCAAAATCGCCTGCCGCAACTGCTGCCTCGATATCAAACTCTTTTTCCATAGCTTTTATATACATGGAGTTGTACATATTGCCGATGGCGTAGGTTGGGAAGTAACCAAAGCCTGATGTCCAGTGGACATCCTGAAGTACGCCCTCTCTGTCTGTCTCAGGCTCTATGCCAAGATATTCCTTATATTTTTCTTTCCATCTTGCTCCCACATCTTTTGTATCAAGCTTTCCGCTTACTATCTCTTTTTCGATCTCGTATCTGATGATTATGTGGAGAGTGTAGGTAAACTCGTCGGCCTCGGTTCGTATAAGTGAAGGCTCTACGATGTTAAGTGCCATGTAAAGCTCTTCTTCAGTTACGCCCTTCATAACCTGAGGGAAGATCTCGCATACCTTTGGGTAAATGAGGTGTACAAATGCCTTTGACCTTCCGATCCTGTTTTCATAAAATCTTGATACGGACTCATGCATTCCAAGGGTCTTAAAACCGTTAATATAATGGTCAAAGTCTTCTCCCGGCTGAAGCTGCTCAAAAAGTGCGTGTCCGCCCTCATGAATAATGGAATACATGCTTGAGATGAACTGATCAGGATAATAGTGTGTTGTAAGTCTGATGTCATCCTTTGCAAGTCCGCTTGTAAACGGGTGCTCTGAAGTAGTATAAGCTCCTCTGCTCTTATCAAACTTCATAACAGAAAGCAGGTAGTCTGACATCTGCTTTTGCTGCTCGTCGGTAACTTCTATGGAAAGGAAGTCCCTTCTGATCTTTTTATTTGATGCTTTTATCTTTTCAAGAAGCGGAACAAGAACCTCTTTGCATCGATTAAAGGTCTCGTCAAGTTCCTTTGTGGTCATGCCTCTTTCGTAGTCATTAAGCATCATATCGTATACTGAGTAGTTTTCCTCTTCTGCGGTCTTTTCGCGAAGCGATATCATCTCTTTGCCCGCTTTATCAACAGCAGCAAGAGAATCTGCAAAAAGTTCAAACTTGCCTTCTTTTCTTGCTGCGCTCCAATCAACAAAAGCCTTGTTGTAAATGCGTGAAAACTCAAGCTGCTTTTCAGGAGTAATATTCTTATCCTGTAAATACGCTCTGTGAAGCTGATCTGCAAGAACTTTATCTAAAGCGTCAAGTTCGTCCTTATTTGCGTAAAGCACTTCTGCTGCCTCTATAAACTTCTCGTCTTTACGAAGCTTAAAGGCCTCATTTCCGAGAAATGAGATGATCTCGCCCTGGGCTTCCATGCCTTTTTCAGGGCATATAGTTTCCATATCGTAATTAAGTACATTTAATGCATGTCCGTACTTATCTTCAAGAGCAAGTGTCTCTTTAACTATATTTAAAGCATTTTTTGTTTTTTCATTCATCTGTAATGTCCCCCTTTGTTTATCAAAAACTCTATGGCTATTATGGCACAGGAACGCGCCAAAAACAATTAAAAAATCATTTGGGGCAGGATTTTAAAGCAAAAAAGCTCATCTGCCCTTTTGCCATTTTACCGGGGATAATCCGTAAAACTTCGTAAATGATCTTGAAAAATAAGCTACGCTTCCAAATCCAAGAAGGTCAGAGATCTCTGTAACAGAGTACTTTCCGCCCTCAAGCAGACTTCCCGCCTCGTTAAGCTTTAGTTTTTTGATATATTCATTAACGGTACTTCCCGTTTCCTTTTTAAAAACACTCGCAAGATAGCCTTCCGAGACTTTAATGTGCTCTGCCACGTCTCTTAAACTGATGGTCTCGTAAATATGCGAACCAATAAATTCTTCTGCCTTCTTTACAGGCTTTGAGTATTCTTTGTCAAGGCTCTCTGCCACAAGTTTCTTGTAGGCACGCACTATTTCAACAAGGATCTCCATCCAATTAGACATATTTAGCTCCGCCTCTATCCTGTTGATAAAATAATCGCTTAAGGCATAAGATTTTAGATTATCCGCACCAATATCAGCCGCAGTTCTGCACACAACCGCCACAAGGCATATAAATCCGTTCTTTGTGGATCTAAGAGGGTCTGATGCAAGAGGATAATCGTACGCCCCCAGATTCTCTAAGGATTCGTCGCCTTTTAGCCTTATTTTTCTGCCGCCCGGTATCTCTTTATCAAGAAGCAGGGCATTTAACAGTTCCTTTTCATGCTGCCTCGAATAGTGTCCGTAGTTATTCATAAGCAACTCTTTTATGGCATTTTCTGTTCTTCTGCTCATGCAACCCCTCCGCTTTTAGGCCATTTTTTGATCTTTTAGAAACATCCTTTATTATTACATTAAAATCATACAACTAATATTAAAATATTACAACTTCCTTCTTTTGTATTTGATACTATAAATGCATACACGTAGTATACGAACAAATAATTTAGAAATGGAGGAATCACGCTGTGGGAACTTTCAAAAAAGACTTTATGTGGGGCGGTTCGGTGTCCTGCATGCAGACCGAAGGTGCGTGGGACGAAGGCGGAAAAGGCCTTACGGTTTACGACCTTAACAAGACAAAATGCGGCTCGGATTTTAAAGTCGCTATCGATTTTTATCACAGATACAAAGAAGATATCGCGTTTTTTGCCGAAATGGGATTTAATGCTTACAGATTTTCTATAAGCTGGGCAAGGATCTTCCCTGAAGGAGAGGGAAAGGTTAACGAAGAAGGCCTTAAGTTTTATGATGATGTTATCGATGAACTGTTAAAATACGGCATCGAGCCGGTTGTGTGCCTGTATCACTTTGATATGCCGGTGGCTCTTCTTAAAAAATACGGCGGATGGAGCGGCAGGGGCACTCTTGAAGCCTTTAAGGTTTACACAGAGACTCTCTTAAAGCATTTTGGAGAGAGAGTAAAATATTACATACCTTTTAACGAACAAAATGCGGCGGCGCTTATCACCGCCATGACTCTTCCAAAGGAAATGCCTGCAGAAGAGAAGGAAAAGCTTGGCAGACGCGCAATGCACCACATGTTCCTTGCTTCTGCTTCGCTTAAAGTACTTGCAAAAGAGTTTGCTCCTCACGCAAAGATAGGCGGCATGATAAACTTTACACCGCTTTACCCTGCCACCTGCAAGCCCGAAGACATCTTAGCTGCCCAGAGTGCAAACAGAAACTACAACTACAAGACCCTAGACGTTCTGGCCCTTGGTATCTACCCTGCAGACCTTATGGCCGATTTTGAAAAAGCAGGGATAAGAGACGAAATCACAGAAGACGACTTAAAGCTTATAAGCGAGGGCAAGGCTGATTTTATCGCCCACAGCTACTATATGTCATCTCTTGTAAGCGCAGAGAAATCCACAGGCGCAGCTAACATCCTGCTTGGAGCATTAAATAACCCGCTTAAAAATGAATATATAAAAGAAACCGAGTGGGGTTGGGGTATTGACCCTACCGGCATAAGGCTTGCGGTAAAGGAGATCTACAACAGATATCACCTTCCTGTATTTACCATAGAATGCGGCATTGGAGTGGACGAAAAGCTTGATGAAAACAATACCGTAAATGATGATTACCGGATAAGTTACCTTGCAGACCACATAAACGAGCTTAAAAAGGCCGTAAAAGAGGATAATGTGGACCTTATGGGCTTTCTCACCTGGGGGCCTATCGACATTTTAAGTTCTCAGGGCGAAATGAGAAAAAGATACGGTTTTATATATGTAAACCGCACAGATACAGAAATCCTTGATCTTGCAAGATACAAAAAGAAGAGTTTTGACTGGTTTAAAGAAGTAATAACAACCGGCGGAGAAAACATTTAGGAGGACGGTATTTATGAATAAACTTGTATTTGATATTGGGGGAACCAACACTAAATTTGCTCTTATGAGTGAAGAAGGAGAGATCCTTGAAAGGGAGAAGATACGCACAGATTACTCTTCTCCGGATAACTTTTACAGCGGAATAGCAGGCATTGCTCTTAAATACAAAGACAGGGCAGATGCGGTAGCTATAAGCACAAACGGGCGCATGGATATGGCAAATGAGGTTTACAGAGCCTATACCATCGGAACTGTGGCAGGCACAAACCTTAAAGAAGAAGTAGAAAAACGGGTAGGCCTCCCTGTTTCCATAATAAACGATGGTTTTGCCGCAGCTCTTGGCGAGTTTAAATGCGGAGCAGGGAAAGGCTCAAAAAATATGTTTGGCATCGTACTTGGCAGCGGCATGGGGGGTGGCATCATACTTGACGGCAAGGTCTATGCAGGCAGCAAAAACAACTCTGCTATGGTATTTGGCATGATAAACGGAGTAGACGGCGGCAAAGTGGACCTTGCGGGAGTTTCAACCTCATTTTCAATGCTGCTTTATAAGCTCGCTGCCATAAAGCAGGAAGCCCCTGAAAATATGACAGGCGAGAGGTTCTTTGAACTGTATGAGACGGGGGATGAGATGGCAAGGATGCTGCTTACCGGCTACTGCCGTTCTATCGCCTATACGGTTTACAACAGCGCTATGCTCCTTGACCTTGACTGTATCGTAGTAACCGGTGGTCTTGCGGCAAGAGATGCCATAATTGACGGCATTAACGAAAGCCTGCAAAACATGCTTGGCGGTTTTGACGCAGATCCTGCCACAAAGATGCTTCTTTCCATGGCAAATGTGGATATGAACGATTTTAACATCTCCGTAAAGAAGGGCGAGCTTTTGCTTGACGCAAACCTTTACGGCGCATTATATAATCTTATAGGTTAATAAAAAAGGCTTTCACGAAGGGACTATATAAAGCCCGTCGTGAAAGCCTTTTATTATCTTTAAAACTCTATTGACGCTACGTAATCTACCTGACTTGGTATAATGATCCCAGGATCCTTGCATACAAACTTAGGAGTTTTTCCTGCATCAAGGATTCCCTGCTCTAAGCGGTATAATGCTATACCTATGTCTATCTTTTGAAGATCGTAATTTTCGTTGATATAGCCTTTGTCATGTCTTTCGTATACATGAGCCACATTTCCGCATACCACAACTCTCCAAGGCTGCTTATTTACAGCAGAAGGAGCCCATCTTACAGCTTCAAGCGCTTCGTAAATACCACACTTTCTTGCATCATTTTCTGAAAGCGGAGTCTCAAAATTCTCTTTAAAGAAAAGGTCGCCAAAGTCAAATCTCTTGTCTGCTCCCACACCTTTTCTCATAAGAACTTCTTTAACGCCCATTTTATCGGCTGCTTTTCCAAGAGGGCTTACGCAAGGCATAAGCTCACCTTCTGTAAGTTCTGAGGCTTTTTCAAACTTATCTCTTGGCATAGTACCGCCGATCCAGACTGTTCCAAGGCCAAGCTTGTGTGCATGTACCAAAAGCGCCTCAAAAGAGTAACCGTACGCCTCTTCAGCATGCTCGCCCTTTTTCATCATAGCGCTAACATAAAGCTTTTCGCCTGAAAGTACCGGGCTTGAAAGTCCGTACTCTTTAGCATTTAAAAACTTAAAACGAACAGGTATACCGTAAGGGTTCTCTATTTTTGCCGCAAACTCCTCAAGGTCTTTAAGTACCTCAGGTTCCACATCGTTTCCGTCAAAAGTTCTTACGCTTCTTCTTGTTTTAACATCATTTAAAAAACTCATTTTTTATCCTCCCTTTTCCCCAGGTTTACTGTAAAAGAGCTTCCACAAGATCTCTCTTTTCGTAAAGCACGCATCCGCCGGCGTGGTCGTCTGCAAGGATATCACCGCTGCGAAGTGCCCTAAAGAGCTTTGAATTAACAGCTTCTTTAAGAGATGTCTCTTTTACATTTATATCCGAATACGGTGAAAATGGACAAGGCTCCGCGCCGCCGTGGGAATTGATATGGAAGAAACCTCTTCCTGCGGCAATACAGCCGCCTGAGGACTTCTCGTCTCCCGGGAATGAAACGAAGACCATCTCCGGGTGTTCTTCCCTAAGCCTTGCTATCTCGCCTGCAAGATACTCTCTGTCGGCATCCTGCGGTGCAAGCTCTTTGCTGTCGTCTGTTACAGGTACAAATTCCACAAAAATAACAGCTTTGCAGCCTTTCTCTGAAAGTCTGCCTATAAAGTCTTCAGATGAAACTTCCTTTATATTCTCTGTTGTTACCGTAACCGACGAACCGAAAATGAGCCCGCGGCTTTTAAGTTCATCCATATTCGAGATAAGTTTATCATAAACGCCCTCGCCACGTCTACGGTCTGTTACCTCTTTTCCGCCTTCGATGCTCATGATCGGGATAAGATTTCTGTTCTTATCAAAGAGATCAAAGTACTTCTCGTTCATAAAGGTCCCGTTTGTAAAGATCGGGAACAATATGTTCTGCTTTGCCGCAGCAGCTTCAATAACACCTTTTCTAAGAAGAGGTTCACCGCCTGCAAGAAGTATAAAACTGACTCCGAGATCTTCAGCCTCGTTAAATACCTTTGCCCACTCTTCATCTTTAAGCTGGCTTACGGGTGCCTCATCTGTAGTCGCATGATTACACCTTGAATAACAGCCTGCACAGTGCAGATTACAGCTGCTTGTGATACTGGCAATAAGGAAAGCAGGCATATTTGTACCTTCTTTTGCGAGGGCCGCACGCTTCTTTGAAGCAGTCTTGCTGGCCGCTGCAAATTTGATCATATATGCGCTTTCCTTGGGGTTTTTGAGGGTTGCCCTCATGGCATCTGCTACCACGCGCTCCACCCCGCGCGTCATGTACTCCGTAATATCAAAATCCTTATCCATATAAATCTCCTAGTTTCCAAACATTGCAATATTTGTGTTTTATCATATTATATTTTGTTAAATATATTTTGTCAAGCCATCATTTATTAACTTTTTCTAAAGTCTCATCTGTATATAACGGCTTGATCGTTTACAGATAAAAAGCCCTGGGGCAAACGCCTCGAGGCTTACAGTTTATTTGATCAATCACCAAACTTTTCCGCTACTTTTACAAGAAGGTCTCTGATCGGAAGATGCTGTGGGCAAACCTTTTCGCACTTTCCGCATTTAATACAGTCAGAAGCTTTTCCGTGGCCTTCCGCTATGGCTGTTCGGTAGTACATACCTGAATTCCAGCCGTGGAAGATCTCATTGGAATTGTAAGCAGAGAACATATCAGGAATACGGATGCCCTTAGGGCAGTGGGATTCTTCGATACAGTATCTGCAGGAAGTACAAGGGATCATGTTTAAGCCCTTAAATACGCCGCATACTCTCTTTACAGCTTCCATCTCTCTTTCATCAAGAGGCTTGAAATCTTTCATGGCGCTGATATTGTCTTCCATCTGAGCCATATTGCTCATACCTGAAAGAACTACTGCCATATTATCAAAGCTTGCGGCAAAACGAACAGCATAGCTTGCATTGCTGCCACCCTTAAGGTCTTTAAGTATCTTGTCTGCTTCCTCAGGAAGATTTACAAGGCTGCCGCCCTTAACCGGCTCCATTACAAGCACAGGTTTGTTATGTTTTACGCAGACTTCATAAACCTTGCGGCTCTCAACAGAAGCATCTTCATAATCAAGGTAGTTAAACTGGATCTGAACGATCTCTATGTCAGGGTTCTCTGTAAGGATCATGTCAAGAACCTCTGCCTTGTCGTGGAAAGAGATACCTACATGCTTAATATAGCCCTCTTTCTTGAGTTCAAAAGCTGTCTCGTACGCTCTGCAGCGCTTATATTTCGGATAATTGTCTTTATTTTGTGCGTGCATAAGATAAAAGTCAAAATAATCAACCCCGCACCACTCAAGCTGATTCATAAAGAACGGACGAATGTCTGCCTCGCTCTTAAAGTACGGATCTGTAAGTTTGTCTGTAAGAAGGAACCTGCTTCTGTCATATCTTTTAGAAACGCAGTCTCTTATGGCAGTCTCAGAAAGACCGTTTATATAGCCGTGTGCTGTATCAAAATAGTTAAAGCCGGCATCAATAAAGGCATCTGCCATCTTTGAAAACTCTTCATAATTTACCTTTTCGCCGTCCATCGGCAGCCTCATACATCCAAAACCAAAATTGCCGTGAATCTCCGGAAAAAACCTGTTCTCTTTCAATGTAAACCCTCCTATAACATATCTGGCCAAGTGTTTATACTGACCATATTATACCGAAATCTCACAGCTATGTAAAATATAAAATATGGGTACGTTGCTATAGCAAAATTGTTATAGCTGCGTACCCATATCCTGAGCTCTGTTATATCAGGGGGCCTGTACCGGCCCCCTTGCTAAAAGGTGAAATACGAATTATCCTTCAATAGCGATAAGCTTCTTTTCAGCAACTTTCTTAGCATCTTTCTTAGGAATATTAAGTCTTAATACACCGTTTTCAAATTTGGCTTTAATCTCTTCTTCAGTAACATTATCGCCAATGTAGAAGCTCCTTTGCATTGAGCCTGAGTAACGCTCCTGGCGGATAAGTTTACCCTTGTTGTCTTTGCTCTCTTTGTCGATACCCTTAGCTGCGCTGACTATAAGATAGCCATTATCAAGGGAAAGATCGATCTCTTCTTTCTTGAAGCCAGGAAG
>Ga0129306_1003012_pt1 | contig 13564 bp, 9 predicted proteins | sample P827metagenome_FD_94438 | JGI IMG/M metagenome (GOLD analysis project Ga0129306, IMG submission 94438) | Capybara group fecal microbial communities from Wisconsin, USA - P827 metagenome | ecosystem: Host-associated > Mammals > Digestive system > Large intestine > Fecal | place: USA: Wisconsin...
CGCCCTTCCTGTCGAGTTCGTCCACGAGGGCCTTCGGCATCGGCCACCACGGATAGATCGGCTTGAACCTGACGATCTCAATGCCGTCGACAACCTCAAGCCTCCCGTCCCGTCTGTCTCGCCCGTCTCGCCCGTCATCATCTAATCCCCTCCAAAGCGCCGTCGTGGCGAAGAGACGCACTTCGTGGCCCGCCTCCCTCTGCGCCTTGGCGAGGTTCCAGACGACCTGCTCGGTCCCTCCCCAGTCGTCGAACGAAATCCTCCTCAGAACATGGGCAATCCTCATCTCGCCTCCTTCGCCATCATCTCGGACAGCTTGTCACGCGTCACCGGCTTGAGAAGAATGTCGTTGAATCCACACTCCGCGAACTTCGTCCTGAACTCGACGTCGGCCGTTACGACGACGAGGTGCAGACCCGAAAGCGCGGGGTCGGAGCGGATTGCCTTTGCAAGCCCCGCACCGTCAAGACGTGGCATCCACATGTCCGTAAGCACAAGGTCGAAACGGCCCGCGTCCGGAGACCTGAGCATCTCGATCGCCTCCTGCCCGTCTGCGGCTGACAACACATCGAACTGCCCGAGGTTCTTCAGCTGCGCCTTCAAAACCATCACGTTCATCTTCGAATCGTCAACGACCAGGATGCGGCGGCAAGCGGGCGAGTTGTTGAGTGGGTGAGTGGGTGAGTTGTTGAGTGGGTGAGTGGGTGAGTGGGTGAGTGGGTGAGTTAACTCCTCCACTCCTCCACTCTTAACTCCTCCACTCCCAACTCCTCCACTCTCAACTCCCCCACTCTTAACTTCTCCGCTTTCCACGACTTTCACCCCAGGTATCGTCACCGTGAACGTGGATCCCTTCCCGAGCTCCGACTCAACATCCATCCTGCCGCCCATCGCCGCCACGAGCTGCCGACATATCGCAAGCCCAAGCCCCGTGCCGCCGTTGCGCGACTCCTTCGCGCCAACCTGCACATACGCCGAGCCGATGCGCTTCAAATCCTCGTCGGATATTCCGCAGCCCGTGTCTTCCACGGTGAGCTGGAGCGTTCCGGACAGGCCGTCTTCGTCCGGAGCGAACGACGCGCGGGATTCGACATATCCGCTGGCCGTGAACTTGACCGCGTTGCCGATCAAGTTGAACGCGATCTGTCTTAGCCTCTGCGGATCGGCCATCAGCAGAGGCATCTCGCCCGCTCGGCACCTGATCTCGACGTCGGCCCGCTTGCTCGCCACGCGGAAGGACTCCACGATTTCGCGAAGCAGCCGCCCGCAGTCCGTCGGCTCAGGCGATATCGTCATCTTCCCGGACTCGAGCTTCGACAGATCAAGCACGTCGTTGACAAGTCCGAGAAGCGTCCTCCCGCTCACGAGTATCGCGTCGACCGCCTGCTGCCGCTCGGTCTCGGTGTCGAATCCGGACTTCAGCAGCTCGGAAAATCCGATGATCGCGTTGAGCGGCGTTCTTATGTCGTGGCTCACCGTCGAGAAGAAGTAGCTCTTGGCCTTCGCCTTCTCCCGCTCCATGTCGAGCTCGCGCCGGCGGAGGATTACGTAGACCGCGATCATCAGTGCGATAGCAAGGACGTTGAGCCCGCTCTGGACGATGCTGTTGCGGATTATCGTGTGCCGAACTACCGAAAGGTCGCGCCGGAGGTGATCCTTCCACGACATCCCGCACGTCGGCAGCACTGCCTCCGGATTGTCCGGACGGCACGCGGAATCATGGCTTTCGGCAATGTCGTCGTATGCATCCAGCATGGCCTCGCTGGCCGTCTGACGCGTCCAGAGGTGCGACAGCGCGAGGATCGTGAGGAAGAGCGACACCCACACGACGGAAGAGCGTCCGAACCGGCGCGAGCCCTCGCGGCGGAAGATGAGCAAAAAGAAGACTAGTCCGGCAATGCACCACAGGACAAGCACAAGATACGAGACGGTGCCCATCGTTGCCGAAAACGCAGGAAGGAGGAAAACCACCGCCGTCGCCGCGGAGAAGACGAGGCCGACGAGACCGGTCGCGGCGGAAACCCGGTCTCCCTCCGCCTTCGCTATCTTGAATGTCGCGGCGGACGTGTAGGCGTACGCCACCGCCGTGCCGACTATCGCGATGTCAACTATCACCCCGATCACGGTCTGGCCGAGAGCGGACGTCACGACGGCGATGGCGGCTATCACAAAGATCGCGTTCCTCGCGGACAGCACGCCGTCCTTCCTGCCGAGCCACGACGGCATCGCGCCGTCGTCCGCCATCGCGGCAAGAAGCCGGCTCGCGACTACGGTGTTTCCGACGAGGTTTGTGAAGAGAGCCCCGCCGAGCGTAAGCCCAAGCACCACCGTGCCCGCCCCGCCGAGCATGCCCCTGACTAGATCGAAGGCACGGGCGTTCGCCTCGCCGGACCCTGCGATCGCCGCGGTCCATCCCGCTTCGCCGCCGGCCGACGCGAGCACGGGAATCAGCAACGACGCGACATACGCGGCCACCGTCGCGACAATGGCCGCGGCCATTATGCCGAAGGACCTGCGGACCGGAAACCTGAACTCGGCGGACATGCTCGAAATGGACTCGATGCCCACGAAGAGCCACGGCGTTATCATGAGAACGCCGAGTATCTGGGAGAGCTGCGACCCCCCGTCCGGAGAAAAGAACGGCTGCATCGAGGCAACGCCTCCGACATGCCCGACGACCGCCGCGCCGAAGCAGACGAGAAGCCCGACCGCCAGAGCCACCGCAAGCACCGACTGCACCGCTGCCGCGATCCGCCGCCTTACCGTGAGCGCGACAACGGCCGCCATGGCAAGCGCTACGATCGTGATGTCGGCGAGGCACACCCGGAATCCTGCTACATGGTACTTGAAGCCGAAATGAAGCGAATCGCCTCCGACCAGATAGCGGACCACTACCGTCAGCATCTCGGCGTCCGCCCACACTATCGCCGCATAGGCAAGACAGAGGAACCACGCGCAGATGTATCCGTGGTCGTATCCGAACGCCTTCTTAGCATATGAATACACGCCGCCCGGCCCCGGGCACTTCCCGATCATGAAGTGGAAGTTCCACGCGATCACGGCCATCGCAAGCGCGCCGCAGGCGAGTCCTATAAGCGCGCCGGCCGGTCCGGCCTTCGGAAGAAACGCCGTCAGCGGCAAGACAAGCACATCCCATCCGACCGCGCATCCGAACGCGATCGCCCACGCGCCGAACGCGGAAAGGTGGGACCATGATTTCCTGTTCGTCATCTATAACCTCCCGCCATCGCCCGGAGAGACAACCAGCCGAACTTGACGAGTCCGTAGGCATAGCGCTTCCACAGTCTCCCCGGCTCCTGGATAATTCGGTATATCCACTCAAGCCCCGATTTCTGCATCCACTTCGGCGCGCGCTTCACACGTCCGGCGATGAAGTTGAACGTCCCGCCGATTCCGATCATCACTCCGGCATCCAGCTTCGCGGCGTTCCGTCCCATCCACAGCTCCTGCTTCGGGTTCCCCAGCGCGACGAAGAGGACGTCAGGCTTCGCCGCGTTTATGCGCGCGACTATATCGGGCTGCTCCTCGTCGAGCTTTACGAACGCCGGATCGATGCCGGCGACTCTCAACTCACGCCCATCAAGCCCCAACTTCCCAAACGCCTCTTCTATCGCCTCCTTGTCGCCGCCGAGCACATATACCGACATCCCTTCCTCGGCGCAGCGGCGGCAGATTCGCGGGACCATGTCCGCGCCCGTCACGCGCTCTGGTATCGGACGGCGCAGCAGCTTCGAAAGAAGTACGATGGGCATTCCGTCCGCCGTCACGAAGTCGGCGTTCCTGAGATATCCCCACAGCTCGTCGTTGCCGCCAAACGGCCAGCCGCTCACCGCGTTCGTGACGAAGTCGACGTTCAATGTCGCGATGAACTTTGCCCTGCCGTTGCCACCGCGTTCCTTCGCCATCCCCACGATCCGCTCGACGGCCTCTGTCTCAGAAACCCGCGCGACAGGAATCCCGAATAGACGGGCGACGCGTGTTTGCCCCAGCAGCCTCGCTATCCCCTTCGCGTGATCCTCCCACGAATAGCGCTTGATCCACTCGCGCCCCCGCGCCACACGCGCCTCGCGCGCCTCTCGCGTTTCAGAGAGCAGCCCCCTTAGCGCCTCTGCAATGGAATCCACGTCATACGGATCGAACGTGATCGCGACGTCTCCCGCTATCTCGCCCAGAGAGCCGTTGTTCGAGCACGCGCAGGGGATTCCACGGTCCATCGCCTCAATGAGCGAAAGACCGAAGCCCTCGAAAAGGCTCGGGAACACATAGAACCCCGCCTCTGCCCAGAGGCGCGGCATATCCGCCGCGTCGACGAATCCGGTGAATCGGATGAGATCTGCGTGCGCCGACTTCTTCGCCGCCTCGTGAACGACTTCGGCGTCCTTCCAGTCCGCGCCCGCAATCACTAGCGGATGCGCCTCGGCGATCTCCCTCGGCAGTTTGCCGTAGGCCTCGATGAGCCTCACGTGGTTTTTCCCGGGATGCTCGATGCGAGAGATGTAGAGGAGAGTTGATAGTTTAAAGTCGGTAGCTGGCTGCGTGTCGCATGACGCATGTCGCGCGACAGGCGACAGGCGACACGAGCTCTCGTCTCCCGCTCCCCTAGCGTCCCGCGTCAGCCCATTATAAAGCACCGTTACGTCCTCTTCGCGGCAGTGCCAGAACTTCACCATGTCGGCCTTCGTCGCCTCGCTGACCGCGACGAGGTGCTGCGCCCTCTTGGCGAAGAACGGCAGGACGTGCGCGAGGTAGAACATCCTAAGCCGCGAGTACTTCCCGGGGATGTGGAAGTTCGCGAGGTCGTGGACCGTCGCCGTAGTCTCGATCGGATACCACGCGCAGACGCGCCTGTTCGCGGCGCAGATGACAAAGCCGTCGAAGTCGCGCTTCCAGCGCCGCAGCTTGAACGGCAGCACGAACAGATGCCACAGCATCGAGAACACCGCGCGCCGCGTCCAGCGCGGCGCGAAAACCGAGCCGCAATCTCTCCCACGTCCCGTCTCTTCCGGCTCGCAAAGAAGAGTCAACTCGTGTCCCTGCGCCGCGAGCGCCTTGACGACCTCGCGCACGTACGTGGAGATTCCGCTTTTGCCGGAGTCGTACGGTATGCAGGACACGAGCAGTCTCATTGCTACATCCTCCCGAACATCATTCGCAGTTTCTCGCCCGTGACAGGCTTGGAGATGACCTTGGAGAAAAGCGACATGTCGTATGTGGAGCCGACGTCGACATCCGCGGTAACGGCGACGATCGGGATCTCCGCCAGGCGGCGGTCGCGGCGCATCGCCTCAGCGAGCTGCGTCCCGTCCATGTCTGGCATCCACATGTCAGTGAGCACCACGTCCGGAACCCACTCGTGCATCACCTCGAGCGCCTGCACGCCGTTCTCGGCGTAGCGCACCTCCTTCACCCCGAGGTTGCCGAGGTGGATGCCGAGGATCTTGCGGTTCATCATCATGTCGTCCACGACGAGGACGCGCTCGGGGAGCGCGGCGGCCATAGTCTCGGCGGAGGACTGCGCGGCGGTGTGGACAACCTCGACGGTGTCGAGCCCGGGAATCTCGATGATGAAGCGCGACCCCTTCCCGAGAGTGCTCTCGGCCGTGATCGTCCCGCCCGCACTCTCGACCATGCGCTTGACGATCGGGAGCCCAAGGCCCGTCCCCTTCTGCTCGCCGCTGGCGGACTTCATCCGCGTGGCGATGTCCTGCACGAACGGATCGAACAGCTTGGACATCTTCTCCTTCGTCATGCCGCATCCGGTGTCGGTCACCTCGACGTGCAGCGCGCGGCTCTCCGGCACCCAGCGGGCAAAGACGGAGATCTCGCCCTTCTCCGTGAACTTCGCGGAGTTGCCGACGAGGTTGATGAGTATCTGGCGCATACCCTGTTGGTAGAGCGCGACGACCGGAATCTCCCCCTTGACGTCGATGCGCAGCTTCACGCCGTGGCGGCGGACGCGGTAGCCGAATATTGCCGGAAGCTCCTTGAGGAGCTGGTTGAGGTCGCACTGCCCGGAGCGCATGTCCATCGCACCGGCGTCGAGCTTCGAGAGGTCGAGAATGTCGTTGATGAGCTCGAGGAGCGCGTTGGAGCTGAGCAGTATGCCCTCGGTGTAGTCGTGCCTGAGCTCCTCGTCGAGGTTGCCGCGCGCCAGGAACTCGGCGAAGCCGACGACCGCGTTGAGCGGCGTCCTGAGCTCGTGCGACATCATCGCGAGGAACCGCGTCTTTGCCTGCGCGTGCTCCTCGGCGACGGCCGCCGCGGCGTTGGCGCGCTTCGTCTGCTTCACGAGAAGCGCGATCATCACGGAGCCGAACACCACGACGACCGCAAGGACCACGAGCGAAACGAACGCGATCCTGTGAGTCAGCTCCTCCCTGGTGAGGCCGAAGACGCGGTGGACGACCTGCCGCTCGGCAGAGTCCGCCATGAACATCTCCTGCAGCTGAGTCTGGTCGATTCCTGTCATCACCTTGTTGACGATGGAGACGAGCTCCTTCGGAACGTTCGGACGCGCGAACATCTCGAACTCCTGGTACAAGTCCTCCGCGCCTATCTCCTGGGCTACGCTCTGCGGGACGGGGACGGCGAAGACGGACGTTGCGCCGTAGGTCGCGGCGGACGCCTTGACGGGATACGGGACCCACAGATCCGTGTCCCCGCGGAGGAACTTGGCCTCCGCCGTGCTGACGTCCGTCTGCGGCGCGAGGCTGAACCTGAGCCCCGTCCTGCTCCCGAGCTCCTTGAGCAGATCGCCGACGAATCCTGTCGGCATGCCCTTGTCGTCTGTCAGCGGAAACGGCCACGGCGAGAAGTCTATCATAACCGGGCTGTCGTTCTTCAGTCGCCGTGCGAGCCAGCTCGACTCCTGCATCGAGAGCGCAGCCATGTCGCTGCGCCTGCCGTAGTGGTGCTCGCTTATCATCCTCAGGTACTTCGGGAAGTCGTCGCATATCTCGTCCATCGCCTGCTCGAGCTCGAGGAAGAGGTCCTTCCGCTGGAGGGACGTGCAGATGTACATCGGATGCGACGCATAGAGGTGCAGCGCCTTCTCGTCCTTCAGCTCAGGCATCTCGACGTCCACGCAGGCGTCGATGTCGCCGTGAAAGTAGGCCGCGAGCATGGCGCGGTCGGACGAGAATTCGACGCAGCTGATGGACTCGTCGCCATCGAACTGGCGGCGCGCGCGCTGCGAGCTGATGGTGCTGGCGAGAAGTCCGACCTTCATCCCGTGCCAGGTATTCGGGTCGCCGGGTACGTACGGGCTGTCGGGATGCGCCCAGAGGTAGACGCGGAGCATGCCCATCGGCGTGTGCGGGTAGAGGAACTTGTCGCGGCGCGACGCGGCGAATCCTATGCCGCCTATGAGGTCCAGCCTGCCGCTCATGACGTCGGCGATGCACTCGTCGTAGTCTCCGTAGACGTAGTCCATCGTCCAGTGCGTGTGGCCCACGATCGCCTTGAGCCACACCTCGAGCGCACCCGAGCGCTCGCCGTCCGGCGTCACCTCGAACAGGTCGCCGCGGCTGTAGGACGCGACGCGCACGCGCTTCTGAGGCTTCGGTATCCCGAGGTGCTTCTCGCGCAGCTCGTCGTACATGTCTATGTGGTCGATGTAGCACGAGCGGTACGCCTTCTCCAGCTTCCTGAGAAGCTCCGGCTTCTTCTTGCTGACGGCGAAGTAGACGTTTCGCGAGCCGATCGGGACGACCTCGACGACGCCCTCGGGGCGCTTCCCGAACGGCGTGTAGAGGAAGAGCGCGTCGATCTCTCCGTCGTGCAGAGCCTGAACGGCGCCGACGCTAGTCGGAATCTCCACGTACGTCGGCGAGAGGCGCGCGTGCTCGAAGTACTTCGTGCGGTCGTCGTTCGATATCTGCCCCTGCGAGACGGGCGAGTAGCCGATCCGCATCCGCGGCCACTCGGTGATCTTCGTGGACATGAGCTCCATCGCGCGCGAAGGCGTCGCGTAGAGCGCAAAATGCATCCTTCCGAGCGGCTGCTGCGGGAAGTCGAAGTCCTCGAGCAGCTTCTTCGTGCGGAACGCCGAGCAGATCACGTCGGCCTTGGACACGTCGAGAAGATGGTCCGGCCCGAACTCGACGCGCGTCGTCTCCAATCCGGCGGATCGGAACACGTCGTTCATCACCGAGACGCAGAATTCGTTGTCCGCCGCCGCCCAGAAGTCCAGCTTCGCGTCGCGCTCGCAGTCGGCGACCCTAACGCTTTCGGCGAAGGCGGCAAAAGACGCCGCAATCGCCAAAAGAGCGGAAACAACCGTCAGACGCCGTGAGCAGCACAAGAGACCAGTGAGACGCGAGACACATCTCTCGTCCCCCATGCCACGCAAGTCCCTCATGTCCTCAAGAACTCTCATCCCCCCTCCTCTCTCAGAACTTCGCGTCCGCAACGGTCGGCACTATTTCGAACACTCTGCTCACCTTCGTGATGTCGAATACGATCTTCGGTCCGGGCTGGAGCGCCGCCAGCACTACCTTGCCGCCGCCGGACTTCACCTTCTGCAGCACCTGCACGAGCACGCCGAGTCCGCTTGAGTCGACATGCACCATGCCAGACAGATCGAAGAGCACATTCATCCCGTCCTGAAGCTTGCCCAGTATGTCTTCGCGAAGCGTCGGCGCGACGGCCGCCACAAGGCGTCCGTCGATCTCTACCTTCAGCGTCTTTCCTTCTTCACTTATGTTCCATGCCATTTTTTACTCCTTTATTAGTCGGTAGTCGATTGTAGTTAGTTGGCAGTTCATTCTGCGTTCAGTTGAATATCTCCCAGTCTCGGCGGAGCGATTCCGGCAGCGGCAAGCGCTTTTCGATGCACCGCGCGACGCCGCGAAGCACACGCACCGTGCAGTTCTGTCCGAAGCTCGCAGGCGCACCGAGCGTGCGGCGCCTCACGACCCAGCGCGCGGCCTCGCGCAACGAGCGCCCGAGCGCCCCTCTGCAAGCACCATTCTCCATGACCTCCTCGCACGCCGCCCGCCAGACGTCCCTCGCCGTGTTCCAGTCGCACACGGCGCTTTCCGCCGGACGGAACTTCCACGCGACGGCGTTGCGGTACATCTGGTCGCGGAGAGCCTCCGCCCTCTCCGGCGCGCGCCATCTGTACCTGCGGTTCGCGATGAGCCGCGCGTCGCCAGCACCGAGGATGCACTTGTTTATGTTGCGGTTTATGAAGTCGACTTCGCATTTGGCGCTTTCCATTTTGCTTTTGGCCAGAAGCAGCCCCATGCCGCGGTTCATGAGAAGGCGCGCGGCCTCGATCCACGGCAGTTCCGACGGTTCGCGGCGCGGAATGCCGGCAAAGAGCTCCTCCCCCGTCGCGCCCGCGACGTCGACATAGCCGTGTATCAGCTCCTGCACCATGAGTCGCTCCTGGTCGTGGCGGATGCGCCACGGCGTCTTGCTGGTGAAGTCCACGTCGATTCCGAGCTTTTCTGTCCAGCGGCGCGAGACCGGCTCGAGTGCCTTCGCGACCGCCGCCGCATCGGCGTCCGTCGTGCCGTCCTTCGTTATCGCAAAGAAATCCAGGTCATTGGAAAGGCGACAGGCGACAGGCGACTTTGAACCTTCAACATTGAAATCTCCCTTCGCTCCGCCCTCGCCGCGGCCATAGCCGCCGCCAAGCACGACGCCCGAGAGAAGCGGGATGCGCATCTCCGAGACCTCGCGTCCGATCGCTACGAGCGAGTCTGCGACGAGGCGGTCGAGTTCCGGACACTCTCCTGCGACGAACCTGCCCATCAGCCCCTCCTCCCGAACGAATGCCCTCGCATGAAATGCCAGAGCGACCTGACCCAGCCGAGGCCGGTCGGTATCTTTCTTGCAAGGCCGGGCTCCTCCACGTCCACCCAGGCGCCGCTCGCCGCGTCGATGACGCGCCTGCCGACAATGATCTTGCCGTCCAGGTCGAGTCCTTCGCCGACATACGTGTCGCGACACACCACGGTGCGTCTAAGGCGCGTGCCCTCGCCGATGAACGAGCCACTGTTGACGATGACGTCGCCGTCAAGGCGCACGTTGCGTCCGCACCAGGTGTTGGTTGCCATCAGCACTGGCGGCTTCGCCTCCGTCCCGTACTCCATGATGACGTTCCGTCCGAGGTGAACGCCCTTCTCGGACGAGTAGCCCGGGATCGTAAACTTTTCGCTTTCCTTGAGAATCAGGAAGTTGAGCGCATGCCACGCCTTCACCGAGCGCGCGACGAGTCCGTGCGGCAGGACGCGCATCCAGCGTCCGCCCTCGCGCCTGTATACGCCGGCAGGAGTCTCCGCGCACTCGGCGTCCGAGAGGGGCTCGAGCTTGACCTCCTCGATTGTGTGCGACGATATCGCCGCGCCCCAGACGACGACGAGTCCGTCGGAGACGGGCGAGGTAAGCGGACTCGAATAATTCTCTATGTCCCTCAGCCCCTTCGGCACCGGTCCCTCGCCCTTCATGTAGAAAACCGGATAGCCCGTGCGCGTGAGGTCGTTGAAGTCATCGGCAAGCCGCTTGGAGAAATGCCAGTCGAGCACCTCAGTGAACATGACGCCGAACTTCTGCGCGCACTGGAAAGAGTAGTCGATGATGCGCCTGCCTGCGACTGGAAGTTCGGCAGGGCTCGTCCCGGGAAGGACCTCCTGCACCCATTCGAGTTCGTGCGTTGCCGGAACGAAAAGGATGTTGTCCATCAGTACGCCCCCTTTCCGCCGATGATCGCCGGTATCGTCTTGAGTAGAATCGTGATGTCCTTCCATACGCTCGGCGCGAGGATGTACTCCTTGTCGAGCCTCACCTGCTCGTGGAACGGAATCTCGCTGCGTCCGCTTATCTGCCAGAGGCAGGTTATGCCCGGGATCACGTCGAGCCGCTTGCGGTCCTCGAGCGTGTACTGCGCGACCTCGGACGGAACGGGCGGACGCGGTCCGACGAGGCTCATGTCGCCGATGAAGACGTTCCACAGCTGCGGAAGCTCGTCGAGGCTGGTGCGGCGGAGGAACTTGCCGACCTTCGTGATGCGGGGATCGTCCTTCATCTTGAATATGACGCCGTCCGTCGACTCGTTCTGCTCCTGCAGCTTCTCCTTGAGCGCCTCCGCGTCCGTCCTCATGCTGCGGAACTTCCAGAACTTGAAGTGCCGCCCGTAGCGCCCGACGCGCGTCTGGCTGAAGAACACCGGACCCTTGCTGGTAAACTTCACGGCAAGGGCGATGGCAAGGAAGACAGGCGAAAGAACGAGCATGCCGAGTCCGCTCGCGAAGATGTCGATCGCGCGCTTCATTGCATACGAGCCGCGCACGGTCATCCGCCAGGCCTGCAGGCGCAGACTCCTGCGCCGGCCGCCGTGTGTGCGCGCCGACAACTCGCGGAGAAGCTGATCCAGGTCAGCGTCCTTCGATCTGTCCAGAAAACTTGCCATGTTCTATGTCAGAGTTCCTTTTCGAGTTCGCGAAGGCGCGCGATGAGGGTGTCCACCTCTGGTGCGTCCTTGAGCGCGGCAGCCTTGCGCAGCGCAATCGCGGTCTCGGCCATCGCGTTGTCGCCAGCGGCGAGCGCGTTGCCCTTGACAGTGTGCGCAACGCGATCGAGCCGCTCCCATTCATTCGCTGCGCGCGCTTGCTCGGCGTCTGCGAGCTTCTCGTGCACCGACGACACGTATTCGTTGTATATCTCGCCGATCACGTCGGCATCTCCACCGAACTGTTCGTCGAGATAGACCTTGCAGCACTCCTTCATTTCGCTCCTTCCGTTTTTTCCTTTTCACTGTCCTTGCCAAACAGCGGTATGTGGTAAGTCGTCTCGTTCATGTTCATGTAGCGGTTGCGCTCAACGCCCTCGCACAGCTCCCGCACCATAAGCCGCCCGCGACCGCGTCCGGCCATGTTCATGTTCGCCATCTCGAAAGCCGTCGACGCATCTCCCGCAGCGACTTCGATGCTCGGCTTCGGAGAACCCGTCTCCCAGACGGTGAGGACGGCGTTGTCGCGAATCCGCTTGAGCCGCACGGACGCCACCTCGCGCAGGCGGTCGCGGTCGTCGAAGCCGTGGTCGTGGACGTTCATCAGCTTCTCCTCGAAGACGAGCTGCACGCGCGTGATGCCCTCCTCGGGCCAGTCCCGCTCGCGGCACCACTTCGCGATCTCCTGTGACGCCGCGTCTATCTCGTCCGCAAATACGCGGAACGTTGCCTCGTAGATGCCGGGCACCCATGTCCGCGCTCCGAAGGTGACGAGCGTGACGTCGTCCAGGAACTTGTCGTAGCCGAATTCCGAAAGCGTCTTGACGAACTTCGGAAGAGCCGACATGAGCGAACCCTCCTGCCTGGCGGACAGAGCGATCTCGCGGCGGATTTTCTGCGAAAGCGGCTGCGGCAGCCTCTCCTCGCCGGACACGTCGCGGGAAATGTCGAAGAGTCCGTCGGTGTATGCGATGCATATCGACTCGCGCGAGAGCTTCGTCTCCACGACGTCGTCCGGGGTGTATACCGTGTCGGCGAAGAGCCCGATCGGGAGCCCGCCCTTCTTCTCCGGGTTTATCGGCAGGTCCTGGCCGTTCTCTACGACGATCAGGTCCGGCGCGCCGCAGGATATCCACTGCACAAGGCCGAGGAGCGGACGGTGGATGCAGATGAGCACCGTCATGTACGAGACCTCCGCGAGGTTCGCACGGAAGAACGACTGTATCATGTTGGCGATCGTGTCGGGCATCATCAGCGGCGCTCCGTCGCTGCGGAGGAGGTTCTTGAGGAAGGACTGCACCGCCGTCATCGCGAGGGCCGCGCTCGTGCCGTGGCCCTGGATGTCCCCAAGGACGTAAAGATAGCTTCCCGTGCCGAAGCGGATCGCCTCGATGAGGTCGCCGCTAACCACGTCCGCCGGACGCCAGTACATCGAGTAGAAGCCACGCGGAGTCTGGATCGCTCGGATCGGCAGAAGGCTCCGCTGGATGTGCGCGGCCAGCTCCAGGGACTTGCGGTCCTCGTCCATCTTGTTCTGGATGAACATCTCGACTCGGTGCGAGGCGACTACCTGGCGGACTCGCCTGAGGAGCACGTTCGTAGGGACAGCCTTCGGCAGATAGTAGCTTATCGGATCTTCGAGAATTTTCTTGAGGAAGCCCCCGCCCTCCTCTGGATCGAGCGCGGTGAGGAAGAAGATCGGCACGGTGGGGTCGAAGCCGCGGACTATGTCGCGGAACATGAACCCGTCCATATCGCCCATCATGATGTCCGTTATGACGGCGCTGAACGAGTCGGGGTCCTTCTTGAACTCCGCGACAGCCGACTCGACACCGTCGACCGCAACAGTGTTGTAGCCAACCTTCTTCAGCTTCGCGCTGAGGGTAAGCCTTATCAGCTTCTCGTCGTCGACGATTAGTATACGGGCCTTGCCGTGCGTGTCGACTGCCATCAATTCCTCCTTTGAATAGCTATATCTCTTTCCCTTCTGATGGATATTATAGCATAATTTCCGCCTACTTTGCAGAAATCGTGCGGTATTTCTGCGCAGCGGGGTGCGATTCTAAACCGTTGAACCGCTTGCGCGCA
>Ga0129306_1003013_pt1 | contig 13561 bp, 13 predicted proteins | sample P827metagenome_FD_94438 | JGI IMG/M metagenome (GOLD analysis project Ga0129306, IMG submission 94438) | Capybara group fecal microbial communities from Wisconsin, USA - P827 metagenome | ecosystem: Host-associated > Mammals > Digestive system > Large intestine > Fecal | place: USA: Wisconsin...
CTCCGAAGTAGCAGTTGTTTATCGTTACGTTTCTTGAAGCCTCATAGGTATTATTGAGCGCATAAGGGAAACCCTTTGTAGTCGAAGGCTCAATCTGAATTGTTTCAAGATTGATCATCTGGCTGTCGGTAAGAGTATTGGGAATTGCCTGTCCGATAAATTTGCAGTTTGCAATCCTAACCTGATTACAAGCGCAAACCTGAATCGGGTGTCCTTTGTAGCTATTCTTGAATGTGACATTGTTGATGGTCACGTTGTCGCAATAACCGAGCGCAAAAGCTCCGGACGATCCGATGTTGGGAAGATTTTTGCAGTGTGTTCCGTCTTCGCTCAATTCACCGTTCATGTCGATGGTTCCGCCGCTTACCGTGATGTTGTTGGTTCTGCTCCAGTAAACCTGCTCGCCGTCATTCGTAAAAGGACCGGTCATGAAAACAATCGACGGATGCGAAGCAATATTGATTCCATTGATAATTGTTGCTTTGTCATCAAGTTTAAGAGTGATATTACTCTTTAACTGTAATATTTCTTCTACAAGATAATCGCCCGCGGGAAAATAAACCGTGCGATTGCCCGCACCTGCAGCCGCAGCATCGATTGCAGCCTGAATTGCAGCTCTGTCGTCGGTCGTACCGTTTCCGGTTGCGCCGTAACTACGCACATTTACAGGGCCTGCCGCATGTGCTTTCAAAGGACTGAGGCACTGAACGATCAATAAAATAGCAGATAGAACCCATAACAAATTCTTTATTCTTTTCATGAAAAAATACTCCTCTCGTCATTCTGCCGATTTGTAAAACGAGAACGGAACCGCCGGAATATCGCAGTTGTTAAATACGTTCACGTTCGAATAAGGAGACTGCGCAAACAAAATTGCAATATTTTTGCAATGTTTGATTCCGCGACACCTGACAATCAGCTTGTTTTTATCTGTTGTAAACCCCTTTACTTTCAATCTTCGATCATCGCAGATAACTGCCAAATCGTTGATTTTGTCGCCTTTGACTATAATTCCGTCATCGGCATTTTTAAACACAACAACAAAACCACTGTCATTAATGACTACATCCTGCATTTTGGGCGGAAGGCCGTTTACATCAAGCCCGTAAACTGTATCTTCCGCCATCAAAGCCAGCCTTCTTCCTATTTCACATTTTTCCTTCGGATGAATATCGGTTTCTTCCCCCACGTCTCCGGTCGTTGTCATAAAGCAACTGTCCACGCTTTCACTGACAATTTCCTGCTGCCGACGAATTTTAGGAAACATTTCCCCGGTTAAATTCATCCATTTGCCAAACGGCGCCAATTGTACAAACAAAAAAGGAATTTCTGCGTGAAAACCCTCACGCCAAGAGGCGATTAACTCTTTAAACAGATTGGAGTACAACTCCGCATGATGTACATCGTTTTCTCCCTGATACCAAAGAACGCCTTTAACCTTAAGACCAAGCAGCGGTTTTACCATATTCTCGTACAAACATCCCGGACGGTTTTTGTTGTACGGCCCAATCGGAACAACAGGATTGTTCTTGGCCTTCGCCATGTACTCCTCCTGCTCTTTTTCCGACAATCCAAACATTACTTTGGTCCACCGTGCTTTGTGCATCGGATCTTTCTGCAAAGCCCAGCCTTCGGCACTTTTTTGCTTACATTCTTCTTTGGTAATCGATGCTTCTGCCAAGCGATAGTCTTCAATATAGATATTTAGAGGCTTACTTTCCAACCGATTCTTAGGGAGCCAAGCAGAAGCACTTGTTCCTCCCCAGTTGCACGAAATAACGCCTATGGGTATGTTCAATTTCTCTGTAATTTGCGATGCAAAATAATACCCGATGGCTGAAAAGTATTCTATTCTCCAATCGTCCGCTTTAAACCATACGCCGACGTCATCTTGATAGATTTCTTGATTAGAAAAGCACTGTCGGCCACAGGTATACATTCGTATTCTGTCATCAATGGTTGCTTTGTCCGCGTCTTTCCTGTGTTTTTCATACCTTAGAAAGAATTCCATATTGGACTGTCCGCCGGCAATCCAGACGTCTCCGAACACGATATCACTGTACTCAAAATGCTTTTCTCCCTGGCGCACCGACAAAGAAACACTTTGCCCGCCCTTAAAAGGAGAAAATGAGCATTCCCAGTGACCGTTTTTCGGAGCACATGAAGTAGTATTACTTCCGAGAGATACGGTAACTTCGGTTCCGTCACCGTCTTCGCCCCAAATTTTGACGGGCTCATCCCTCTGCAATACCATCCCGCTTCCAAAAACGGGTGCCGCTTTGAAAATGCTCATTTTAATTATCCCTTGATTCCACCTGCGGTAACACCGCCGATAATCTTCTTAGAAAGAATAACATACAGAATAATCGTAGGTGCCGAAACAAACGTAACCGCAGCAAACATTCCTGTCCAGCCGCCCTCTCGTGTCATTGCTACGATAAGCTGATATAATGCAACGCTTAAAGACATGTTTTTCGATCCGCTTGCAAAAATCAATGCCATGAAATATTCATTCCATTTGCCGATAAACTGGAAAATTACCAGTGTCGTTACCGAAGAACCGGTCAGCGGAAAGATTATCTTCCAAAAAGTCCGCATGGGGCCGCATCCGTCTATAGCAGCTGCTTCTTCATATGCCGGAGAAATGTCCGCAAATGCAGGCAGTAAATAGAACGTGCAAAAAGGAATCGATGTTACAACATAAAGCAAGATAAGCGTAAATTTGCTGTCGCCCATGTGAAGTATGCTGATAATCGAGAAAAGCGGCATTATCACCATTACGACCGGAACGCCGAGCCCAACGACAAGAAGTCTCTGACAGGTATTCTTCAACTTAAAATTGAATCTCGAGAGACCGTATGCCGCGGGTGCACATATCAAAATCATGAACACAACGGATACGCTGCTGTACAAGAGTGAATTTAAGAATGCTGTATATAATCGCCCCGTTATTACAACTTTTTTGTAGTTTTCAAAATGCAGTCCACTGGCAAGTAACTTGTCAGTAAACAGTTCTTTTGTTGTTGAAAAACTGGCTACCAATATCCATCCGAGCATGACAAATATCAAAACACACCATGCAAGAAGAAGGATATAACCCGGTATCAGTCCTATTTGACGTTTTAATTTGATTACGCTGCTTTTTTGTCTCATGTATCAACCCTCCTACAATTCCACGTCCTTATTTGCGGGAATGAGATTGGACAGAAGGAAAACCACAACTACAATAACTGCCAGGACAACCGCTGCAGCCGCTCCCACACCGACTGCAGTCGAACCGGATTCGTTTCCGAAAATGACATTGTAAATATATACAAGAGGAGAAACCGTCGAGGCTGCCGCGAACACTCTCGAAAGAGCAAAGAACGCGCATACTCTAGTTGTCCAAATGGTAATTGAGGAGACCAGCGTATTTCTGATCAATGGTAATGTAATTCGAAAGAAACAAGCTACAGGTCTGGCACCGTCTATAGCAGCCGCCTCATAAAGGCTGCTCGGTATATTTTCTATTGCGGCCATATAATTCAGTACAAAGAAACCGACATTGCTGAAAATATAAGCTATGCACATCGAAATAAACATATTGTCGGGTGAAGTCCATGCAAACTCCGCCATTTTCTTCCAGCCTATGGCGGTGAAAAACTTCTTTAACATACCGAATCTGGATGAGAACACATACAAAGTCCACATGTAACCTATGGCGATTTGCGGGATAACATTCGGCAAGTAAAGCATTGAACGGAAGAAACCTTTACCGATAACACCCGACGTCAGCATAACGGCATATAAAAGTGCCAAAACACAGACGATTGCGCCGCATATGGCCCAGACCTTGAATAACATGACAAGAGACATCCTGAAGCCTGTCCTGTACAAAGCAAAGAAATTTCTTAATCCTACAAATTTCCATGTACTGATTTTGCTGCTCATGCTGGGCACGTCAAAAAAGCTCATCGACAGTGTCCTTATCACAGGATAGATAAAGAACACCAAGAACAAAATCATAGCAGGACCGATAAACATTAACAAAGTTGATTTTTTTCGCTTCATAGGTATCTCCTCGAAGTCAATGGATTATTTCCCGTAATAAGCGAGAATTTCTGCGATAAAGTCATCGGCGGTGGTTGTGCCGGCCATAAGTTTTGTAAGAGCTGACTTTACAACAGGAAGAAGATCGTTGTTAAGAGCAAATGCCGTCTGTGCGGTCCAACGATTGGTAATTCCGTCGTAAGTATCGCTGAACTCAGCAATCATAGGGGGCCATGTGCCGTTTTTAGAAATCGGAATTGCATTACAGGTTTCAACGATTGTGTCACCCCATTTTCCGAGGGTAAGATATACTGCAAATGCAGCTGCGGCATCGGCCTCTTCCTTTGTTGCGGCCTTGTTTATAGAGATTCCGTAGCCACCATAGCACAGTGAAGAACCATCGTCAACACCTCCGCTGATTACGGGATAATTGAAGCTTCCCCAACGAAAATCAGGGCCTGCGGATTCTCTTAAGTTGTTAGGCATCCAAGATCCTGCAACATACATTGCGATCTTCTTGTCGATAACCATTTCCTGCTGTGCTTCGGGAGAAACTACAGTGTTGATATTGGGTGCAAAGTAACCCTTTGAAGCCATTGACTGGAATACTTTTGCAGCCTCAAGAACCTTTGCATCTTTCCATTCGCTTCCGTCCTTGCTGTAAACAAGTCCTTTGATTGCGTCATCCCCGATATATCTCTGGAGATAATATCCGAATGAGAAGTGTACGTGTGTCTGATCGGAAGTAAAAGGAATGTATCCCTTAGAAACAAGTGTGTCGCACACATTCATAAACTCATCCCAAGTAGAGGGTTCGGAAGTAATTCCGCAAGCATCAAAGATATCTTTGTTGTAAAGAACCTTTACGAACTGAGGCGTATAAGGGAAGTACATATAAACGCCGTCGCCCTGAAGGAGTGCCAACTTATTGTATGCGTCGATGATTGCATTTCCGTATGTTTCGCCATTGGTCTGCGGATATACGGTATTGTAATATTCAGCAAGATCAGACATTTTGTCTTTCCAAAGATTCATGCTCGCATCGGTATTTGCTTCGAACATGGTAATCTTTGTCCCTGCTTCGATTGCAGGTCCGAGGGTTGACTGAATATCGGTACCCTGGAAGGCTATATCAATCTTAACTCCGGGATTCTCTTTCATAAATGCCTTTGCAGCTTCAGCGATTACCTGGCCGTAGTTTGATGTCTCGGTATAAGAAGACCAGTAAACGATATCTGCTTTAAGTTCTTTTGCAGAAGCTGTAGCATCAGGCTGCGTAGAACTCGAATTGTCTGTGCTGCTCACAGATGTATTCGATACATTGCTCGTCGCATCTCCGCCTTTGCCGCAAGCAGCAAGTGACGTGCATACCATGACAAGTGATAGCATAAGCGTCAAGGTTTTTTTGATGTTTTTCATAATTTTCCTCCTATTATATGTGCAAAATCCACACGTGTGGTATTACATCGTGGCTAAAGTATAACATCGTTTTTGAAACGTGTCAATAATATTTTTAGTTTCAAATCCCCTTTTGATCTCCCGGTGACCCCGTTTCTTATTAAAATGCCGCTTAAAAATGTAATTTCCTTATAAAAAGCGTGTTTCAATTAATTGACACGTTTCATTTTCTATGCTACTATGTATCAAAAGAAAGAAAAACTCTTGCTTTTTTACTTGAATCACAATTCGGAGGTCTTCTATGAATTTAACCTTTTTGGGAACAGGTTCAGCGAATAACCCTGTTCTTAACAACACCAGCGCTTATGCGATATTCGACGATACGTTGCTTTTGCTGGATTGCGGCGAAACCGTATTTAAAAGCATATATGAAAACAATCTTCTTGATGGAATCAACAACTTATTTATAGTAATTACCCATTTCCATTCGGATCATTTCGGAAGCATGGGTTCGATGCTTTACTATAGTAGCTGCATTCTTAAAAAGAAGGTATTTCTTTACTTCCCGAGTGCAGAGATTTGCTCACTTTTAAAATTGACTGGCGTGCCCGAATCGATGTATGAATACTGTTCCGAGGTTCCCGCAGGAATGCCCTTCAATCTTGCTCCGCTTGAAGTCGTTCACGATCCTATGATAAAATGCTATGGCTACTATATATCAGATCACAAAGAAACTATCTTCTACGGCGGAGATTCTTCGACCATTCCCGAAGATACTCTTGTAAAACTGAGAAAAGGCATTATTTCGCACGTCTATCAGGACACCACATATGAGTTCAGCAGCACAACACAAGCACATGGTTCACTGGAACAATTAGATAAGACCATTGAACCTGAGCTTAGAAGCAAAATCACCTGCATGCATTTTGCTTCCGATTTTACCGAAAGTGTTAAAAAACTGGGCTTTATTCCCGCTCATGCGGAGGTAAGATAATGAAAATTTCCCTCGATTCCGTTAAATTTCCGTGTATAGCGGCGCACAGAGGAAGTTGCGGCGGCAATGTGCCCCCCAACACTTCAATCGCCTTTGAAGCTGCGTTAAAGCAGGGCGCATCTCTTATAGAAACAGACATTGCTCGCAGTTCTGACGGAATTTTCTACATGTTTCACACCGGAAACGAATTACGCCACCTTGGATTATCGGTTCCTTTTGAACAGACATCTTCTGCAGAACTTGATTCACTGCAATTACTGAACGAATTCGGCAAACCTACCCAATACAAACTGGACAAATTTGATGATGTTCTTGAACGTCTTTACGGACGTTGCCTTATAAATCTCGATCGTTGCTGGCAGAATTGGGAAGAGATTCTTCCTATAGTAGAACGTCACAATATGCGCGATCAAATTATACTTAAGAGCCCTTGCGATAAAGTTTGGATTGATAAAGCAAGAGAAGTTGCGCCCAGATACGCATATATGCCAATAATTAATGAAGACATCACTCCATTCTACGAGATGGGCGGCAATACTCTTCCCGGCTTCTATGGAGCCGAATTGGTATTTTCTTCCGAAGATTCTCCGGTAATAAAAGAAGATATAGCACACAAACTTTCCGCCGCAGGAAAACATGCTTGGGGAAATGCAATTCAATTTTCTCAGACAAGAGTATTGAGCGCCGGTCATACGGATGATGCAGCTATATTGGGCTCCCCTGAAGAAAATTGGGGCTGGCTAATTGACAAAGGATTTGACATAATACAAACAGACTGGGTTGATCTGTTGAATAATTATTTGACCGCCAAAGATGGCAAACGATAAAATGTTATTTGCCGAAGGAGATGTAATATGGCAACCTTGAAAGATATAGCGAATCTGGCAGGCGTTTCTCAGGGCACTGTCTCCAACGTCCTGAACGGTCGCGGAAATGTCAGCAGTAAAAAAATCAAATTGGTTGAATCAGCTGCCGCACAGCTCGGTTACACAGTTAACGAACGAGCTAAGCTTCTCAGAAAAGGCAGTTCTAATATTCTTGCCCTGGTAATGCCAAATACCGGAAATAAAAGATATAACGATATATATCTTGGTTTCCGCCGCAGCGCCGAGGAGCATGAATATACTGTTTCGCTTTATCTTACCGACGATATCCCGGATATTGAGACGGGCATCATCTCCAAACTTAAATCGGACATGGTAGCCGGAGTCGCTGTTATTTCCTGCCTTGATAAACCCATGCAGGCATATACGGAAGCCGGCTTTTCTCCGAAAGATCTTCTCTTCCTTGAAAGAGGATATGATGAAGGTTCCAATTATCTTGGTTTTGATTATTCCAAAGCAGGAAGTGCTCTTGCCGAAAAAGTTACGGCCAAATACAGCAAAATCCTGGTTCTTACCGAAAGTCCCTCTTTCTATAACGGCAAACAGTTCATCTCCAATTTCAAATCTGCGGTAAAAGATTCTTTCTCCGGCAAAATAATATATTCCAAAGTCCACAGCAATCAGTGTGAAAAGGACGTTATCGAGCATCTGTCTTCTTCGGATGATTTTGATTGCATGTGTACCGACAGTTTCTTGATAGCTGAGGCAATCGGAGCGCTCAGAAGCAGTTTTTCTCCCGCTCTCAACAGCCTTCCCATATACACGGCATCCCCTGTAAAACTTTTGCCTGACAGGCTTTATAAAAAATACGAATTCGACTATCATCGTCTCGGCAATCAAGCAGCCGACAGTCTGATTGATTCTCTTTCAAATGAGTCCTCACCGATATTCCACAGAACCCTTGAGAATACCGGTTTCAGAGAATGGACTCCTGCTTTGTTAAACACAAAAGACCGATCTGCACTTAATCTTCTTATGCTGAACGGTCCTGAGGCTGTGGCTGTAAAACATCTTTCAAAGCTTTACACCGAAATGACAGGCATTCCTATCTGCGCCTCGGTATATTCGTATGATGAAATATTCGACATTCTTTCCTGCGCAGGCGGAAATGCTTTTGACATACTGAGAATTGATACAACATTCCTTTCTTGGTTCGCGAAGAAAGTCCTCATCCCCCTTGATGAAATGGACAAAAACATCGGTGATTTGCTTCCAAACTTCCTTGATGGAGTTGCAGGACGATATTCCTTGATTGACGGTAGAATGTATGCGCTTCCGTTCAGCCCTTCGGTTCAGATTCTTTATTATCGAAAGGATCTTTTCAACAGCACGGTTCTTAAGAGACTCTATTATGAAGAATACAAATGCGAGCTGGCACCGCCGCAGACTTTCAAAGAATTCAACAGAATTGCTGCATTCTTTACAAAGGAATTCAATCCAAACTCGCCTGTCGAGTACGGAACCAGCCTTACCTTAGGAAGCATCGGTGTTGCAGGCTCCGAATTTATGGCACGCTTGCTTGAAAAAAGGCGAAATCTCTACGACGATAACGGAGAAGTCCGCTTAAATGGAGAAGATGGGCTCAGAGCGCTCAGCAACCTCATCGGGCTCAAAGAATGTGCACCTGCCAATGCTTGGTGGACGGATACTGCAAAAGATTTTGCCGAAGGCAGGCTTGCAATGGCAATCCTTTACAGTAACTACGCTTCAGATCTTTTGGGAAGCATCGTATCTTCCAAGGATAAAATCGGCTACACGCTCGTGCCCGGACACAACCCTGTTTTGGGTGGTGCTTCTCTCGGTGTTTCAAAACTCAGCACGAAGAAAGAACAAGCCCTTAACTTCATCAAATGGTTGTGCAGCGAAACAATTTCCGCCGCATCCACGATTTTGGGCGGTGTATCACCTTGTAAAGCTGCATACAATAACTATGAGTTGCTTGATGCTTTCCCTTGGATGCGCCTTACAGGTGAGAGTTTCTCAATTGCAGACGGATATCGTCAGCCCCCCGATGACCCCGAGCCTTTCAACGAAAGACAATTCCTCAGCATAATCGGCATGGCTGTAAAGAACGCTTACAATGGTATACAATCGCCTCAGGTGGCTCTCGATTGGGCTCAAGAGCAGTATATGCACTATTGGCCGCCAAAGAATAAATAATAAGCTTAATAAGCAAAATAAAAAAGACCGAACGGTTTCGTTCGGTCTTTTAAACAACTTATCAGTCCTGTACGTAGGGCATAAGTGCGATATGTCTTGCGCGCTTGATAGCTACGGTAAGCGCTCTCTGGTGCTTTGCACAGTTGCCGGTGATTCTTCTGGGAAGAATCTTTCCGCGCTCGGATACATATCTTTTTAATTTGTTAACGTCTTTGTAGTCGATTACATTGTCCTTGCCGCAGAATACGCAAACTTTCTTTCTTCTGCGGAGGCCACCCTTTCTCTTCAAGGGTGCATCGGACTTATCGCCTTTATCAGCTTTGTTAAATGCCATGATAATGCCTCCTGTTTATCGTGTAGGTTGTGAAAAAGGAAGGTCTTCTTCAATTCCCTCAGGAATGTTCATGAAGTCTCCACCTGCTGCCTCGGGTCTTGCGCCGTTATCGTATCCCCCTGCATTGGAAGAAGCAGAATTCTTGCTCTCGGCGAACTCCTGATCCTCGGCCACAACGTCAGTCGTATAAACCTTCTGACCGTCCTTGTTGGTGTAAGAACCGGTTTGAATTCTGCCGGATACTACAACCTTGGTACCCTTGTGAAGGTACTTCTCTGCGAACTCTCCGCCCTTACCGAAAGCAACGATGTTGATGAAATCAGCATTCTGCTCTCCTTCCTGATTAGAACGGGATCCGCGACGGTCAACGGCCAATGTGTATCTTGCGACTGCCATTGAACTGTCGCCCTGTGTATATCTTACATCAGGGTCTCTTGTTAATCTTCCCATAAGAATAACTTTATTCATTAAAAATTGTCTCCTTGATTATGCTTCGTCTGTGCGAACGATCAAGAATCTGAGTACATTGTCCATAATGCGAACTCTGCTCTCGATTTCAGCGGGTGCTGTAGCTTCAGCATCAAACTGAATGAAGTAGTAGAAAGCTTCGCTCATCTTCTGGATTTCGTAAGCGAGTTTCTTCTTGCCTGCTTCATCAACGTTTGTAACTTTTCCGCCGAATCTGTCGATGTAAGCCTTGCACTTGTCAACTACTGCGGCTCTCTCGTCATCTTCGATCTTCGCATTAACAACGATTGTTAATTCGTACTTGTTCATGCTTTACCTCCTTTTGGTCTCTGGCCCCCCTTGCGGGAGCAAGGAAATTATTTATCACGGATTACAATGATAACATAGTAATTGGCGTATTTCAAGCATTTTTTACGCTTTTCGTAAACTTTTCAACCTGCGCACGGGGCATCATTACCTGCCTTTCGCAAACTGCACATTTAAGCCTGAAATCTGCACCGACACGAAGCACAATCCACTCCTTACTGCCGCAGGGATGCGCTTTCTTCATGGTTATAACATCGCCTACACGGATTTCCATGTTTACCACCATTTTTCAAACAATACATTTAAATCGCATTTTCCCTTGATTCCGTCCACAGTACCGCTTTCGGAGTACTGCCAGATATCAAACTCATAGGGGAAATACAAAGGATCGTTAAAGGCCCAGATTGATGAATATTTCTCGGGACTGTAAAGATCGTTATAATTTGCATACCACTTTTTATAATCTTCAAGGCGCTCGTATTCCAGGTTTCTGACGAAATATTTCATGTTCGCATAAACCATGGGTGTGTAGCCCGCCGCTTTGACTCTCTCGCAAAAAGCAATGACATTGTCGGTTCTTTCTGCGGGTGACAGATTGGCGGTACGGGAATCGTTCGTAGGCAATTCCACGTCCATGACAACGGGACCTTTGATGTTGTAATCTTTTATAAGGGATATAGCCATATCGGCCTCTTCGACAGCCTCTTCCTTGGTAACGGGCTGTGCGTAGAAATACACACCAACCTGAATTCCGGCAGCCTGTGCGCTTTCCACATGGCTTATAAACATGTTGTCTTCAACGAGCTTACCTTCGGATCCGTACCCGCGGAAAGCACAACGGATGATTGCAAAATCCACGCCTGCAGCCTTAACACGCGCCCAGTCCACATCCTTTTGGAAGGAAGAAACGTCAATGCCGGTATAGGAAGTTATATCACCGTTGGCGTTGGTGTAATGAATAAATCCGGTTGCTTCGTCCTTTTTTAGAAGCGAACTGTTTATCTTGTTCTTTTTAAGGTCGCCTATAACGGGAACAAAGATGTATTTTGAGCCCTCGGTAAATACCAGCTGGTCGGGGAAAAGATATTTAAGATAATTTGCCATTCCGCCGCTTATCCGGGCAGCATCGAAAATTGCATTCTTGTACTCGCTGTCAAGTGCGGCTCCGGTCTGCTCTGTAGCCTCTTTTCTGGCATCTGCAACAGCCTTTTCAAACTCGGCCTGAGTGTATGTGATTTCAATAGCAGCATGTGAGGGTTCGGGCTCGGGGTCCTTTGTTGAATTCGTTATATGATAAAAATATGTGAACCCGAGCACTCCGAAAGAAGCAAGCAAAAGAACAAGGCCGATTATGAAAAGGGCCTTGCCGGGTCTTCCCGAGCCTGCAACGGTTTCTTCTTCCTGTGAGGGTTCCTCAAATTCAATATCGTGTAACTCCATAATTCTCCTTAAATATGCTGGTTTTCTTTATTTTTCGGCGGATTCTTTTCGAAAATGATCGAATCGAATCTCTTCCCGGCACTCGTCTGCTGTTCTTCACCCCTTGCCGTCCAGGCAACAAGAAAGGGTCTGAACAGGCGTCTCATAAGCCTGAAGCCGAAGTTTTTCGCATCCTCATGATTATAGGCAACAAAATCCGGTCTGGAGATCAGGTTGGTCATGAGATGTGACAAAACAAATCTGACCACAGGGTTCATCTTCTTGACATCGCCGAATCTGCAGGAAAGCTGGCCTCTGATGATCTCCGGGTGTTTCTTGCGAAACCAGCGAACCAGAAAAGGGCTGAAAGATTCGATGCAAAAACGCCCCTCATAATTCTGAAGGAGGTTATATACCTTTTCGCAAAGCAGATAGTTCCTGGCTCCGTTATCACCCTTGATTTCGCAGATAAGATCCGTATCCCCAAGGGTAGCAAGTACATCTTCAAAAAGAGGAATCTCTTCCTCGGTGTCTTTCAAGCGAAACTGCTTAAGTTCCTCATATGTATAGTTTTTAAGTTTTCCGTCGACGCCGCACATCCTTTTAAGATTTCCGTCATGAAAGACCACAAGACGTCCGTCGGAGGTCATCTGAACATCAAGCTCCACGCCGAATCCGTTCTCTCTTGCAAGCCTGAAAGCAGTAAGGGAATTTTCGGGAACAACATCGTCATGAAGACCGCGGTGAGCGTATTTTTTATTTTTAAAGTACGAAGTGTCGCGTTTCTTACCGGGCTTGATGGAGTAAACGTAAAAGCCGGCAAGAACGACCAAAACAATCAAAACTATAACAGAAATTTTTAAAACAAGAAACATGTTACGCCTTCTTAAACAATAAAACACATATATGGATAGATTATCATATTTGCTCGAAAAAAGAAACACATCCGCGTTCAGGGAAAAGAAAAAAGACTCAGATAATCCCGAGTCTTTTCAGAGGTGCCAGACGGATTTGAACCGCCGATCAGGGAGTTGCAGTCCCACGCCTTACCACTTGGCTATGGCACCACTTGTGCAAGTGCAAAGCACTTGCGCTAAGTATCGACGCAGTCGATACAGAACATGATGAATAATATCGTGACTCCGACGAGAATCGAACTCGTGTTACCGCCGTGAAAGGGCGATGTCTTAACCGCTTGACCACGGAGCCAGAAAAAAAAGCTCCCCGAGTAGGGTTTGAACCTACGACCCTCCGGTTAACAGCCGGATGCTCTGCCGCTGAGCTATCGAGGATTGTGCAAGTCCGAAGGACTTGTGCTAAGTATCGACAAAGTCGATACGGAACCTATTTTATTACCTTGACTACCTAATACAGAACAATAAAATCTCTACTCTTTCAATATACATCCATTCTGTAAGCACTTCGTGCTTACTTGGCGCAAGTCCGTCGGACTTGCACAATGGTTAAGCTCTCGACCTATTAGTAACCATCAGCTGAATGCATTACTGCACTTACACCTTGGCCCTATCTACCTCGTCGTCTTCAAGGGGTCTTAGCTTGCGCTGGATA
>Ga0129306_1003014_pt1 | contig 13545 bp, 11 predicted proteins | sample P827metagenome_FD_94438 | JGI IMG/M metagenome (GOLD analysis project Ga0129306, IMG submission 94438) | Capybara group fecal microbial communities from Wisconsin, USA - P827 metagenome | ecosystem: Host-associated > Mammals > Digestive system > Large intestine > Fecal | place: USA: Wisconsin...
ACCTCCAGGTGGGCGGCCAGGATCCGTACTACGCCACGAACCACAACCTCCGCGCCTTCGCGTTCCCGCAACTCACACTCGGATTCCGATTCTAACCTGCTGACAAAGCAGTACTGATAAAACTAAGGGCATCCCCAAAGGGTGCCCTTAATTTTTAATACAGAAAACCGAATAACCAAAGAGGCATCTTGTTACCCCGTCCGAACTCTACACCGTCAATGGCCAGGTAACTGTTTTCTATGTCTTTGATTTGTTCGAAGCTCTTTCTGGGACCACCTACTTCAAATAAGTATGTCCCGTCTACCAGGAAGTCTCCCTTTTTCGGGTAATTGATTTCGCAGCAGCGGCTCAGCTGGTTATAGAAGAATGTTTCCCGAACCGTGCCGATCTCGGGAGAATCCGATAGCGCATACATCAAGTTGGGATTGTCTAAATAAATCTTGTCGGGCGAGGACATCTGTTTTACGGCTTTCGCCCTTGTCTTTAGCTGCCCGATCAGTGCTGCTTTTTCGAGCAGGTCCATCAGCTTGAGGCCCTGTTCGCGGTTCGTTTCCAGCTGGGCGTATATCTCTTCCATGACTGGGATGAAGGGAACTTGTGCCGCAATGATTAAAAGAAGCTTTTTGAGCTTCTGAACCGTAGCGTATTCGATTTCCGTGACTGCGGGGACGTCCTGTTCTATCACTTGCTGACATACCTGCGCCAGACGGTCATTGAAACCTGTCGGGTCTTCCTTGTAGAAAGGATAGTATCCGTGTTTTAGATAGTTTTCAAAATAGGGAAGTATATGAATCTGTTTCGAGATAGCTGTCGCTATTTCAACATGCTGCTTGAGGATGTCTTCCAGGCTCAGTTTATCCCAAAACAGGACGCCTTCAAAAGCCAGGAACTCCCGAAATGACATTCCGTGAATGACATTCATGCCTGCTCGACGGGAAAGATCCACATTCCCTTCACCGATCTGCAGCATCGAACTGCCCGTAAAAACCACATTCATGGTGGGGTAGTTGTCGTAAATATTCTTGATTCCCCACTGCCAGTCCTTATACTTGTGTACTTCATCCAGGAATAAGTGCGTACCGCCATGGACATAATGATATTCCACTAGGTCATCCAGCGAATTCCCGTTAAACCAGATATGGTCCAGCGAAGCATACAGGACTTTGCTGTCGTCAGGAAAAGATTCACGGATGTGCTGCTTGATGAGAGTGGATTTTCCCACGCCCTTAGGGCCTTTAATTCCTATGATACGGGGAGTCCAATTGATTCGGTCATACACTTCCCGCTTGAATTCCAGGCTGACCTGGGAGACAAGGCGGTGTGAATTTCTGTACAATACTTCGGGATGGAGTTCCATTGTTGTGTTCCTTTTTCCGGCACAAAGATACAAAACAATCTTCAAAGATTGAAATATTTCAATATTTCGACTTTCTAAGATTGTTTTTATTTCTGCCGCGACAAGATTCTCAGCAGCTAAGTTGGATCCTGTCGCGGAGAAAGTATTCGGTACAATGTCACGCAAGTATTGCATTCAGTTCGTTTCGTAGTTTTTCGAAACCGGCCGTGATTCGGTTGCTTTGGGCTTTCCGGGGTTTCGTTCCGTGTAAATACGACCAAAGTTGTTTCTGGTTGATGCCGGTAATTTTTTCCATACCAGCCAATGAGAAGAAACCAGAAGTCACGTAATACTTCATTAGGCTTAACGAATCGACAGTATAATGCAGTTTTCTCCCGGCCAGAATGGGCGCGGGATAGAAAGAGTCCCGCGCCATTTCCGGCCGAGGAAAACAGCCGTCTTGCCAGGCTTGACCGTAAATAGTAGTGCTAAACATCAACAGAGCATATCATCGGGGCTTCCGAATATCACGTAATATTATATTACAGCGGCTAGTAAGCTATTGCCGATGGTTTTCATGGCCTCGGCAATTTTCTTAGAGGCTTTGACGCCAGGGTCGCAGAGGCCGCTTGTGTATTGGCGCATTTTGCTTTCATTGATGCCGGCGAATTTAGCGAATTGGCTGACGTTCAAAAAGGAGAACGCCTCAAAAATCGTTGAGATAGCGTATCGATATTCGACTTCTATCATCTCGCATTCTTTTGGAAGTTCCCTGCCTTCCTCTATGATACCTTGTTGGCACTCATTAATCGCCACTACAAAATCGTCTTTAGCCTCCTGCATGCTCATGCCATAGCCAAAGGGAGAGTAATTCAAAATGCTTTTATCCGGATATATGCTATAATATCCTGTTTTACTTCTTTCGACTGTTCCTACGATTTTCATATTTTAATTCCTGCTTCTTTAAGAATTCTTCTAAATGTCCCGTTATTCATTTCTTGTCCCAAATGTCGTCCAACCAAAATATTTTTATTTGTTTTGGGAGAACTCCAAATATCGTGACTACTACCATGACGTACCAGGTAGCAGCCATGTTGTTTTAAAATTCTGATCAATTCACTTGTCTTCATCACAAAAGTAGCATAAATGTTACTAATCTCCAAATATTATGTCGCCGAAATCGCTTCGGCGGGAGGAAGAAGGGAAGCGCGGCGGGCGGGGGAGACGCCGAAGAGAAGACCGATGAGGAGGGTGGCGGCGAGGCCGGAGAGGACGGCATGCAGGGGCAGGAACAGAGGCAGGAGGTCAGCTGCCCCCGTGCCGGCAGACCGCGCGTTCAGAAGCAGCCGCAGGATCCAGAGGAGAGCCTGGACCAGCGCCGTGCCGGCCATGCCGCCCAGAAGCGAGAGCGCAGCCGCTTCGCCCAGGAACTGGCGGACGATGACCCGGCGGCGGGCGCCCAGCGCGCGGCAGATGCCGATCTGCGGGCGCCGCTCCTCGACGGACACATACAGCATGTTGGCGATGCCGAAGCCGCCGACCAGCAGCGAAAAGAGTCCGATCATCCAGCCCAGCCTGGCCAACAGCTTGAAAATGCTTGTCATTTCATCGAGCAGGTACGACAGGCGGTTGAGCGCAAAGTCGTCGCGCTGCCCCGGGCCCAGCCTGCGGCAGGCCCGCATCAGCGCCCGCACGGCCGTCTCGTCGGCATTTGCCAGCAGGATGCTGCAACGCTCCGCCCCCTCCTTCATCGTACGCTCCGGTACCAGCCGGACCTGATCCACATCGACCGTGCTGACCGTATTCATGCCGGCCCTGGCGAAGATGCCGATCACTTCGTAGCGGACACCCTCGATCCAGAGCGCGTCGCCGGGGTGCAGCGGGACGCCCTTGCGGGCCTCCACGCCGCTGCCCGCCAGCATCACCGGCGCCCCGTCGCGGAGTTCCCGCTCCGTGAAGCCGCGCCCCTCGGCCAGCGCGCCCGGAACCAGCAGCCGCCAGGCACCGGCGACACCCACACGCTCCGCGCCATAGCGCGCAAACGCCAGTTCCGAAAAGGCCCCGCCGCCCTGCTCTTCCAGATAGCGGAACTCGCGCCACGAAACCTCGGGCCGCAGCGCATAGTCCCACCAGCGGAAATGCCCCGCCTCGTCCAGATCGGGCTCCAGCGGCATGCGGTCGACGAAAAGCAGGTCGCCGCCATAGACCGAGAAACCCTCGCGGATACTCTTCTGCAAGGCATCGACCAGCGTCAACGCGGCCACGATCGAGAAAATGCCCACCGCCACACCCAGCAAAGAAAGCCGTGTACGGAAGCGGTCGGCCTTCAGTTCCCTGAAGGCTTGCGCCCAAAAATCGCCCATCACAAATCCTCCTGCCTCTGAACCTTTTTTATAAACCTATTTTTTTCTTGAGTCCCCGCAGGGTATCGAACGCATCGAGCGGAGACATCTTGTTGATATCGATGCGCGTCAATTCGTCTTTGATGTCGAGCAGCAGCGGATCGTCGAGCTGATAGAGCGAGAGCTGGACGCCCTGGGGTTCCGCCAGCCGCCGCTCGCCCGACAGGTCGGGTGCCGATGCCTCCAGTTCGCGGAGCTTCTTCTCGGCGCGGTAGACCACGTCGGAAGGCATGCCGGCCAGCCGCGCCACATGGATGCCGAAGCTGTGCGCCACGCCGCCCGGACAGAGTTTGCGCAGAAAAATGACCTGCCCGTCCATCTCTTTCACGGCGATGTGGAAATTGTGGACGCGCGGATAAAGCTTCTCCAGCTCGTTGAGCTCATGGTAATGGGTCGCGAAGAGCGTCTTGGCGCGGGAATGGGTGTGGATGTGCTCCACGATGGCCCAGGCGATCGACATGCCGTCGAAAGTGCTGGTGCCGCGGCCGATCTCGTCAAGCAGCACGAGCGAGCGGTCGGAGAGGTTGTTCAGGATGGTCGCCGTCTCGAGCATCTCGACCATGAAGGTCGATTCGCCGCGGGAAATATTGTCGGACGCTCCCACCCGGGTGAAGATTTTGTCCACAATGCCCATTTTCAGGCTTTTTGCGGGCACAAAACATCCCGCCTGGGCCAGGAGACAGATCAGGGCCGTCTGTCGCAGGAAGGCCGATTTACCGGCCATATTGGGGCCCGTGAGGATGATGATCTGTTGCTGCTGTGTATCGAGGTGCAGGTCGTTGGCCACATACTCTTCACCTTCGGGCATGATCTGCTCGATGACGGGGTGGCGCCCCTGCCGGATATCGATGGAAAAGGAATCGTCGAGCACCGGGCGGCAGTAGTGCTGGTCGTAGGCCAGCACGGCGAAGCCGGCGAGCACGTCGAGCTGGGCGAGCGTGCGGGCGTTCTGCTGGATGGCGGGCACCTGCGCCTGGATGGCGGCCACGAGTTCGCCGTACAGCCGGGTTTCCAGCGCGAGGATGCGCTCTTCCGCGCCCAGGATGGTCTCTTCGTAGTGCTTGAGTTCGGCGGTGATGTAGCGCTCGGCCCCCACAAGGGTCTGCTTGCGGATCCATTCGGCCGGAACCTTGTCCTTGAGACTGTTGCGCACTTCCAGATAGTAGCCGAACACGTTGTTGTAGCCGATCTTGAGCGAGCCGATGCCGGTGGCTTCGCGTTCGCGCTGCTGGATATCGAGCAGGATCTGCTTGCCGCCGTGCAGCGTTGCGCGGAGTTCGTCGAGCTCGGGCGAGATGCCGGCGGCGATGATGTCGCCTTTGCCCAGGGCCGCCGCGGCTTCAGGCAGCAGTGTACGGGCGATCTGCTCCGCCAGCGCGGCGCAGTCGCTCAGGGCCTCGCACCAGTGCGCAAGGCCGGGCTGCGCAATCGTAGCGCGGATCGCTCCGCTGCTGCGCAGGGCGCGCGCCAGCTGCAGCGCTTCGCGCGGCAGCAGCCGTCCCGCCGCCGCTTTGGCAACGATACGCTCCAGGTCGCCGACACTTGTCAGTTCGTCGCGCACGATGTTGCGCATGTCGCTGTCGGCCAGGAAGGCGTCGACGGTATCGTAGCGGGCGTTGAGCCGCTCTATGCTCTTGAGCGGCATCGACAGCCACTCGCGGAGCAGGCGTCCGCCCATGGGCGTGCAGCAGCGGCCCACCGCTTCGATCAGCGAGCGGCCTTCCGCCCCGGCCAGCGACTGGAACACCTCGAGGTTGCGGAAGGTGAAGCGGTCCATCCACACGAATTCCCCCTCGTCGATGCGGGAGATCGAGCGGATGTGCCCCAGCGCCGTGTGCTGCGTCATTTCCAGGTAATAGAGGATGGCCCCGGCGGCAGCGACGCCCTGCAGCATGCGGTCGATGCCGAAGCCCTTGAGCGAACCCACGCCCAGTTGCGAGCAGAGTTTCTGCAGGCACGATTCGGGTACGAACACCCACGGATCCAGGGGCGTGATGCAGGCCTGCGTGTTGAAGCGCTGCCGGAAGCCTTCCAGGTACGAGCGCTCCACCAGCACTTCGTGCGGCGCCATGGTGCCCAGCAGCACCTGGATATAGTCGAGGGAGCCCTGGGCTACTTTAAATTCGCCCGTCGACACGTCGAGCAGGGCCAGTCCGGCGTCCTTGCCGCTGAAAGAGACGGCGGCGAGCCAGTTGTTTTCGCCGGCCTTGAGCAGGTTGTCGTTGTAGGCCACGCCGGGGGTGATGAGTTCCGTGACGCCGCGCTTCACCAGTTTTTTCGCGAATTTCGGATCTTCGAGCTGGTCGCAGATGGCCACCTTGTAGCCCGCCTGCACGAGCCGGGGCAGGTAGTTGTCGAGGGCGTGGTGCGGGATGCCGGCCATTTCGATGAACTGGCCGCCGCCGGCGGACTTGCGGGTCAGCACGATGCCGAGCACGCGGCTGGCTTTCAGCGAATCTTCGCCGTAGGTCTCGTAGAAATCGCCCACCCGGTAGAGCAGCAGGGCTTCGGGATACTGTGCCTTGATCTCGAAATACTGCTTGAGCATCGGGGTGCCTGCTGTGTTTTTCTCTTTCATTGAGAGCAAAAATACCGAAAAAATCGACGCAGAATACTATCTTTGTAAGACAAATTTCGGAACCGGTCCCGAAAAAACCCCGAAGAAACGCCTGACAAATCTGTAAATCTCCCATAAAAATGAAAAAACGCTTGCTTGCCATCGGCCTGATCGCCGCGCTGCTGCTTCCGGGCTGCCAGAACCCGGAAAAGGAATTTGAAAAAGATATGGAAGCATATCTTGCTGAAATCGAGGCTGTCGGCGTCACTTGCGCCGTGGTCCGGGACAACCAGCTGATCTACCACCACAATTTCGGCGTGAAGAACCTCGACACCCAGGAGCCGGTCAACGACCAGACGCTCTGGCGCATCGCCTCCATCTCCAAGTCCTTTACGGCCACCAGCCTCCTGCAGCAGGTGGAGCAGGGCAAACTGTCCCTTTCCGACGATGTGAGCGACCTGCTCGGCTTCCAGGTCCGCAACCCCAAATATCCGGATATCCCCATCACGCTCGAGATGCTGCTCTCACACACTTCCAGCATCAACGACAGCCAGGGCTACTGGACCACCATCGACATCATCAATCCCGACATCAACACGTCGGCCGGCCACTGCTACAACGACTATGCGCCCGGCAGCGGAGAATACGAATACTGCAACCTGAACCTCAACCTGGCCGGCACCATCCTGGAACGCGTGTCGGGCGAGCGCTTCGACCAGTATGTGGTCAACCACGTGCTGCGCCCGCTGGGCCTCTACGGCGGCTACTGCGTGGATTCGCTCGACAAGGCCCGCTTCGCGCACCTCTACGACTGGGATGCGGAGAAAGGCGTCTATGTGGACAATTACGACGAGGCCTATGCGCCCCGCAGCGAGAAAGTGGCCAACTACACGATGGGCCACGACGCGCTCATCTTCTCGCCCACCGGCGGCATGAAGATCTCCGGCCTTGACCTGGCCCGCTACATGACCATGCACATGAATTACGGCACCACGCCCGACGGCGTGCGCATCCTCTCGGAAGAAAGTTCCCGCAACATGCAGGTGCCGCGTTCCAAAGCGGAGAACTACGGCCTGAATCTCTGGCTGGCCGACGACTATGTGCCCGGCGTCACGCTCGTGGGCCACACGGGCGGTGCCTACGGCCTGCGCAGCGCCATGTTCTTCAACCCCGAAGAGAAATACGGCTTCGTGATCATCTGCAACGGCCACCACTGCCCCGAGGGCGTACCCAACGTGCTTTACGGCGGCATTCAACGGATGTACAACCATTTCATTGCGAAGTGATGCAGTCCGTCCGGCCCAAGAAGGCCCTCGGCCAGCATTTCCTCACCGACCAGTCCGTCGCGCAGGCCATCGTGGCCTCGCTCCAAAGCCGCGGGCCCGTGCTGGAGGTGGGGCCGGGAACCGGCGTGCTTACGCAATACCTGCTCCGCGACCCGGACATCGCGCTGAAGGTGGTGGAACTGGACGGCGAGTCGGTGCGCTACCTGCTGGAACACTATCCCAAACTGGCGCCGTCCCTCTATGAGGCGGATTTCCTGATGCTCGACCTGCACAAGCTCTTCCCGGATCATTTTGCCGTGATCGGCAATTTTCCTTACAATATCTCGTCGCAGATTTTCTTCAAGGTCCTCGACTACCGCGAGCAGGTGCCCGAAGTGGTGTGCATGATCCAGAAAGAGGTGGCTGAGCGCATGGCCGCGGGTCCGGGCTCGAAGACCTATGGCATCCTCTCTGTGCTCATGCAGGCCTGGTATGACATCGAATACCTGTTTACCGTGGGGGAAGGGGCTTTCCTGCCGCCGCCCAAGGTCAAGAGCGCGGTCATCCGCCTCACGCGCAACGAGCGCGGCACGCTCGACTGCGACGAGGCGCTGTTCAAGCGCGTCGTGAAGACGACCTTCAACCAGCGGCGCAAGACCATCCGCAACTCGCTGAAGCCCATCCTCTCCACGCTCCCGAAACTCCCGGACTACATCCCCTACCTGGATGCCCGTCCCGAACAGTTGTCGGTCGAAGAATTTGCAGAACTCACAAAATCGCTATCTTTGTCGTAACAAAACGACAAAGATATGTGGCGGGAGATCGGTGTGACCCTGGGGGTCATCATAGTGATGTTCTGGAATGTCGAGAACCTGTTCGACAGTTTTGACGATCCGTTGAAAAACGACAACGAGTTCATGCCGGGAGCGGAGCGGCACTGGACCTGGCAGCGCTTTGAGCGAAAGCGCGACGGGATTGCGCAGACCGTCGTGTCCGTGGCGGACGTGTCTGGCGACCTGCCGGCACTGGTGGGGCTGGCCGAAGTGGAGAACCGGATGGTGGTCTCGCAGCTGGTCCGCAAGACCATGCTCGCAGACCTGGATTACGACTTCGTGCACCGTGAGGGCCCTGACGAGCGCGGCATCGACGTGGCGCTGCTCTACCGGAAGGATCTTTTCCGGGTCGTGGCGGTGGACTCGTTGCGGGTGCCGGATTTTCCGACGCGGGATATCCTGTATGTGAAGTTGAGATGCCTGGTCAAGCCCGGCAGGACGATGAACGTGTTCGTGGTGCACCTTCCGTCGAAACGGGGCGGGGCGAAGGCATCGCAGGACCGGCGGGAGCTGGCGCTAGGGGTGCTCGAGCGGGCGGTCGACTCACTGCTGCGGACGGAGTCCGACAGCCCCGTCGTCGTGATGGGCGACTTCAACGACAGCAAAGCGCACGTTGCGGGCCTGTCCGTGCCGCCGTTCGACGGTCCGCCAGCCGCTCCCGGGACGCTCAGGTACCACGGGCGCTGGGAGCAGATCGACTGGTTCTGCGTCTCGCCGGCCCTGGATTCATCGGCCCGCATGCAAATTTACGCACCTCCTTTCCTGATGGAGCCCGACCCCGCCTGGATGGGCGTCAAGCCGCGCCGCACCTACGTCGGCCCGCGCTACAACGGTGGTCTGTCCGACCATCTGCCCATCTGCCTCGAGCTATGGGATATACCACCTGTGCAAGATAAATAGTTATCAATCAAACACATACAAAAAGTAACCTGCCTTTCATCAATCAGGTATAATCTTGTTACCACCTGATTGACAAACGATTACTGTGCACAGTCGATAGGAAGGGCACAATAAGGGAGGATTACTATTTTTTCACTACCTTTGTCGCTATGAAGCAGTATCTCGATCTTCTGCGGCATATCGAAGCCAACGGCACTTTCAAGGGCGACCGCACCGGCACCGGCACCACCAGCGTGTTCGGCTACCAGATGCGCTTCAACCTGGCAGACGGCTTCCCGCTGCTGACCACCAAGAAAGTCCACCTGAAGAGCATCATCTACGAGCTGCTCTGGTTCATCGCCGGTGACACCAACATCAAGTACCTGAAGGACCATGGCGTTTCGATCTGGGATGAATGGGCCGATGAGAACGGCGAACTGGGGCCGGTCTACGGGCACCAGTGGCGCTCCTGGCCCACGCCCGACGGCGGTACTATCGACCAGCTCGCGCAGGTCGTGGAGCAGATCCGCCGCAATCCGGACAGCCGCCGGCTCATCGTCTCGGCCTGGAATCCCGCCGAGGTCGACAAGATGGCCCTGCCGCCCTGCCACACGCTCTTCCAGTTCTACGTGGCAGACGGACGGCTCAGCTGCCAGCTCTATCAGCGCAGCGCCGACGTGTTCCTCGGCGTGCCGTTCAACATTGCTTCCTATGCCCTGCTCACCCTGATGGTGGCGCAGGTGTGCGGGTTGCAGCCCGGCGATTTCGTGCACAGCTTCGGCGACGCGCACATCTATTCCAACCACCACGAGCAGGTGGCCCTGCAGCTGTCCCGCGAGCCGCGTCCGCTGCCGAAGATGCAGCTCAATCCGGAGCGAAAGAGCATCTTCGACTTTGTCTACGAAGATTTCACCCTGACCGGTTACGACCCGTGGCCGGCCATCAAAGCCCCCGTTGCAGTATGAAAGACACGATCAGCCTCATCGGCGCAGCCGCCGAAAACAACGCCATCGGTTACCGCGGCCTGATTCCCTGGCACATCCGCGCCGATTTCCAGTATTTCAAACGCATCACGATGGGTCATCCCGTGATCATGGGCCTGGGCACCTGGCGCTCGTTCAGTGAACGCTGCCTGCCGGGCCGCCGCAACCTGGTGGTCACCGACCAGCCGCTCACCGACGCAGACCGCGCTTCCGGCGCCGAGTTCTACGCCACGCCCGACGAAGCCCTGGCGGCGGCCGCCGGCGCCCTGGAGATCTTCATCATCGGCGGCGGCATGATGTACCGGCAGATGATTGAACGGGCCGACCGCGTCTATGTGACGCGCATCCACACCGTTGTGGAGCCGGCTGACGCGTTCTTCCCTGAAATTGACCCGGAAAAGTGGGTCGAAACCCTGCGGAGCATCCGCTATCACGATGAAGCCTCCGGCATGGACTATACTTTCCTGATGTATGAAAAAAGAAAATAAAAGCGGCCGGGAATCCTTTAGCAGCTCCTTTGGCATCCTGGTCGCCCTGGCGGGTTCCGCTGTGGGTCTGGGCAATCTCTGGCGTTTTCCCTACCTGGTGGGCGAGAACGGCGGTGCCGCCTTTATCCTGATCTACCTGGCTTTCGTGTTCCTGCTGGGCATCCCCATCCTCCTGTCGGAGTTCATCATCGGGCGCCGCAGCCAGGCCAGTGCACGCAAGGCCTTCAAGATCCTGTCGCCGGACGGGCACTGGGACTTCGTCGGTTTGCTGGCGGTCATTTGCTGCACGTTGATCCTGTCGTTCTACTCCGTGGTCGGCGGCTGGGGCATCGAATACCTGGTCAAGTCTTTCAAGTTTGAATTTACGAGCGCCAGCGACGAGCGCCTGGCCTCCATGTTCTCGACCTTCTCCACCTCGACCTGGACACCGCTGATCTGCCACACGGTCTTCCTGGCAGTGACGGCCGGCATCGTGGTGTCGGGCGTCAAGAAAGGCATCGAGAGCTTTTCGAAGGTCATGATGCCGGTGCTCTTCGTCATCATGATCGGCATCGCCATCCGCTCGCTGTCCCTGCCGGGCGGCGAAGCCGGCGTGGCATACCTGTTCAAGCCCGACTGGTCGGCAGTGGACGGCCATACTTTCCTGGCGGCGTTGGGACAGGCGTTCTTCTCGCTGTCGCTGGGCAGCGGCATGGTGATCACCTATGGTTCCTATGTGAAAAAGCACGAGCATATCCTGAAACTGTCCGTTGAGACGGCGCTGGCCGATACCATTTTCGCCCTGATCGCCGGCTGCGCCATCATGCCGGCCGTGTTCGCCTTCGGCATCAGCCCGGGCGAAGGTCCCGGCCTGGTGTTCATCACCCTTCCGTACATCTTCGGCAAACTGCCGATGGGCGGTTACATCGCCATCCTCTTCTTCTTTGCACTGCTGCTGGCGGCCCTTACCTCGTCCATCTCTGTGATGGAGGTCATCATCGCCTCGGCCATGGAAGAGTTCAAGCTGAAGCGCAAGACCGCTGTGACTTCGGTCTTCATCGGTATCTGGGTGCTGGGCTGTCTCTGCTCGCTCTCGCTGGGCCCGCTCAGTGGATGGACAGTTGTGGGCAAGACGATCTTCGACCTGTTCGACTATCTATCGGCCAATGTGCTGATGCTCATCGGCGGCTTGCTGGTGGTCTTCTTCGTGGCCTGGAAGCTGGGCAAGAAGGCCATGCACGACGAACTCACCAACGGCGGTACCCTCCGGATCCCCAACTGGATCATCGACACCTTCTACTTCCTCATCCGCTTCATCGCCCCCACCGCGATCGTGATCATCATGATCTTCCAGTACGTTTCGTAACGTTCTCCTACGTAATGGCCGCCAGACGGGCGTTGATATTCTTGGTATCTGATATTTTAGGTTGCAAAGTGTGCGACAGCGCCATCTTCGCACAGGGCGATCCGTTGCGGGTCGCTGCCGGCAGGAATCTAAAGTCATAACAAAGGCTCAATATTCCATGGTTAACCACATACCAAACAGACGGTTGGTAATGGAATAAACCGTTTTCTCTTTCGTAATGGTCCCCTTCTCATGCAGAACCCGCAGCGCGCTCTGCACGGTGCTGGGGCTTTTCATAGAATGCCTTTTGCAGAAAGCGACAGAAGTAACCTGTTCCGCTTTTCCTTCTTTAGCAATAGCGATCAGCAGTTGCTTTTGCGCTTCAGGATATGCGCTCATCTGCTCTTGGAAGGTGCGAGCGTATGTTTTGATCACAAAAGAGAGTGCATTTTCAGCCATCGTCTTGTCGGACATCTCTCCGGGCCTGGTCCAAGCAAACAGCTCGTTCATAAGGCGCTGAACATACCAGGTATGCCCATCGAACATGTCATAAACATACTTGAAGCCCTCTTTCTGGAGGTTTTTCCCTGCTTTCTCAAAATGACGCTGTGCAAAAGCCAAATAATGATCATAAGAGATGGCATCAAGGTACAACGGCGAGCAGCTCATATAGAACGGCTCAGAAGGATTATGGAAAAGTTTTTCCATCATTCGCCTGTTGCTGCCGGCAAAGACAAACCAGGTGTGCTTGCATTTTTGGACATGTGTCCGGAGGAGTTCCATCACATGGGTTTCGGGATAATCAGCTATCTGTTGAAATTCATCCATGGCTACAATGCAAGGGATTTCGCTGCTTTCAAGATATTGGAAGATTTCTTTGAGGGAATCGACCGGACGTACGATTTCACCCAAGGAAATATCAAAGACAAGCTGTCCAGTTACCGGATCAAGCTTGAAGCCCGGGCGAAGAGATTTGACAATAGTCAAGAAGGAATCCATCATTTTCTCTCCCTTGCTCTTCAACAGGCCTGTTATCTCTTTCGCCAGCAGCAGAATCATTTCTGCAAGAGACGATGTGGGGAATAAGTCAATACTAAACGTCCTGAAATTGGAGTGCACGAAGAACCTGTTGAAAACATGAGCAATAAGGCCGGACTTTCCCATACGGCGGGACGAGATCAACACGGTATTACATCCATTGGCAAGGTTGCTCTCCAGTACTTCTGTCTCGGCCTTTCTGTCGCAGAAGTAATCAGGGCCGTAATAATCAGCCGTTATGATAAATGGATTCGGTTGCAGCATAATGTGAACAGTTTTCGCAAAGATAATATTTAGAGTTCAATTATTCAAAACCAAATTATTTAAAATTAAATAATATAAAAAATCAAGGGCGACCATTTTGGGTCGCCCTTGGTTTTATCAGTACTGCTTTGTCAGCAGGTTAGAATCGGAATCCGAGTGTGAGTTGCGGGAACGCG
>Ga0129306_1003015_pt1 | contig 13540 bp, 11 predicted proteins | sample P827metagenome_FD_94438 | JGI IMG/M metagenome (GOLD analysis project Ga0129306, IMG submission 94438) | Capybara group fecal microbial communities from Wisconsin, USA - P827 metagenome | ecosystem: Host-associated > Mammals > Digestive system > Large intestine > Fecal | place: USA: Wisconsin...
TATTATAATAATAAAAGAATTCAGGCGAAAACAAAATGGATGCCTCCTGTAAAGTACAGGGAAGCATCCATGTGTTCAGCCTAGTTCATAAATATGTGTCCAGGATTCTGGGTACATATCACTTAGGCTTCGGGGTTTTCTTTTTCCTTTCATATGCTATAATAGACGTGCTTTTAATAGACGCGGAGATATTTTATGATTTTTGATTCACATTCGCATTACGACGATTCGGCCTTCGACGAGGACAGAGACGAAGTTCTCACGGGCCTTTACGACAAAGGAATAGATAAAGTCATTTCGGCTTCTTCAAGCTGGGATTCCCTTGAAAAGGTATTGGATATTTGCCACAAGTATTCTTTTGCCTATCCCGCACTCGGAATTCATCCGGAGAACGCTACAGACTTAACTTTCGAGCGCAGACCGCTTCTTGAAGAACTTATAGCCCGGGAAAAGCCCGTGGCAATCGGCGAAATCGGCCTCGATTACCACTATGACGAGCCTCCGCGCGACTATCAAAAGGATATTTTCGAATATCAGCTTGAACTTGCGAAGAAGCTCAATCTTCCTATTATAGTTCACTCGCGCGACGCGGCTGAAGATACATACGAAATCATCAAGGCTCACAACCCCGATAAGAAGGGCGTAATACATTGCTTTTCCTCTTCTTATGAAATGGCGGTTAAGTATATTGATATGGGCTACTATATCGGTATCGGTGGCGTAGTTACCTTTAAGAACGCTGCCAAGCTTAAGGATATCGCTTCCAGAATCCCGCTTACATCGATACTTCTTGAGACAGACTGCCCTTACATGGCGCCCGTTCCTTTCAGAGGTAAGAGAAACGACTCATCTCTTCTCACCTACATAGCCGAGGAGATAGCGAGTCTACGCGGAATCTCTGCAGAAGAAGTAATCGCAACCACGCACGCCAACACCTGCACACTTTTTAACGTCTGACAGAAAGGACCTTTATGGCTAATCTCGGTATACCTTCCAATACACTTAAGGTACTTGAAAAATACAACTTCAGTTTTCAGAAGAAATTCGGACAGAACTTCCTTATAGATACTCACATTCTTGAGGGAATAATCAAAGGCGCAGGTATCACTAAGGATGACTGTGTGCTCGAAATCGGTCCCGGTATCGGTACTATGACTCAGTATCTGTGCGAGGCTGCCAGATTTGTCATTGCAGTTGAGATAGACAAGAACCTTATTCCTATCTTAGGTGATACTCTGTCCGAATACGACAATAAGATAGTCCTTAACGAAGATGTTTTGAAGGTCAATATCAACGAGCTCTGCGACAAATATAATGAAGGTCGTCCTATCAAAGTCGTTGCCAATCTTCCTTATTACATTACTACCCCCATCATCATGGGGCTTTTTGAGAGCCATGTTCCGCTTGAAAGCATCACTGTAATGGTTCAGAAGGAAGTTGCCGAGAGAATGCAGGTAGGTCCCGGCACTAAGGATTACGGCGCGCTTTCTTTGGCCGTACAGTTCTATTCCAAGCCTGAAGTTATTATGACGGTATCCGCGGGATGCTTTATTCCCCGACCCAATGTTGACAGTGCAGTTATTAAGCTTACCGCACACAAAGAAAACCCCGTTTCCGTAAGAAACGAGGCCTTTATGTTTAATATAATCAGAGCCGCTTTCAACCAGCGCCGCAAGACTCTTGCCAATGCGCTTGTAAACGGCGGTATCAACGTCACAAGAGATGACGTATACGAAGCGCTTTCAAAGATGGAGCTCTCCGCCACCGTAAGAGGCGAAGCCCTCACCCTTGAACAGTTCGCTACACTCAGCGATTTGCTGAGTCAGTCTTAACATTATTCATTATGGTTCTCTTAAGCTGTCCCATTCCGAACGGTTTCGAAATATAATCTGCGAAGCCTTCCGCCAGATAATCTTCGATGACGTCTGTCGCCGCATTGGCTGTCATTACCACAATCGGAGTTTCCTTGTTAAGAGAATCCTTCGTGTTCTTTATCTTATCCAGCGTTTCTATTCCATCCAATCCCGGCATCATGTGATCGAGCAGGATAATATTGTACTTGTTCTTGTCGCACAGCCCAATGGCGTTTTCGCCGTTAAGTGCACAGTCTACACTTACTTCCGTATTCTTAAGTAAGCTTCTTACTACCTTAATATTAAGCTCTACATCATCCACAACCAGGAGTTTAAGCTTGGGAAGCTTAATACGCTCGTCACTCTCATAATGAACATCTTCGCCGATATTCCCGGTACTTACGTCAAAAGAACCGACTTTATCCCAGGACATTACGCGCATTGGTATCTGTACTCTAAACTTCGAGCCGACTCCGTAAGTACTTTCAACGTCTATTGTTCCGTTCATGAGCCCTACTATACCCTTCGTGATGGCAAGTCCCAGTCCGGTACCCTCTATCTGGTGATTGGCATACTCGTCTGCCCTGTAAAAATCGGTGAAGAGAGTTGCGAGATCTTCCTGCTTAATACCGCGTCCCGTATCCGCTACGGAATATTCAAGCTCGATTTCCCGCTCGTTCTTTCTTTCAAAAGAAAGATCTACGGCAATCTTTCCGGATTCCGTATACTTAATCGCATTGGACAAAAGATTGATTATTATCTGCTGGATTCTTATCTCATCACCATACAAAAGTGAAGGCATATCTTCCGCTATGTTGACCGACACCTCCAGCTGTTTGTCCTTGGCTCTTGTCTCTACAATACTGTAGCAAGCCATCATGCATCGCTTGATATCAAAAGGCTCGGGAACAAGCTTCATATTACCCGAATCAAGCTTGGTGAAATCGAGTATGTCGTTAACGAGGTGCAAAAGAAGCTTTCCCGCTTTATCCACATCCTCGGCATAACTTACAATGCTTTCCTCGGTGCTCTCATGCTTGATGGCTTCATTCATACCCATAATTGCATTGATGGGAGTACGCAGTTCATGTGACATGGAAGCCAGGAATCTGGACTTGGTCTCTGCGGCTTCTTTCTCCACGCGAAGGTGCATAAGCATGCGTGTGGCGTTCATAAATACCATGATTGTCAGTATCAGGAAAGCGCTTCCGAGATATAAACCATCCATTCTCTCAAACGCCGACAAATATACAACAATTTGTGCTACTCCGCCGATAGCGGCTGCCACATATCCGAAAATGACTTCCGAATAGCGCTCTCTCTCGTGATTTCTTAAATCCTTAATATGTGTATAGATTCCGATTGCAAATTCTGTGTAGAGAAGCAAAAATGCTACCCAGACACTGTCTTCCGGACTTGCAACATTGGCAATAACAAGAGCTGTCCACAGCAAAAAATCTGCAAAGCAAACCAGGACAAATATTCCATGAATCTTCTGATACCGTCTCTGCTGAATCCAGTCTAAGTATGTAGACAAAAACATCGGCAGCACAAGAAGGCAGAAATACGGAACAACCTTGGCCATTCCCAGGTTAGGGAAGAAATACTCACGATAAGTGGACTGTGTCATGTTCCAGATAGCAACAATCAGCATCGCCCAGCTTATGGAGTCTACCTTAACACGTCCTTTGGTGGCGAAGCGTAATACCTGTCCCGCAACAATTCCGATGATTCCCATTGCAAGAAAAGCTATACCGAAGACTATGCCCACCATCTGAGATCCTACGTAGCTATAGAATATGGCTACCTTATCTCCGTAAAGTACCTTTGTAATGGTTCTGTCTCCGTCTTTTGGCGCAACTCCTTCTATCCTTAACTGCGCCCTTGAATCTTCGGGAGTGAGTTCCACGTAAAAGTATCGACTTATGGGATTATTCCACTTAAGTCGTTCGTTGGACAAATTGTACTCTTCTCTTAATTCCCCGTTGATATAAACTTTAATGTTTTGATGGATTTCCCTGAATGAAATACAGTCGGTTCCTGCGATTCTGTCGGGAAGAATTCTTTCAAGCACAACAACGTCCCCTGCTCGCGCCGGAATTCTCATGGGAAGTTCAACATCCTCATAAGTCTCGTCGGGCGTCGACAGAGTCCATTCATTCTTAAGTTCGAAATAATATCCCGTTTCTTTGTGATCCGTAGGAAGAAAGAAACAAACAAAGCTTACATAGAGTATAAGGGCTATGGCCGCTAAGCCTGCAATCACCTCATATACTGTTATATGAAAATTCCCCTTATTTGAATGTTTAATTTTCATATATAACTACTTTATCATAACAGAGTAAAAAAGTGAACTTCTTTTACGTAAAACCTTTTACGTGGCACCTTTTTTTGTTGACAATTGAAATAAATGGGGACATAATATAAGTCAACGATTTAATTCGTTAAAGAATGAAAGAAGGGAGCTTTACGATGGAAAAAGCTAATATCGACTGGGCCAATATCGGATTCGGTTATATGCCCACAGCAAAGAGATTTGTATCCAACTATAAAAACGGAGCATGGGACGACGGTGTCCTTACCGAGGATGATAAAGTCGTCATTAGCGAGTGCGCAGGTGTGTTACAGTATGCGCAGACTTGTTTTGAAGGCTTAAAGGCCTACACAACAGAGGACGGCCACATCGTGTGCTTCCGCCCCGACTTAAATGCAGACAGAATGATTGACAGCTGTAAGCGTCTTGAAATGCCTGTATTCCCCAAGGAACGTTTTATTCAGGCAGTTACCGATGTAGTTGCTGCCAATGAAGCATTTGTACCTCCGTACGGTTCAGGTGCAACCCTTTATATCAGACCTTATATGTTCGGTTCTTCACCGGTTATCGGTGTTAAGCCCGCTCAGGAATATCAGTTCAGAATGTTCTGTACTCCCGTTGGTCCTTACTTCAAGGGCGGCGCTAAGCCCATCACTATCAGAGTTTGTGACTTTGACCGTGCTGCACCCAACGGAACCGGCCACATCAAAGCAGGCCTTAACTACGCAATGAGCCTTTACGCTATTTCCGATGCTCACAGACAAGGCTTCGATGAGAATATGTACCTCGATGCAGCTACCCGCACCAAGGTTGAAGAGACCGGCGGCGCTAACTTCATCTTCGTTACTAAGGACGGAAAGGTTGTTACTCCTAAGTCTAACAGCATTCTTCCTTCCATCACCCGTCGTTCTCTTATGTATGTGGCCAAGGAGTATCTCGGACTCGAAGCTGAAGAAAGAGAAGTATACTTCGACGAAGTTAAGGACATGGCAGAATGCGGTCTTTGCGGTACGGCAGCCGTTATCTCTCCTGTCGGTAAGATTAACGACCACGGCAAGGAAATCTGCTTCCCTTCAGGTATGGACGATATGGGTCCCGTTACCAAGAAGCTTTATGAGACTCTTACCGGAATTCAGATGGGTCGTCTCGAAGCACCTAAGGGCTGGATTCACGTAATCAAATAATTCACCGAAATGATAAAGCCGTTGACTGCTGATGCAGCCAACGGCTTCTTTTTATTTTTTCCTATAGAAGTTCCAATACGTTCCCTGAGTATCCAAAGCATATTCGTCAGCTATCATATCGGAAAGCCATTCCGGCGGATTGCCTTCTTCAAATCCTTCCCAGCAAGGTATAGCTATAACAGTCGGTACTCTGTCGGGATTCAATTCCCAATAGCGTTGAAGGCCTTCTCCGTATGTGGGGGTGCTTATGGTTGAATTGGTTGCCGCTTTGGCATCCGAAAACATATAATATATCGGGTCGATATCAAATGTCTTGACTATCAGCACTGCATCGGTATCCGTTACCGCTTCTTTCCAATCATCGGCACTTATCTTGTTCTTATTACAATCGGCAAGCGTGCTTACACACCACTTTCTCGGACCTGTTCTGATATAATTCTCTACGCTGCCAAGATTAGCCTTTCCTTGCGAAAAAAGAATAATAATCAAAGTAGCCACGCATAAGTAACTCAGGGTATGCGTTTCACTTTCTTTGGCAGTTCTGAGTGCCCTAAGTGATAAAGACATAATCGAAACCATCGCCGCGATATGCAAGTACCCAAAAGCTGTAATCAGCGAAAGGTTTGTAAGCAAAAGCACAGATAAAACGGTCAATATCGATATTGTCATACCGATTATATAAATCTTCTTCTCCGCGTCTTCGAGATATCTGTATCCAAACAGCCCGAAAATCACAACGGCCGGCAGGCATATTCTGTCCAAGCTCCAGTACGCCATGTTGGGATCGTCAAATACGAGCGGTACTACAAATGTTTCCGCAATAACAAACACTGCGTAAAGGGGAGCCAGGATTGTCTCGAAATTCTTCTTTTTACTGCCACGGTTGATTAATAAATATATCAGGTATGCTATTCCGACACTCGCAAGAATTACTGCTGCGCCAATCGCAAACTCTTTAAAATACGCCGCTCCGGTATAAAAACTCTCCTCAGAATGGCTGTCTGCGCTTACGATATTGCCGACACTGTCTATTAGATTCTTGAGGCCTATCGTAATTGCGAAATACCCCACGTAAGCACCGCCGAGGACAAAGCAGGTACCGGTTGAAGCAAGGAAATCCCTGATCCTGTGCTCCGAATATGCAAAAATGCAGATAATCATACCTATATACAGAATCGCTGCAGTTGGATAAGCCAATACGTTAAGGCACAGGAACACCGCGGACAGAATAAGCGTCAACAATTTGCGTTCACAGACCAGATATCTGATAAGCAGTAGAAAGAACATTGCAGAAAAGATTATGGTAAGGTTGGCATAATCAAATGTCTGTGCAATCTTGGGACGCAATACCAAAAGCACGATTCCCATCATGACTGCCGCATTCTTGTTAACATACTTGCTAAATGTCTTGATTGCGAATATGGCAACCGCCAGATAAATCAAAAAATTGACCGTATTAAGAAACAGCACAACTCCGTCGGTTGTGGCAAAAACAGTCTTATACAATTTCATGAAAATTGCCGTAAATATAGCGGATGTCTGATGTGGCTCCCACATTTTGACAAACATTTTATCTCCGCTTAGAAGCCTGTTTGCCATGGCAAAAGCATATCCTGCGTCACAGTCATAATCCACGAAAATAGATTTGATATTGACGAGGATTCCCAATATAAACATAATCTTTACGGAAATCGAAGTTTTTTCTTTGTTCATAAAACCATCCTAACAAATTTCTTCTTATATTTTACAGCTTTACTCCCAAATTTCAAACTTTATTGACTTAATCCAGCTCACATATTATATTTCCTTTGTAGATTCTTGTGAGGTGTATTATGAATACTTGTCTGATTATTTCCGGTGGTGAGTTTGCGCCGCTTCCTCTCGATCTAAAATATGATTATGTAATCGCCTGTGACCACGGATATGACTATGCGATACGTCTTGGCATCACTCCGGACCTTATTATCGGGGACTTTGATTCGTGCGATACCGATGTTAAATCGATCAAAGGAATTCCCGTTGAGACCTTTCCCGTTGCCAAGGATGATACGGACACAATGCTCGCCGTGAAGCGCGCCATTTCACAGGGCTTGTCTCATATCGTACTGGTATGTGCGCTCGGTGCAAGGTTCGACCATACCATGGCTAACATTCAGAGCATGGCTTATGCCGCTTCACATGGATGCAATTGCGAATTATATGCAGGTGATGAATATTTCTGCACTCTGACCAAAGGTTCTGCGACCTTTCCGGCCAAAGAAAACCTTTCTTTCTCCGTTTTTTCGCTTACAGACTCCTGCGCAGGTGTAAGCATCTCCGGAGCAGAATACGAATGCGGCGATGTAACGCTTACCAGCACATTCCCGTTAGGGGTCAGCAATAAATGGAAAGAAGACGCCATAACGGTTTCTTTGACCGAAGGTATCCTTCTTATAGTAGAATCGCGGTACCGATAACGCAAAACATACAAAAACACTTGTTACCACGCGCTTTTCGCACGTTAATTTGTAAAACTTTTCATTGACGGCACCGCACTTACGTATTATATTCTTTGTTGTAAATATAATATTTGGCTAGGGGAGCATTTGCTGAGACTGAAGATTATCTTCTATACCCTCATCACTTGAACCGGATAATACCGGCGTAAGGAAGCATACTTTTCTTTACCATCCCCTCCATATCTTTAAGGAGGTTTTTTTATGTCTAACTCACCGGCTAAAGGCGCAAGACACCTTGTCGAATCTGCGCTCATGGTAGCGCTCGGCGTTGTTTTATCAATGCTTAAGTTTATCGATCTTCCCTTCGGCGGATCGGTAACAATCGCAAGTATGTTACCCATCTTGATAATTGCATATCGTCACGGTATGGCTTGGGGAACACTTACAGGCTTTGTGTATGGTCTTTTCCAGATGTTACTCGGACTTAACACATTCTCTTATGTCACCACTTGGCAGTCCGTTGTGGCAGTCGCATTACTTGATTACCTTGTAGCTTTTCTTGTACTCGGATTCGGCGGCGTATTCAAAAAGATTAATTCGCAGCCCGTAGCCCTTACCGCAGGTACAATTGTAGCGTGCGTATTGAGATATCTTTGCCACGTAATTTCCGGGGCAACCGTTTGGGCAGGTCTTTCAATTCCTACCAACGCGGCACTCATCTACTCCATCGGATATAACGCAACCTACATGATTCCCGAGACACTTATTACAGCAATTCTTGCTTACTACGTAGGATCGATGCTCGATTTCAGAAGCGCAACCATCGACCGCTTCAGCAAGGACAATTCCAAGAAAGTTTCACTTCTCAAGATTATCGCTGGTTTACTCGTATCCGTAGCTCTTGTCTTCGATATTCGTCAGATATTCGTATATCTTCAGAATGAAGACGGCGTATTCGATTTCTCCGGTCTTTCAAACGTAAACTGGACGCCCGTAGCAATTGTAACCGCTGTGGCAATCGTCGCTGCAATAGTTTTATCCGTATTCGACGGCAAAAGAAAGCAAGCCTAAAAATAGTTATACTATATACTATCCAATACAAAAAGCCCGTTGCCTCCTAAGAGGTTACGGGCCTTTTATATCCATTAAAACTTATGGCTGATTATTTCTTTTTAAGTCCGAGTACCTTATTGGTGATGATACCAAGGATTAATGCACAAGCTACTTCGGTAATGGTTACGGAACCGAAGCTTACTGCGAATCCGCCGATACCTGCGATTAAGATGACAGATACGGTGAAGAGGTTAGCGTTGTCATCAAGGTCAACCTTCTGAATCATCTTAAGACCGGATACTGCGATGAATCCATAAAGAGCTACACATACGCCACCCATTACGCAAGAAGGAATTGTTGCAAGAAGTGTTACGAAAGGTCCGAAGAAAGAAGCAACAATTGCAATTATTGCAGTTGTGAAAATAGTCACTACAGAAGCGTTACCGGAGATAGCTACACATCCAACTGACTCACCGTAAGTGGTGTTAGGGCATCCGCCGAAGAATGCACCTACCATGGAACCTACGCCGTCACCAAGGAGTGTTCTGTGAAGACCGGGCTCCTCAAGAAGGTCGGATTCAATGATGGATGATAAGTTCTTGTGGTCTGCGATGTGCTCTGCAAATACTACGAATGCTACGGGAACGTAAGCTGCTGCTACGGTTCCTACGTAAGCGGGAGTGATAGATGAAAGACCTTCAAAAGCCTTCATGAATGTGAATTCGGGAATCCACTTCATATTCTCGAATGCAGAGAAGTCAATAACTCTTAAAGCATCATTACCGGTAGCGTTACCGATTAAAGTAAAGATAGTTGCTACAACGTATCCTGCGCAAATACCGATGATGAAAGGAATCATCTTCATCATTTTTTTGCCGAATACGGAGCAAATCATGGTTACGAATAGTGTTACGAGACCGCATACGATGCAAACATATGTGGAAGTTGTCTTGCCACTGCCGAGAACATCGCCTACTGCGTTACCTGCAAGTGAAAGTCCGATGATTGCAACTGTAGGTCCGATTACTACTGCGGGCATAAGCTTGTTAACCCAGTTAACGCCTACTGCCTTAACGATAATAGCGATTACTACATACACAAGACCTGCAAAGAACGCACCGAGGATGAAGCCTGCATATCCTGCTGCTGCGGAAGTAGCTCCTGCGAAAGCTGCCAACATAGAACCAATGAAAGCAAAAGAAGAACCAAGGAATACGGGGCTCTTAAATTTGGTGAAAAGAAGGTAAACGATTGTACCTACACCTGCACCGAAAAGTGCTGCGGAAGCGGACATCTCGCTACCTGCGCCACTGTTGATAATTGCGGGAACAGCGATTGTTGCGGCTAAGATAGCAAGCAACTGCTGAAGCGCAAATACCACAACTTTGCCGAAGCTCGGCTTGTCTGATACGCCATAAGTTAGTTTCATGAAATTTTCCTCCATAACTCTGCCACATATGTGCAGTTAAATTTATCATAGAACGGGGTTACCCGTAACTATCCGAATAATTCTACCGAGCGGATTTCTTCGAAGGGAGGTGTCTTGACCATAACCCTCTCGGTTCTTGAGGTGGGAACATTCTTGCCCACATAGTCTCCGCGAATGGGGAGCTCTCTGTGTCCTCTGTCCACGAGTACAGCCAGCTGAATCTTGGCGGCTCTGCCGTGTCTTAAGACTGCTTCCATTGCGGCTCTTGCGGTTCTTCCCGTATAAAGAACATCGTCCACAAGCACTACTTTCTTGCCTTCTATTTCAAACGGAATCTGTGATTCATGAATAATCGGGTCATTGGAATCTCTCTCCAAATCGTCCCTGTAAAACGTAATGTCGATGGTTCCGATGGGCACTTCAACGCCTTCAATCTCACGAATGTTCTTAGCAATCGCTTCGGCAAGCGGAACGCCTCTTCTCTTGATTCCCACTATGCAAAGGTCTTCGCAACCTCCGTTTTTTTCAAGTATTTCGTGGGCAATTCGCTTTAAAGCTCTGCCGATTGCCGCATCGTCCATTAAAGTTGATTTATAAACAGCCATGATTTCCTCATAATGTTTTTTGATTGCATCAAAAAAACCATGCACTTTAAGCGCATGGTTACTCACACAAAATCAGCCCGAAACTTCCGGACGCACTATATGTCGCAGCCTTTGTGACCTCTCTGGGTCGCGCTTAAAGGATTACTTTTCTTACACATTATCACACACGTGTCAGTTTTTGTAAAGGGGATTTTTTTGTCCATTTTTAGTGTTCAGCGCGACACCTGTATACAATATCTAGTGTTTTAATAGCTCTTTCATCAAAGTTAGTCTATTATGAATCATCTTCTTAAGAGGATAGTGATGGAAGGGATTCGAAGTGTTATCACCGTGACGCTTAAAAAGAATGAGCCTGTCGGTAATAAAAGCTGGCTTACCCATTCTTTCGCCCATAAGACCTATCCACTGATCGTGCATTTCTATATCATCGGGAATAGGAATCACACGCTTCACCAGCTCCGAATCAAATGCCATGCAACAGCCCACATAAGAGTTCTTGATAAAGTTCTTAATCCTTCCGGGGCCGGACTTACGGTATTCGTAAAAAGAACCCTCTATCTCCTGCTCTTCTTCATCCACCACAATACAGTCATGCACTACTACCGGACAGCCGCACTCATGAAAAGCATCCAGAACCGCATCAACCTTTCCGTCCATCCAAACGTCATCCTGGTCCGAAAGAAAGATATACTTACCGCTACAATTCTTGATAGCGTTCTCGAAATTCTTCTTAACTCCCGCGCCGAGACCCTGCACCAGCTTAATGCGCGGATCTCTGAAAGACTCTACGACCCGAACGGTTCCGTCCTGTGAGCCATCATCCGATACTATAAGTTCATCGGTCGCAGAGAGGTTGCGAAGAATACTTTCTATCTGCCTTCCTATATACTTTTCACCGTTGTAAGAAGCAAGTGCAACTGACACTTTTTCTCTCATCATTTGCCTCCGATTTCGGAATATGCCCTGATAATCTCGCCCACACTCCAAGCCTGCGTGTAGCATCCGCGGCTTACGTGAGGCGCATCTCCGTCAAATATCTCTGCGATTCCGCCTATACAGCCGTCATCCAAGTGGCGCTTCATAGGCTCAAGCAACGCTTTTGCATACTCGCGTGCCTTGGATGAATAATCATTAACCTTAAGATAGGCAGTTACAAACGCTCCCAAAGGATACGCCCAGGCAGTTCCCTGATGATAAGCGAGATCTCTGTCGTATAGCTTACCCTTATACAATCCATGATAATCAGGGTCGTCTTCAGGAAGTGTCCTCAATCCAAAATCCACATACAACTTCTTAAGTACCACATCCACAACCGCACGTTCTTTGTCCTTATCTAACATAGTATGGGGTAGTGATACCGCATAAATCTGATTGGGCCTGATGCTGTCGTTGTCGGCTATCGTCACATTGTCGCGAAGTGTTTCGTCCACAACGTCATAAAGGCATCCTGCTTCCTTATTCCAGAAACGCTTCACGAAGGATTTCTGAACCTTGGTCGCAAGCTTAGAAAGCTTCTCGGCGTAATCCTTCTCACCGAAACGCTTCGCAAGTTCCTCCTGCGTTTTAAGGGCATTGTACCAAAGTGCATTAATCTCAACCGGCTTACCGTGTCTGGGCGTCACCACAAAATCGCCCGTACGCACATCCATCCACGTAACCTGATCAAGGTCGGAACCTGCATGAATAAGGCCGTCTTTATCCATGTATATCGAGAAATCGGTTCCCTTTCTGTACGCCTCAATAATGTTTTTAAGGCAAGGGTAAATTGTTTTTTTGACAAAAGAAACCGCGTCCTTGGTCCCCACATACTGAAGATACATTTCAGTACAGTAGAAATACCAAAGTGCAGCATCAACCGTATTGTACAAAGGCTTCTGATCTCCGTCAGGAAACATGTTGGGAATAAGGCCATTCTTCTCATAACGTGCAAATGTCTCAAGAATACTCTTCGCATCCTCGAAACGTCCCGTCTCCAGCGTCAGACCCGTAAAGGCAATCATAGTATCTCTGCCCCAGTCCGCAAACCACGGAAGTCCCGCCAGAATCGTCTTACCGTCGGTCGATTCGCGCCTGCAGATGAAGTTATCCGCATTGACAGTAAGTCTCTTTAAAAATTCGTCTTTAAAGCCCGCAACATCAAGAAGTGCCTTGGCTCTGTCGCGCGCCGCCTTTATTGTCACGAAAGCATTTCTCTCACAGTCATGTTCTATCGTACACACAAGAGAAATCTTCTTGCTCGTACCGGCCTTGACTCCGACCTGAATATTGTAAGGTGCATAACCCGTATCCGCGGATGACATTCCGGTATCGATTTCGGTCTGTAATTCTATATTCTCGTCGTACTGCTCTTTGGGCTCCGTAAATCCTACGGTTCCCTCACTTGCAAAGAACCTTATGATATCTTCCTTGTCCCCCTTGGGCTCAAGAAGAATAGAATCCATAAGTGCGTAAGCCTCAAACTTCAAGCTTTTCTTGGTGCTTGCGGCGTTGGCATCTCTATAGTTGAATACCAGGGTAAAAGAAAGCACGCAATCCTCTCCCTGATTGTCTATTTCATAGCCGATTGCAACCGTGTTCTTTTCCCACTCTAAGGCAACAGTCTTTTTAACAAGCAATCCCTTATAGAAGTAAGTAAACTCAGGCACCGCATCAAAAGAAAACGCA
>Ga0129306_1003019_pt1 | contig 13515 bp, 15 predicted proteins | sample P827metagenome_FD_94438 | JGI IMG/M metagenome (GOLD analysis project Ga0129306, IMG submission 94438) | Capybara group fecal microbial communities from Wisconsin, USA - P827 metagenome | ecosystem: Host-associated > Mammals > Digestive system > Large intestine > Fecal | place: USA: Wisconsin...
GCAAACCGGGCATTTGATTGAGGACTTTTTCCCAAGAAACGGTGTCCGCTATATCGCCATGAATGACGGCATCGACACCCTGCGGGATAACAACGACATTGCCCCGTTCAAGAATATCCTGAAGAACAAGGGATGTTCGGGAAAGGCATTCTACCATTTCTCTCTTTTTTCGTCATATTAGCGCGGAACAACCGCATCGTTTGTGCGTCTCCCGCATGGGAAAGTAGTGTTGCCTGAATCAATGATATACTGTCTGTGGCCCGGTGTAAAGGGGAACTCATATCGTAGGTGCGGAGCTGATGCCCGCGCCGTTTTATTTTGCTCCCCCTCAAATCTGTCCGATGAAACGGTAGAAGATTTTGATGTCCCGGTGCTTTTGTCCGTCTGTGATAATGCGCTCACCGACCTCGATGTGGTCGATCAGCTCGTCCACCATCATGCGGTCAAGCTCCTGTGTGTGCAGGTGCTTTCGGACGATGGCCGCCCAGCTTCGGATATTGGCGTTTTCCTGTTCGCACTGTCTGGCCTCGGCCAGCAGTGTATCAAGGTACTCTACCTTTTGAAGCCGCTCCTGTTCGCCTTTTTGCATCAGCACCATAAATGTGGCCTCGGAGATCGTACCGCAGACCTTATCCTCATAGAGTTTTGCTGTCATGTGTTCCAGCTCGTCTATGCGGCGGCGCAGTTTGGTGATTTCCTTGCGGGCATCTTCGCGGCGGCCTGCGTCCATAGAGATAAGCTGTCTTTGCAGCTTGTCCAATACGGTAGCCTCGTCCAGCTCCAGTGCCTCGGCCTGCGCCCGGATTTCTCCCAGCAGCAGTTCCTTCAGCGTTCCCTCATAGATGACATGGCGGGTGCATGAGCTGCGCCCTGAGTTGGCATGGCGGGAACAGTAGTAGGATGTATAGGTTTTGACCGTACCGTTTTTTCTCTGGTGCCTTTCCCGGTTTGCTACAAGCGGTGCCTTGCAGTCGGCACACACCAGCTTGCCGGTGAACAGGCAGGGCGTCGGAGGGGCGTTGCCCTCTGCGATCTTGCTGGCCTTTCGGTTGACCTCCTGCACCGCCTCCCACAGCTCATTGGTGATAATGGCCTCGTGGCTGGCCTCATGGCATATCCATTCGCTCTCCGGCTTATGGATCATGGTGCTGTCCTTGTAGGAACGGGAGCCGGTGCGGTTCTGGATCAGGCTGCCGAGGTAGACCTCGCTGTTTAGGATATTCTTTACAGTGGCATACATCCAGAGCTTGGAATACTTGCAGCTCCCATCGCCGTAGTGGATGGCCCAATACCAGCGCGGGGTCAGTATGCCCTCACTGTTCAGGGCGGCGGCGATCTTGCCGTATGCCATGCCGCCTGCCCGCATCTCAAACATCCGGCGCACCACGGCGGCGGCCTCGTTGTCGATGACCAGCTTGTGCTTATCCCCGTCGCTCTTGCGATACCCGTAGGGGGCATAGGCGGCGATATACTGGCCGCTTCGCATTTTGGCGTGAAGGACGGACTTGATCTTGCCGCTCAGGTCTTTGAGATGGTAGTCGTTCATCAGACTGCGGAAGTGCAGCATATCCGTATTGTCGCCGTCTGTGTCCAGACAGTCGAGGACGGAGACAAAGCGGCATCCCAGGGATGGAAATACCACGTCGGTATAGCGTCCGACCTCCACAAAGTCGCGGCCCAGGCGTGAAAGGTCTTTGACCAGGATCAGGTTGATAAGCCCGCTCTTTGCGTCCTCCAGCATCTCCAAAAATCCGGGCCGCTGGAAGTTGCCCCCGATGTACCCATCATCGCGGTAGGTCTTTACCTCCGTCCATCCGTTGAGCATGGTGAACTTGGAGAGGATTTCATACTGGTTCTCAATGCTCACTGACTCGTCGGAGGGGATGTAATTTGCCTTTGCGGAGTTGCTGGCATCGTCCACACTCAGGCGGCAGTAGATACCCACTTTATACAGCTTCGTCATACTGCACCTGCCTTTCCTCCGCCAGCGCCTCGTCCACGTTGCCTACATAGCGGTAATATACCTTGATGTCACAGACACGCTGCCCGTTGATGATCTGTGTATCCCCGACCTCAATGCGGTCTACCAGCTCGAACAGGATGGTCTCATCCAGCTCGGTGATCTCGATATAGCGCCGGATGATATGCGTCCAGCGGTCTGCGTCCTGCCGGTTCTCCCGGTGGGACTTGACCTTGCGCTCCAGCTCCGGGACGGCGGCGGCCTTCTCAGCCCGCTCCGCCTCATACTTGCGCATGAGGGTCTGGAATACCGTCTGCGGGATAGCGCCGGTGCATTTGTCCTCATAGAGATTTTGCATCAGCTTTTCCAGCTCCGCAAGGCGGGAGATAGAGGAACGCAGCTCCTTTTCACAGGAGGCCAGCAGACTGTGTGCCTCCCTATCCTTGATCCGTGCGATCTGCTGGGCGACGCGCTCCGGGTCACAGTCGGCAAACCGTGCCTTTTCCCGGATGTCCATGAGGACGAGCTTGGCCAGCACGTTTTCATAGATGGTATGGATGGTGCAGGCGTCCCTGCCGCTGCGGGCGTAATTGCCGCAGATAAAGGAGCTGTACCGGCCCGGTGTGCCATCCTTATAGGTGAATTTCTCGGTGTGGTTACGCATCTTGAAACCACAGTCGGCGCAGTAGACAAGGCCGGTGAAAATGCTCTTGATACTGTCCGCCGTGGGGGATTTCCGTACCTTCTTCTGGTCGATGCTGACCACCGTATCCCACACTTTGCGGGAGATGATCGGCTCATGCGTACCTTCCACCCTGATCCATTCTTCCTCCGGCTTATTTACCAGCCTGCGGTTCTTGTAGGACATGGTGCCGGTCTTGCCCTGCACCATATTCCCGATGTAGACCTCGCTGCGGATGAGCTTCTTCACCGTCTGGTCTGCCCATTTGCCGTTGACGTTTCGGGGGTCGCTCTTTCCTTTGCGCTGGTAGTAAAGTGTTCCGGGGGACGGGATGCCCTCCTCGTTGAGCGCCACGGCAATCGAATGAAAACCGAGGCCGGATGCCCGCATTGCGAAGATCCGGCGCACGATGGGCGCTGTTTCCTCGTCGATGATGAGGTGGTGCTTATCCTCCGGGTCTCGCTTGTACCCATAGGCGGGATATGTACCCATGAATTTCCCGTCCTGGGCGCAGGCTCTTTTTACAGCCTTGACCTTCTTGCTGGTATCGCGGCTATAAAATTCGTTAAATAAATTCAAAAAGCACATCACATCGTTGCTGCCGTCGCCCTTCATGGTGTCGATGCCGTTGTTGAGGGCGATGAAGCGGCAGCCGATGGAGGGGAACAGGTAGTCAGTGTACTGCCCGAACTCGATGTAGTTACGGCCAAAACGGGAAAGGTCTTTGACCAGGATCAGGTTGATGCGCTTTGCTTTGGCGTCCTCGATGAGACGCCTGACGCCGGGGCGGTCAAAATTCGTGCCGCTGTACCCGTCATCAATATACACGTCGATCTCGTTCCAGCCCATCTGCCGCACATAATTTTGCAGCAGGAGCTTCTGGTTTTCGATACTGACGGATTCGCCGTCTCTCTCGTCGTCATTACTGAGGCGGCAGTAGATGCCTACGTTGTATGCCTTTTCGATCATCGTTATTTATCCTCCCGACCATCTCAGCTTCATACATCGTGCGGCGGTTTGGCTCCCGCAAGTGTTACCTTGCAGGAACATGATACCGTAAAGAGGCAGCGCCGCGCAAGGATGCGGCAAGCCGAGCTGAGAGGTATATATCATCTTATATCGCGGAACCGGTGCAGGCCGCCTGGGGCGGGTTGATCTCCGCCATCGCGCGGCGCACCGCAAGCTGCTCCAGCGTCCGGGCTAAATCCTTTTCGCCGGAGAACACGCTGGTCACACGGTAAAGTGTTTTTCCAATTCTGACTTCCTTGTAGGAAGTGGTTGCTTCATTCATAGTGGCCTGTTTCTCCAATAGCTTCACCTGCCTTTCAAAACAAGGGCCTTTTCTTACAGTGTATGAAAACACCGATTGTCCACATTCATATAAAAGGGGGATGCAGCCGCGCACACCGGCGCGGCTGGCCCCGTTATTTTTTGTCCAGATTTTTTCGCCGCTTTTGCCACGCGCCCCCGGCGATAGGGATGATGCAGGCCGTCCCTGGCGGGACTGTCATAGCTCCGCAATACCGCTGCCCGGAGGCTGGCGCATACCGCAGGGCTTCCCCCAAGTCCGTGGGAGAGCGTGAGCAAGTTTCATTGTCCCCCGCGCTGTCATCGCGCCCGGTCTGCCATGCCGGGTCAAGGGCCTGCGGTGGTCGCTCGGATCTCTTGTCCTCATCACCTCCAGAAGCGATCTGTCATGGCGTCGCGCCCTTTGCCGCTATCACGCGGGTTTTGTGCCTGCATCATCGTGTATTCAGTTGTCAAAGATCAGATGTAAGGGATGGATTGTCCTTTCACCTATCGCGGCTGAAACGGGGTTTTTACACCCTGTTTCCTGAAAAAAGTTTTGACTTTTTTTCTGGCGGCCCGGATGGACTTGGAGACATTCTGCTGCTGGACGTTCTCGGCCAGCGCGATCTCTTTCTCCGTCAGGCCATCCACATGGTACAGCCACAGGCGGCGGCGCTGTGTCCCGGTCAGGCAGCTATCCATCGCCCTTGCCATCAGTTGGCGGAGATGTTCCTGCTCCCAGCCGCTGTGCCGCTCCGTCAGCATGGCATCCGGCGAGGGGACGGCGGCAACTGCTTCGGGAAGGCCGGTGAGGGACAGGGTGTGGTCGGCGTAAAGATGGTTGGCCTTTTCGGTGATGTGGTAGTTAGCGTCAGACCACGCTTTCCATTTCAGGAACTCCTCCAGGCTGGAGAAGTCCTCGCGGGTCAGGCGGACGATAGTTTTCTCCGCGTCGATATATACAATGGCGTCGCTGTCCAATTTGTTCAGCGCGTAATCCGTTTTTCTGTTGAACATATCTGTTCCTCCGTTTCGTTTTTTGGGTTGATGCGGGTCGAAACGGAGGCGGCGGTGAGCGGCAGCCGACAGAAAAGCGGCCAATAGACGGCAAGGCCCCTGTGCGGACGCAATGATCCGCACAGGGGCCTTGATCGTTGTCGGAGGAAAGACGGGCGCTCGGAGGCGCATCTGCCTGGGTGGGGGTGTTGGTGATCCTGGATGGAAAAGAAATGAGCTGCGCCTCACCTGATGGAGCGCAGCTCGTTATGTTTTCATTTTCACAGTATCTACATTGTCCCCACCGGCGGCCCGTGGGTCAGGCCCATCCTTTCGGCTTATTTTTCATCGACAGTTCCTCCACGCTTATCCATCGTGTAATCTGCAAGTGACCTGCGATAATCTACAAGGTGATTTATAGGGCCACAAGCAGGAATTAAAATGGATATGAGGTGAGCTGCAATGAACAATCCACTGGATGAGTTTGGCATGAAAGTCCGCAAGGAGCGCGAGGCCAGAGGGCTTACGCAGAAACAGCTTGCGGCAAAATTGGGGATGAGCCACCGCACCGTCATGCAGGCCGAGATCTGCCGGAGCAATCCCAAGTTTGAAACCGTCGTGCTTCTGGCGCAGGAGCTGAACATCAGCCTTGACGCGCTGCTGTTCCCGGAGACAACTTCCCCGAATGAGCTGCCGAAGTGTGTTTACGACTACTTCAAAGGCAAGACGGAGGCCGAGGCGCAGAAACTGATCGGCCTGTGCAGGCAGATAGAAGCGGTGAATAATGGCAAGTGAGGGCAGGCACCAAGCGCAGCAGCGCCCGGTGCTTTTTCTCTTTCCCGGAAAAACAGCAAAGGCGGCGGGGCATGATGCCTCGCCGCCTTTGCAATCGTACCATCCGCTCAAAGGGCATTAAAGCTCACCTGTTATCCAGGAAGATGGTACAGAATGAAAAGTAAGGGACGTGTAAGGTTTGCACAAGATTTGCACAAGAATTACCGCTGCGTTTCAAACTTATAGCCGATGCCACGGATGCTCTTGATATGATCCGGCACATCGGGAGTAACCTTGAGCTTCCGGCGCAGGTTGCTGATGTGGGTGGAAAGCGCATTGCGGGAATAAAAAGCGTAGTCGTTATGCCAGATGGCGTCCATAATCATCTCGTATGTAAAGACCTGCCGCTGGTTCATAATCAGGAGCGCCAGGATATCAAATTCCTTTTCCGTCAGCTCAACCTCCTTCCCACTGACCTCCACTGAACGATGCTCCAGACAGAAACATAAATCCTTTACCGTTATGATGGTCAGGGGTTTACGCTCCCCGGTGGGGATGTCCAGGTAATGCCGTAGGCTATCAGCTCCGCCCGACTCCGCAATTTCGCACCGGCCGGTTGTCCGTACATACTGCATCGCGCTGAAATAGATACAGGCGCAACGCTCGGCAAGAGTATAGGCCGGTGGCAAAATCACGATGGGGATAGCACGGATTTCCCGCAGTGCCATCAAGTCATCAGTCATAATGCAATCAGAGCGGATAGCGACACAGACGTATACTGTGCGCTTTAATTCTTCTGCGGCCTGTGGGATATTGTCTGCGAAATGAAAATCAATGCTATACTTTTTCCATTCATTCCGTTCTATGTCATATTCCTGCTTGGAGTACCCAATGCCCAGCACTAAATATTTCATGCGCCGCTACCTCCTCTCCGTTGGGATGTTCCTGAAATTTCAGCCTACAGGACAACGCGCTACTTCAAAATACTGATCCCGCCGATGACCGGCAGCGGTTTCATTTCGCCTTTGTTCGCATTGATAATGCCGATGATCGCCAGCACAAGGAACACGATGCCGACAATCCCGATAATGGACGTGATAAAGTACAGCCGCCAGGAGATTGCGAGGATAATGGAGCTTACAATGCCGTATACGATACTGTAAGCGATGCAGGCAATCAGCAGCACCAGCCCCTGGTTGGCATGATACCGGGCAAACCGGGATTCCCTTGCCGCAAGGATCGGCACCAGCACCAGCGGGCCGAAGTAGGCGAGGATCGCCATTACCTTGTTGTCCTGTGCGTCGCGGATGTCAGCCTGTCCGGGTGCGCCAGGTACTACTGGCGGTGTGTAGGTTGGGGTTGTCTGCCTGCCAGTGTCAGGCGGGGATGTTTCGGTGGAAGCTCCGCAGGCAGGGCAGAACTTTACGCCGTCCTCCAGCTTGCTTCCGCATTTACCACAAAATGCCATTTTTTGACCTCCTTTGTTGCAGATGAATGAAAGTGGGGTTTCTGTCAGATTGGGCTTATTCTTTCTCGACCACCTCTGCATCCGGGGCGTTCTTCTTTACGCTTTCGATCCCGTTTTCACATCCCGCCAGACTGGTATACCCCTCGCTGACAGCGATAATCTCACCGTTTGTGGCCTTGAGGCGGAAACGGTATTCACCAGCCTTGTCCAGATACACTTCAAACTTGGGATGCTTCACCTTTTCAAAACCCTCGACGGTCTGGTTCTCCACGCCAGCGATAGGGGCGTTTTTCTTCACGCTCTCGATCCCGTTCCGGCAGGATGCTTCGGAATTATAAACCTCAGAGGTAGCGATGACCTCACCATTTCCAGCTTTCAGGTCAAATTTGATGCTCGTGTTTGTTTTTTTGATGATGAACTTACCCATAATGGTTCCTCTCTTTCTAACTTTGTGGTGTGCCGCACTGCCCGCAGAACTTCGCCCCCGGCGTCAGCTTTGCTCCGCAGCATGTGCAGTATTTCGTTTTTTGTTCCTGTTCCGGGTCAGCGCCTTTCGACGCCTGTGCCAGACTACTCCGGCACTTTTCAACGTCCCGCAGCCAGCGGTCAAACGAGGAATGGATGGCCCGCCCCGCAAAACAGCGGCGCAGCCTCGCAATCGCCGGTGTGCGTTTGACCAGCATGGCATCCGTGATATGCTCCGGCAAGGCCAGCTTGTCCTCCGGGAGCAGGATGGCCTCCCGCTGGAAAGCGGCGGCCTCCAACGCCCGGTCGATCAGCAGGGAGAAATCATCCCAGCCGCCCTCGATACGGTATAAATAGGTAGCGGCGGCCTCGCCCTCCCCCAGCGCCAGCTCTACCGCCGCAACGCCGCCCTCCTTGTCGGAGGCCATGAGCCACAGGATGGGGGCAGGCTCGGTGGGAACTTCCTCCGATGCCTCTGTGTCCTCGGTGGGAGCAGTTTGGGGCAGCGCCACCAGTGTCTCAGCACCTTCCTCTTTTTCCGGGGCTGGGAGTGCGCCCAGCATCAGCCCGGCACCGCCGCATAGCTCCCGGAGCCAGGGCCAGGTCTGCGCCATCCGGCTCCCGCCCAGCTTTTCCTCCAATGCCGCAGCCAGAGGCGGGGCAACCGCTTTCAGTTTCCCAAAGTCTGCCGCACGGCCAAGAGGCATCAGGCTTCCCGCCGAAGCCGCCTGCATGGAGCCCAGGGAGGGGGCCAGCTTCTTATGCCATTCCAGCGTCTTTTCCCGCAGGGCGCGGAGCTGTTTTGTCAGCAACCGATCCAGTTCGTCCAATTCCCTGCCCATTTTGGAGAGGGTATACCTCTCCCCGGTGGAAAGGGTCAGTGTCAGCGAATAGCCCTCTTTATCCGCGCCGGTGAGAAAGCAGAGCGGGAGCCTGCGGGCATTTTCGTCCGGCGGCAGGATGCACAGGCAATCCTCATAGAGCCGTATTTCCGCCTGTCCCTGGTGGGATTTGCCGCCCTCATCAGCATGGTAGCTGCCCTGTGCGGTAAGGATCGGCTTGCCGGTTATCAGAAGGGCCGAAACCACTGCGTCGTTATAGGCGTTTCTGAGCTTATCGGCCAGCCACTCTAACTCCTGTCCCATCCGGGAAAATACCACCTGGCCGCCTGCTGTTTCCAGCCGCAGTTGGAACTCCGATGCCTCAAGGCTTTGTATCTCGCCGTACAGGATGGGAAGCTGGTGGAAACGTCCGGCAATGGCCATTCCTTCTTTATCAATGGTGATCCTGCACATTTCGGAGAACAGCGGACACTCGGCGTAGCCTTCAAACTCCGCAATGGGAGGCTGTTTTTGCTGCTCCTGGCCGTTCTCCGGCATCCCGCTCATTTTCTGCATATCCGGCATATCCGCGCCCCCTTCCCATAGTTATCCAAGTTTATTTCCGCAGCCGCCGCAGAATTTTGTCCCCGGTGCGTTCTGTGTCCCACAGGAGGGGCATTTGCCGGACGGTGTTGCTGCTGCGGCCAGATTAGTACCGCAGTTGTTGCAGAAGCGTACAGTCTGTGCGTTTTGCGCACCGCACTTGGGGCAGACTTTCAGCGCCATGGATGCGCCGCAGTTGTTACAGAACTTGCCGCTGCCCGCTGGTTTGCCGCAGGTGGGGCAGATGGTGGTTTTACTCTCGATCTTCCCCTGCCAGACGGTAGCGGCGGCCCCCGCCTCGTCGATGTTGCGCTTCATGGCGTCGGCCCTGGCCCTCGCCACATAGACCTCCTGCCGGGGGGCGCAGTCGGTACAAAGCCCTTCGTCCTCATTCCAGCAGTGGTCGCACACATACTTGTTGCAGGAGGGGCAGCGGTGGAAGTGGCGCATGGCCTCGTTTTTTGCCCGCTCAAACGCTTTTTCATGTTCCTTTTGCCATTCAGGGGAGCGCCCCTCAAAACGCTCGCCCAAAATGTCAGCCGCACGGTCAGCGCCGTATCCAAGCCGGCCAACGGAGCCGCCGATCAAACTGCCAAGGGCGCTGGCTCCCCGGCCAACTCCTCTGAACAGTTTTCCTTTTTTATAAGTTTCGCTTTCTATAAAGCTGCTTTTGTACCCATCGTTGCAGATGTCGCAGTAAAAGGTGAACTGGAAGCCCGCCTCGGTGGAATTGTCCTGATAATTCCTTGTAAATGATGTCAGCATAAGCTATCGCCCTCCAATCCTTGTCTTGATTTTTTTGCCGCAGACGGTACATTTTTCATTCTGGAAAAATTGCAGCGCACCGCAGCGTTTGTTTTCACAGTAGATCATCAGCCCCGCGCCGCAATGCTCACATTTCTCCTGCACAAAGGTCTGTTTTCCACAGGTGGGGCAGGGGACGTACAACGGGCGGGCGCACCCGGCGCATACGGCCTGCCCTTTCTGGATGGGGCGGTTGCAGGTAGGGCAGAGATACCCGAAAGGACTCATGCTGCCGCAGCCGGTGCAAAGTCTTGCGTCAGCCTCAATAAATGTACCGCAATGGATACATGGCTGTTTATATGATGCCATCCGCTACCCCTCCAATCTTTCTCCGCAGCCGCCGCAGAAGCGGGTGCCGGGAGGATTCTCCTGTCCGCAGGCGGGGCAGGCAGCCGGGGCCTCGCTCTGGAGCTTCGTGCCGCACTCCTGGCAGAACTTCACGCCAGACGGATTTGCCGTACCGCAGGAGGGGCAGACATTGCCCTGTGCGCCCAGCTTGGAGCCGCACTCCTGGCAGAATTTTGTGCCTTCCGGGTTTTCATGTCCGCACTGGGGACAGGTGCGCTCCGCCTTTGCCGCTTTTTCCGCGCTCTCCCTGGCTTCCATCTCGCCTTTCGCCGCGCTCAGTTTGCCCTCGGCGGCGGCGAGGTTTGCCTGGATCAGCTTCATCCGGTCAGCCACATCGCCAAAGCTCTCCAAACCGTATTGCTCCACGGCCTTTTTCCCGATTTCGATGTAGATTTCTGTTTCCTGTTTTTTGAGGTCGGACACCTCGCTCTGCAACTTGATGAGCTGCGTATTGGGGTCGTCAGCGGGCATGAAGCTGGAAAGTCCCTTCATCAGCCCTCCCAGGCCGCCGCCCAGGTTGCCCAGATTACCAAACAAATCTCCTGCCATACTATGTACCTACCTTTCTCCTGCCGATGACGGCAGATTTGATTGCAGTTTTATATTGTTTCAGCGCATCCTCCTATTTTAATTGAAGTAGCTCTCCAGATCGGGCAGCTCCTTGGTGTGATCCACTGTGACCGTGCCCTCATAGAAGGATACGCTTAAATAGGTCTTGCCGTCATAGGCCCACCAGCCGTTCATGTCCAGCATATCCTGCTCGGTCATGCCGAAGTCGTAGAAGTCCTGATACTCAAAGCCGTCGCCCTTCAGATCCTCGATCCAGCCCATCATTTCCTCCAGAGTGGTGCCGGAAATCTCGGTGCGGTAGGATGCCACCGCATTGGCCTCGCCGCCGGGATAGGCCCGCAGGGTGCTGGGCCAGCCGTCGTTTAACGCCTCGGCCTCCCGGTTGGCTTCGATAGCGCCGTCGATGAGGCCGTCCAGACCGTTTTCCTCACCAGTCGCACCCTCCAGGCCGTCCAGCATCTTTTCCAGTTCCTCCAGCTCCTCGATGTCGCGGTTGGTAACGCCGCTGCCTCCCTCCCCGGACAAGCCGCCGATGATACCCAGCAGGCCGCTTAAACCGCTGTCCCCGCCACTGTCGCCGGTGCCGGTGATCTCCGTAATATTGATCCCCGTTTCTTCCTCAATGGCGTCCACCACGGTGCCAAACAGTGACTTCAGGGCAAGGCCGATGAGGAAGCTGATCACCAGCATGACCACCATCATAATGAGGGAGGCGCGGGCCAGTGACCGCTTGTTTACCTTGCGGCAGCCGCCGCAGGCCCATACGATCATCAAAACCAGCCCCACGACAGGGATGCACATGAGCAGCATGATCCCGATGAAACCGCCCGTGGTGATGGGTTCATATTTGCTGCCGGGAGGCGGGGGCGCATCGCCGCCATATGTAGTCTGCTGCATTGCGGGGGTGCGGGGCGGTTCCGGTACGGCGGCCTGTGCCTGCGGCTGGTATGCCGCCTGCGGGACAGGGGGCGGGGATGGAGCCGCCTCCTGTGCATCCTCCGCCGCGTTCACGGGTGTACCGCACTCGGTACAGAATTTTTTATCGTCCTCCAATGCCGCACCGCAGTTCGTACAAAACCTTGACATACGTTCACCTCGCAATCCTTGTATTGTTGGCCTGTTACATTTCCATTACCGTATAGTCATCGGGGATTTCAAACAGGCTGTCGTCCACATCATCAGAAACCTCGACGATTTTCATAATCATTTCCTCGCCCTCGAAAGCACCGATCATATAGGCAAGATCGTCGCCGTCAAAGCACATGATGGAAGAAGCGCCCTCTACGATCCATTCCTCGGTGTCATAGGTCTTGCCGTCGATCTCCCGTGTCCCGGTCTTGTAGTCGCCCATATCCACATCGCTTTCCTCCAGCACCGCACCGGCAATGGTCTGTGTATCTGCGCCGAGGGACATCTTAATAACCATCTTGCTGGTGTGGTCGATGGTGTACATATCCTCGCCGATCATGATGCTCACGCCCATGCTGGTGCCGCCCATCCTGGTCTCGGAGTAGGTTCTGTCTCCATCGGTGGCGGAGATCATGGTCATGGTTTGTCCCTCCATCTCCATCTCATACTCCATATACATCCTGCCGTCGGCAAACTGGCTGTAAAATCTCCCGGTCTTGGTGCCAAGATAGCCGCTCAGGTCGATGAGGTCGCCGTCCTCATCTGGAACGGGCGTTTCGTCCGGCTCGTCTGGCTTGTTTGTGCCGGGGTCGGGCGCGGGGGTGTTCTGCTGTTGCTGTTGGCTGCTGCTCGGTGTCTTATCGTCATTGCTTGGGGTCTTATCATTGTCCCCGCCGCCGCAAGCGGCAAGGGAGAGTACCATCACAAGCGCAAGCAAAAGTGCAAATAATTTCTTCATTGTGTTATCCTCCTGTTTCTGTCTACAAAATCAATCAACGTAATCTTCCAGTGCATCCTTGATTTCATCCTCATGTTCCTCAAAGGCATCTTCCATATCATCCCAAGTATCATCGAAACTTTTTTGCAACCCAACGCCAATATCAAACTGCACACCATTGTAATAGAAAAGTCGATCCAGCTCGCTTTCCTTGTCGTTGTCATACTCACTGGAAACATAGACCACCATCAGCTTGCCGTCATGGCGGAAGCCCCAGCCTGGCATCCAACTATCCAAAGCGGTTTCGAGGTCGGTTTCTGCCAAGGCGTCCTCCCCTTCGCCGACAAATTCGTAACCAATAATGTTGTAGCCGTCATCAGAAGCGGCGGCGGTGGCCGCAAACACTTTGGCGAAGTAATCGTTCATCTGCTGATCTGTCAGTTCACCCTCGGCGATGTTAAATTTAACCACTGCGTGTCCGTAGCCATCCGAAGGATCATCGGCGTAGGCGCAGTAGTCATTGGCGAGAATCCAGTCCCACTCCGGCTCCAAATCAACCAAATTGATATCGTAGGCTTTAAGATAATGTTCCACCGCCCCGATGCTGAAGGATTCAAATTCTTCGGCTTCCTCCAGCGCATTTTCAATGATATCCTGTGCGTCGATTTTCTCTCCGCTGCCTGTACTGCTGTCGTTAGATGTGTCGGTGGGCTGATCGTCCCCGCCGCCGCAAGCGGCAAGGGAGAGTACCATCATCATGGCAAGCAAAAGCGCATATAATTTCTTCATTGTGTTGTCCTCCGTTAAAAATATATTTGGTAGCTGCGGGGTTTAGCTATATTTGTTGTCAGCCAAAAAGTCCGCAAATTGCAAGTGCAAGTTGGACAC
>Ga0129306_1003027_pt1 | contig 13487 bp, 10 predicted proteins | sample P827metagenome_FD_94438 | JGI IMG/M metagenome (GOLD analysis project Ga0129306, IMG submission 94438) | Capybara group fecal microbial communities from Wisconsin, USA - P827 metagenome | ecosystem: Host-associated > Mammals > Digestive system > Large intestine > Fecal | place: USA: Wisconsin...
GTTCAACATCGCGGTGCTGGCATTTTTCCCCATGAATACGTGGACGCACCTGGCGAGCTGCGTCGGCTTCGCCATGGGGCTGATCTTCATCATATACAAGGGACCGTTTGAGGGCGACCGCCCTACGGCCCTGCATATCGTCCTCGACGTGCTGCTTATCGCTGCCACGATCTTTGCCACGGTGTATTATTCTACGCAGCATGATGAGATGATCTACCGAGTTTCCGTCTTCCCGGAGTTGGGCGACATCCTCACCAGTGCCATCCTTATCATCGTTGTCATGGAAGCCACGCGCCGCTCGTCGAGCGCCGCGCTGTGCCTCGTGGCGGGGCTGTTTTTGGCTTACGCCTTCTTCGGAAAGTACTTGCCCGCCTCGCTGGGACACGCGGGTTTTTCGTATAAACGCGTGCTCACCTACATGGCCGGTGACAACGGCATCTGGGGCGTCGGCGTTGGGGCGGCTACGTCATACGTGTTCCTGTTCATCGTCTTCGGGGCGTTTTTGGACAAGTTCGGCGGCGGTCAGGTGTTCATCGACCTGTCCACCAAGCTGGCCGGTCACTACCGCGGCGGTCCCGCCAAAGTGGCCGTCATCTCCAGCGCTCTGTTCGGCACCATTTCCGGCAGCGCTATCGCCAACGTTGCCGCCACGGGAGCGTTCACTATCCCGATGATGAAGAAGATCGGCTACCGTTCCGAGTTCGCCGGTGCGGTCGAGTCGGCGGCGTCCACCGGCGGGCAGATCATGCCGCCCGTCATGGGTTCGTGCGCCTTCATCATGGCAGAGATCGTCGGCGTGTCGTATGCTGTGCTGGCGCGCAAGGCGCTGGTGCCCGCCTGCCTGTATTTCTTCGCGATCCTCGTGATGGTCGATTGCGAGGCGCTCAACGCCGGCCTTCGCGGCCTGGCCAAAGCGCCGTTTTCCGATGTGAAGAAGCTGCTACGCGAAAAATGGGCCTACCTGCTGCCCATCATCGTTGTTTTCGTCTCGTTGCTGGCGCTCAATGTCAGCACGTCGCGCGCGGCGCTGTACGGCATCGTTTCGTGTCTGGCCGTGCCCGTTTTCTCGGCGCGAAAGACCTTCAAGCCCAAGTCGATCATCGACGCACTGGCCGCCGGCGGCACGGGCGTGGTGAGCATCGTCGCCGTGTGCGCCGTCGCCGGCATCGTGGTGGGCGTGCTGGCCATGACCGGACTGGGGATGAAGATCGCCACCGTGCTGCTTGAGCTGTCCGGCGGACGCCTTATCCCGCTGCTTATTTCCACCATGTGCCTGAGCATCATTTTGGGCATGGGATTGTCGGCGCTGCCGGCGTACATCATCGCCGCCTCGGTGTCGGCGCCGATCCTTGTGCGCGCGGGCGTGCCCATGTTGACGGCGCACCTGTTCGTGTACTATTATTCGATTTTCGCCGTCATCACGCCGCCGGTGGCCTTGGCTTCGTATGCCGCTGCGGGCATTGCCGACGCCGATGTTTCCAAAGTGGGCTTTGAAGGGTTCAAGCTGGCCTCGGCGGGGATCGTCGTGCCGTTCATCTTTGCTCACAGCCCAGCGCTGCTGATGCAGGGCAGCTTCTTCGAGATCATCTCGGCTGTGCTGTCCGCCGTGGTGGGGATCGTCGTCTTTGGCTGCGCCATTCAGGGTTACTGCTTCAAGAAGATCGGCATCGCACAGCGCGTCCTGCTCTTCGGCGCCGCGCTGCTGATGGTGTACAGCGGCGCTATGTCCGACATCGCCGGCGTCGCGCTGGCCGCTGCCACCCTGCTGCTCTTCCCCGCTACGCGCGGCGAAGTCATCGCCACCTGTGCCGGGCTGCTTGCCCGCTTCCGTAAAGACTGACGCGGGTGTCCGCGCAAGACTGCTAAAGGAGGAACCATCCCATGTCCCTTTCTCATGAAGAACGCATCCGCCGTGCTATCGAATTGAAAGAAGTTGACCGTCTGCCGTTCAGCACCTGGATGCACTGCCACAACATCGACCGCTTCCCGCGCAAACTGGCTGAGTTCACCGTTCAGTTCCAGAAGGATACCGACGTCGATTTCATCAAGTTCAACCCCTACGGCCGCCTCTCGACCGTTGACTGGGGGGCCGACTTCCGTCAGTCGCAGAGCGATTTTGAAGCGCCGCAGATGACGCATCCGGTGCTCAACACTCTGGCCGACTGGGACCGCATCGTTCCCCGCCACGGCTGGGAGGGCGAATATGCCGTGGTGCTTGAGGCCATCCGCCTCGCCATGCAGGACCTGCCCAAAGACGTGCCGCTGGTCGTTACCGTGTTCAGCCCGCTCACGATCGCCTCGTGGATGGCCACCGAGCCCACGATCGTCGAGCACCTGCGCACCGATCCCGAGCGCGTGGAGCGCGGCCTGGAGATCATCATGAACACCACTGTTGAGTTTGCCGAGGCCGCCATCCGCCAGGGCGCCAGCGGCGTGTTCATGTCGTCGAAGATGTCGCACGTCGGCGCCCGCTCGCGCGAGGAGCACAAAAAGTTCGTCATGAAATACGACATCGAGATCTTCAACCGCGTCAAGGACAAAGCCTGGCTCAACATCGAGCACATCCACGGCGCCAAGACCTGGCGCGAAGACATCGTCAAAAACTACCCCGTGCCCATCTTCAACTGGCACGACCGCGACGACGGCCCCAGCATGGCCGAAGCCCGCACGATCACGCCCGACAAATGCTTCTGGGGCGGCATCAGTCATCTCAAGACCCTCAATCAGGAAGGCGCCGAGGAAGAACTGCGGCGTCAGGTGATGGACACCTGGGCTCACAACGGCGGCCGCGGCGTCATCCTCGGCCCCGGCTGCGTGATGAACGCCCGCGTTCCTCGCGAGCGCCTCAAGTTCATTGCCCAGTGCGTGAAAGAAACCGCCAAAGAATAAGCAACGCGCGCCCGCGCTGTGAATGAGACGCGGCGCGGGCGTTTTGTGAGAAGAAAACGTATAATTTTTGCCCCGTTTTTCGAGAAATAAAGTATAATCCTGAAAATACACGTAAGGAGACACCGATTACATGAGCCCGACAAGGCGCAGGCGAATGAACCGGCGTTTCCGTAACACAATCCATCCGACAGCCGGCCGGCAGACACGCCCGTGCTGAATACGTGAACGACCAACGCGCCGCCACAGGCGGGCAGGGAAAGAGAGTGATGACAGTGCCTCGCAGCGCTGCGGTGGTGGCCGAACTTCGGCCCGAACCAACCAACAAAGAACGCATTTATGATTACGTCAAAAACAGGATCAACAACGGGATCTATCAGCCCGGTCAGTCGCTGCGTATCGCCGACCTCGCAGCCGAGCTCAGCGTCAGTCAGACTCCGGTGCGCGAAGCCCTCATCCTGTTGGAAGGCGAAGACCTTGTCGATTTTCGCCCGTACAAAGGCGCTGTCGTCAAAGGGTTGTCCCGCGGCGAGTTGAAAGAGATCTTCGCCATCCGCACCATCCTCGAAAACGCAGCCCTGGAGTACGCCATCCCTCGCATGACGCCCGAGCTGATCGCCGAGGCGCGCGAACTGCTGCGTCAGTCGGGAGCGGCCGAGAACAAAGAACGCTTCAGCGAGCTGAACTGGCAGTTTCATGCCCTCATCCAGCGCCAGACGGGGATGCCCCTTCTGTGTCAGATGATCGAATCGCTCAGCGACCGCGTCAAACGCTATTCGCGCGTCTACTACCTGGCCGAGCCCGAGCGCTTTATGAGCGACCACATGCTGCAGCTCGACCTGTACGAAAAAGGCGATGTCGAAGGCGCTAAAGCCTTGCACAAGCGTCAGATCGAACATGTCGTCGCTCTCGTCAGCCCTCTGCTGCCGGAGTAGACCCAACAAATCAAGCAAGAGCCCCCGGTTTTCTGCACGTAATGCGGAAAAAACGGGGGCTTATTTTTCTATTCGCGTATGCTCATGCCTAATTGCGACTCATACTCTTTCACGTCAAAATTGTTAAAACCATTCGTAGGGGCGGTCCTATGTGGCCGCCCGACTCCGACTACAGCACTTAATCCGCGAGAGCGCGTAAAAGCAAAATGAGAGCTGGTGTAAATCGTTAGGTTTTAGACGTGAATCAGTATAAAAGCGGAGCTGGCAATATCGACGAGGTTCAGCAGCATTGACGCGATGTCTTCTGGCCTTTTCTTAGAGACGTTGGACCTTCGCATTGATTCTGTTTTATGCTCCGGCCTCCGCGGCAAACTCCGCCTTCAGTTCATCCAGCAGCAGCTGCGCGGCGGGGGAGAAGAGCTGGTGTTTTTTCCAGATGACGAACATCTGCGAGCGGTTCAGCCCTTCAATGGGGCGCGCGCACAGTTCTCCTCCCGTTTCCGTGTCGGCCAGGCGGTCGTAGCTCACGGCCACGCCAAGCCCCTCACGCACGAGGATGGCGGCGTTGTAGAACAGGTTGTAGGTGGCAGCCACGTTCAGCCTGCCCAGCCGGTCGCCAAACCAGCGCGGAAAATCCTGCTCCACGCACTGGCGCGAGCAGATCAGCGGCACGGCAAACAGGTCGTTGAGTGTGACGCGCGCTTTTGCGGCCAGCGGATGATCGCGCCGCATGACGGCCACCCAGGTGTCGAACGCCGACAGGGGGATAAAGTTGTATTTGGCTTCGTTGACGCGGTCCATCACGGCGGCCAGGTCGAGCAGTCCGCGGTCGAGGCGCTCGGTCACGTGCGCGCTGTCGCCGCTCAACACGCTGAACGTCACGCGCGGAGCGGCGGCGCGGGCCCGTTTCATCGCGCGGGCAAAGTATTTGAACGATTCCGATTCCGGGCAGCCGATCGAGACGATGCCGCCAACTTCGCTGTCTAGCGACTTCAGTTCGGCTTCCGCCTTGCCGGCCATGTCGAGGATGTCTTCGGCGCGGCGCAGCAGCAGCGTTCCCGCTTCCGTCAGGCGTACGCTGTAGCTGGAGCGCACGAACAGTTTTTGTCCTAGCTCGTGTTCAAGGCCGCCAAGCTGCTTGGACAGCGTTGGCTGTGTCACATGCAGCCGCTCGGCTGCGCGCGTCATGCTGCCCTCGCGAGCGGCTTCCACAAAATAGCGCAGGACCCGAAGTTCCATTGGCAATGCCCCCTTATCATGCAAAAATTATATAACATTGCTGTCTTTTGTGGTTTTGAGTTTTGTGATGAAAAACAATAAAATGTCAAGGCAGTCTGATGTATCTGACAGGTCTTTGGTAAATACATATGTCTGTTTTTGGCGAGGTTGAGATTTATAGGCGGTTGCTAAAAGAGGAATGTTTATGCGAAAATATATTTGTTGATTTGATGTATCCTTGTGAGGTGAAGCAGCTTGAAAAGAACAGAAGATCAAGTACGAGACAGCGCTAAAGCTATCCTCGGATTTTATTCTACTAATGAAGCAGAATCTGGCTGCGGTCAGATCACGACTTTCAATCAGCTGGGTTTTACCGGCATTAACGATAAGCCTGATGGCTGGTGGCTGCCTAATAACAAAAGCGAAGTTGCCGTGATTTTGGAAACAAAAGCTGAGAATGTGGACATCGATACAAAAAAATGCGTAGACGAGATCCGCAAAAACTGCTCGATCGTCATGAGTCAATATGACTGTGTGGTAGGAATATTGTATAACGGCAGAGAGACTCGGGCATTCAAAAACAATGTCCCGATTGATGTGCCTGATGAACTGCAAAACAAGGATTTCTACATTCGGAAATTTACCGATGAGCCAATCGACAAAGAGCTGATATACACACTCACGGCTAGGATCAACAACTGCCTCCACAGTCAATTCGGCATCAAAAATCTTTATCACCGTATGATTTTTACAGCCTGTGCTCTTGTGACAGAACGCTATAACAAGAATGCTCTGATAAAAGGCATGGATTACATGACTTTCCATCAGTCCATCCTTTCAACCCTTGGTAAATCTCTCCTTGATGCGCGTAAGCAAAACCAGAAACTGGGGCTTCTGCTTGAAGTATATGCAGAAATTCGTATGAATCAAACAGAGAATCAGGAAGCGATCGACAACTTTATCGACTGGGTCAAGCAAATTTCCGCATCCATCAACAGCAACCATTGGCGCGGCGAAGACGTTATGGGCATTTTCTTTAACGAGTTCAACCGATACAAGAAAAAGTCTGAGAGCGGACAAGTATTCACCCCCGATCACATTACCTCGTTCATGTATCGCCTTCTGGGCTGCACAAAAGACGATGTGATTCTCGACGCGACGTGCGGCAGCGGAGCTTTTCTCGTCAAATCGATGAGCAACATGATGCGGGAAGCTGGCGGCGTTGATTCGAATAAAGCGGCAAAGATCAAGTCAGAACAGCTTTACGGGATCGAGTTTGACCGTGAGATATACGCTCTTGCCTGTGCGAATATGATGATTCACAAGGACGGCAAGACCAATCTTGAGCAGATGGATACGCGAACAGACGCAGCGTGTGAATGGATAAAGTCTAAACCGATCACCAAGGTATTGATGAACCCGCCGTATGAAAATAAATACGGCTGTATCACCATCGTTGAAAACGTGCTGAAAAGTGTCAGGCCGAAGACACTATGCGCGTTTATCCTTCCTGATAAGAAACTCGAAAAAGTCTCAAAAAGTGCTGTAAAACGTATTTTGAAACAAAACAGGCTGACCAAGATCGTCAAATTGCCTGAACCTCTGTTTTTTGGACAGGGCGTGACGACCTCGATCTTCGTGTTTGAAGCCGGCGTGCCGCAGAACGGAACCGAAATTTTTGCCTGCTGGATGGAAGACGACGGTCTTGAAACGGTAAAAAATCAGGGGCGTCACGATGTGCGCGGACGCTGGCAGGCGATAGAGGATTACTGGATCGACGCGATTTATAAACAACGTGATGAAAAATACGGTACGGACCAGTGGATCGATCCCGAACGCCACCTTTCATATCAAATGCCTGAAAAGCCGTTTGAGATTTTTGAGGAAGATTTTCGCAAAACAGCTATGGACTACCTGATGTTTCAGATGGGCATCGACGCAAAAGAGTTTGAGGAAAAACTGCTGAATGCAGCGATGTACTCGAGTACGGTCACAGACGGTGGCGACAGCGTACTGATCGAGCTGAAAAAGGAATTCTATGACAATGAAGAAGATTGATACGAGCGAGTGGAAGGATTTTCAAGTAGGTGCGCTTTTTGAAAAATTACCCCTTGGAATAAAAAATGAAAAATTTAATAAAACAACAGATGTGTCTGAATTTCAAACAGAAGAATTTAATCTGCCGCTTGTAAATGCCAAACATGGCAATAATGGGATTATGTACTATGGCAGAGAAAGTGACTTTGATGCCGAAGAAATGACGCTGTGTATTGTGCAGAATGGGGCCATTGCAACAGGGGATGTTTATGCTGAACCACAAAGAACGGGCGTGTTGTGGGATGCCTATCTTGTTAAGCTGAAAGAAAATATCAGTTCGGTGAATGTTCTGCTCTTTCTTGCATGTGTTCTGGAGAAATCTATAAAAGACAAATTCAGTTATGACGATAAATGTGTTTGGGATAAGGCAAAATTGTTAAATGTACGACTTCCCGTAACCCCTGACGGAAAACCCGATTGGGTTTTTGTCGAAAAATTTATGTGCATAACTATCAAGGCGGCTAAGGCAAGCCTTAGGCGGCTAAGGCAAGCCTTAGGCGGCTAAGGCTTGCCTCGCGTGGAAAAAACCACGTAAAAACAAATGAATGGCATAAATTTACCGTAGGCGAGCTATTCCCTGAGATCGTAAAGCCTCCCGTCATACATTCTAAAGAAGTGACGGAAGACGCAAACGGCATTCCCTACGTCGTCAGGACGAAATTCAACAACGGCGTCAAATGCCGCGTGCGCCGTGAAGATTTTATGCAACCAAGTCCGGCAGGGACGATTTCTTTTGGGGCGGAAAACGCGACGTTTTTCTATCAGGAAGAAGAATATGTTTCCGGCCGTGATATTTACTACATTGACACACGCCACATTTTGCCGCTTGCCTGTCAGTTCCTGACAGTATGCCTTCAAAAAGTTGCACAGAAATATTCATATAACTACGGCATGTTCCCTGAACTTGTGAAACAGGATGCCGTGCTGTTGCCTGTTAATGATGCGGGAATGCCGGATTGGGAATACATGGCAGGAGAAATGGGAAAAATACATGAAGAAACGGCTTCACGCTTTGTTTTACTGAACAATTTGTCTGCATAAAAAGCAAGCCTTCGCTAATGTGCGCGAAGGCTTGCTTTTTATGCTAAACGAAGTGTTTTTAGATCATCGTAAACCCAACCACCAGGTACGCCGCCGAGGCCACGACAGCGCACACCAGCGCGTAGGGCAGCTGGGTCTTGACGTGGTCGATGTGGTCGGCTGCCGCGCCCGCGGAGCTCAGCACCGTGGTGTCCGACAGGGGCGAGCAGTGATCGCCGAACACGCCGCCGCCGGCCACGGCCGAGAAGCACGCCAGCACGAGCGGCGTCACCTGGCCGCCGGTGTAGTTGAATGCCAGCGGCAGGGCGATGGGCATGCAGATGGCGAACGTGCCCCACGACGTGCCCGTGGCAAACGCCATGATGGCCGACAGAACGAAGATGACAAACGGCAGCAGATGCGGCGAGAGGAACTGCTGCGCCAGCGAGACGATGTAGTTGGCTGTGCCCATCGTCTTGGAAAGCGAGTTGACGGAGTAGGCCAGCGCCAGCAGCATGACGACGGGAACGGCACCCTTCACGCCGTCAGTGGCGGCGTTGATGACTTCCTTGAGCGGGATGCCCTGCAGCCACAGGCTGACGGTCATGAACAGCACCACGGCGAGGAAGGCTTCCATCGTCTTGGCCGAGCGCATCGTGATGTAGGTGCCGACGGCGATCGACACGATCATCAGCACAGGCAGGATGAAGTTGAGGAACACGCGCGTCTTGATCTTCTCGTGCTTGTCCATTTCGGTGAGTTCTTTGCCGATAACGGGCTCGGCGCCGTCGCGCAGCACTTTGCCCTCGTTGATCGCGCGCGCCTCGGCGGCTTTCATGGGGCCGAAGTCCTTAACGATGCCGCTGCCGATCAAAAACACGAAGAACACGGCAAACAGCGCGTAGAAATTGAACGGGATGGCGTGCACGAACAGGTCCATGGCCTGCTCCTGCGTGGCGATGCTGCCCACGCCCACGGCCAGTCCGCTGAGGTAGGCCGCCCAGCCCGTGATGGGAACGAGCACCGACACGGGCGCGGAGGTTGAGTCGGCGATGTACGACAGCTTTTCACGGCTGACTTTGGCGTTGTCGGAAATGCGGCGCATGACTGTGCCGACAAACAGCGGCGAGAACGAATCGCTGAAATACACGAAGATGCCCAGCAGACACGAGATCAGCTGCACGCCCTTGCGGCTGAGCTTGCAGTCGTGTACCTTCTGCGAAAAGCCCTGGATGGCGCCCGACTTCTGGAAGTAGGCCACAAGGATGCTGATGAACACGTTGAGCATCATCACCCAGGCAAAGCCCGTGGTGCCCATGCTGGTTTTCAGCAGCGTGGGCAGGCCCATCAGGCCCTGTCCCGCCAGCAGCGTGCCCGCGGCGCAGGCCACCATCAGCGAGACGACGGTGTTGCGCGTGACAAAGCACAGCACCACGGCCAAAAGCGACGGAATGATCGAGATGAAACCCATGTTTTGCATTAAAGCACGCTCCTCTGTGTTTTTTGCTATTTCTTGTAAAAGTTGTCCGAGCGGGTCACCGTGGCGGGCGGCGCGGGGTCGAGCTTGCGGTCGGCGATGCCCAGCACGTCCTCGGGGCGGATCCACGGCTTGTTTTGCAGGGCGCTGGTCTCCTCGTGCGTCAGCAGGCCTTTGTAGCAGGTCAGCGAGCGGCGCAAAAATCCGTCGCGGACGCAGGCTTCGGCCACGCCGTTGTTCAGGATGCTGCGGAAATGCCCGATCACCGACGCGGCGTAGCTGATCGACGTGCTCTGAGCGATGGCGCCGGGGATGTTGCTGACGCAGAAGTGGACCACGCCTTCTTCCACATAGCGCGGGTTCTCGTGCGTCGTCTCGTGGAACGTCTCGATGGCGCCCTGGTCGTCGTTGCTGATGTCCACCAGTACCGAGCCTTTTTCCATGGTGCGCAGCATCTCGCGCGTGACCAGATATTCCTTGCAGCCCTTGGGCCACTTGACGCAGTTGAGGATCATGTCAGTCTGCGGCAGTACTTTGGCGATGTTCTGCCGCGTCGAAAGCGCCGTGTCGATGCTGTCGCCGTACTGCATTTGCAAAGCGCGCAGCGTGCCGATGTTGATGTCGAACACCGTGCATTTGGCGCCCAGCGCGTGCAGCACCTGCAGCGCGCTTTTGCCGACGATGCCGCCGCCCAGAATGACCACGTTCATGCCGGGAGCGCCGGCCAGGCCGCCGCCGAACTTGCCCTTGCCGCCGTTGGTGGAAAGCATCGACTCAAGGCCGAACAGCGCGCCCTGTTTGCCCGCGGCCTCGCAGTTGGGCGAGCCGTAGCGGTGGCTGTCTTCCGCGGTGAAGGCGATGCACTTGCTCTTCAGCAGCGCGTCAACTTCGGCGGGGTGGGCGGCCGGGTGGATGCAGGTGAAGACGATCTGGTTTTCGCGGATGAGGCCGAACTCGCACGGCTCAAATTCCTTCACCTTGGTGACGAAATCGGCGCGCGCGTAGATCTCTTCCATCGTGCCGACCAGTTCGGCGCCTGCGGCGGCGTAGGCCGCGTCGTCAAAGCCGCAGCGTTCGCCCGCGCCTTTCTGCACCAGCGCCGTGTGCCCGTCGGCAACGATCGTGGCGATCTCGCCCGGCGTGGCGATCGTGCGGTACTCGCCGTTTTTGATGTCCTTCAACAGTCCGAAGATCATGAAAAATCTCCTCCCCTATGGTTGTACAACTTTGAGCGTTGCGCCGCATGGCGTATATTATTCTCTAACAATAACATAAAATCCCCCGGCTGAATAGAGTGCGGGGCGATTTTTTTATGAAAAACGGCACGGCGCGCCGAAAAAATTGGGTTTCGCTGACCCTGTCAGATCACGTCGTAGCGGCTGTAGCTGCCGCACAGATCGCGCAAAACATCGCAAAGCGCGACGGCGTATTGCGGCAGCGCGCGGCCTTTGATGCGCGTGACGGTGATGGGGTTGACTTCGACAAGTCCCTTGATCGGCAGGATATGCAGCTTGTTCTCGCTCTTTTCGTTGATGCGCAGGATGTTGGGGATGTACATCGTCAAACAGAAACTGGCCGCATAGTTGCGCGTGGTAAGCTCGTGGTGCAGGTCGGGATGGCTGGACGTGTGGATGATCTTCAGGCTGAGTGCCGTGCGCTGCAAGTGACGCACGATCATCTGCGACGAATTGTAGGCCGGCATGTTGACGGCAAACGGCACGTTTTCAAACAGGCTTAAGTCGGCGCCGTCGCGCAGTTCGCTCAGCCTGTTTTGCCATCCGCTGCCGAAGACGCGCCGCAAAATGCCGTCGCTGACGACGAGATAGATCTTTTCGTTGAGCACGATCTGGTCGGTCAAAAGCGGCGACGTGAACGCCGCCTTGCCGGTGAGGATCAGGTCGAGCTTGTTGTCGAGCAGCAGTTTGCGCAGTTCGGTGGAGTTGGCGCTGCTCACGTGCAGCTCCACGCGCGGATAAGCCGCCTTGAAGCGGTCTATCAGTTCCGGCACGAAGATGCGGAACCGCCCTTCCGTCGTACCGAAACTGAGGCTGCCGGCCGCGCTTTCGCTGCGTTCGGCAAAGTGTTCGGCCAGGTCTTTTTCCAGGCGCTCCACCTGACGCAGCGTGCCTCGCAGCCGTTCGCCTTCGGGCGTGAGCGCAAACGCCGGCTTGCGGAAAAACAGCTCGGTCCCGCATTCTTCCTCAAGTTTTTTTAAGTAGCGGCTCAGGCACTGGTGCGTGACAAACAGCTTTTCGGCGGCGCGCGTCACGTTCAGCTCATCGCACAGCGCCAAAAAATAGCGGTAGTTCTCAAACATCGACGCCCCTCCCTGAAAAGACATTGGCAAATTTGAATTGCCGTGATTAAATTTTAATTGCTTTTCATTTGCCGTCAAGAGGGGTATCATCCTCTCAGTTTCTTAAGAAAAACGATGCAGAAGTGAACATTCAGGGACATTGAGGAGGAATACACATGGCACGACAGGCACTTGAGGGCATTCGCGTGCTCGACATCGCCACGGTGATCGCGGCTCCGTTTGCCGCCAGCATCCTGGGCGATTTCGGCGCGGAAGTCATCAAAGTGGAAATGGCCGGCCGCGGCGACGCGTTTCGCGGCATGGCTCCGCTGAAGGACGGCAAGAGCATTGCCTGGGCTTCGATGGGACGCAACAAAAAGAGCGTCACGCTCGATTTTCACTACGAAGAAGGAAAGAAGCTGTTCCTCGAACTGGTGAAGAAATCCGACGTGGTCATCGAGAACTTCAAGACGGGCACGCTCGACAAATGGGGCATCGGTGTGGACGTGATGCGCCAGGTCAACCCCGACATCATCGTCACGCACGTGACCGGCTACGGACAGACGGGGCCCAACAAACACCTTGCCGGGCTGGGGATGCCGCTGCAGGCGTTTTCCGGCATGGTCTACCTGATGGGCTACGAAGACCGTCCTCCCGTCAGCCCGCCGTTCCCGCTGGCTGATTACGTGGCCGGGCTCTACGCTGTGATGGGCACGATGTTCGCGCTCTATCACCGTGACGCGATGAAGGGCAAGCCGCAGGAGGTCGATATCAGCCTGTACGAGGGCATCTTCCGCATGGAGGAGAACTTTGTGGCCCGCCTCGACCAGCTCGGCATCGTGCCGACGCGGCATCCCATGTCGAAGGGCATTTCCTGCCCCATCGGCAACTTCGAGACTTCCGACGGCCAGTGGGTGGTCATGGTGTGCTCCACAAACCCCGTGTTCATGCACCTGTGCGACGCGATGGAGCGCCCAGAATGGAAGGAAAAATACGCCACGGTCAAAGAGAGATTGGCCGATCAGGAAAACCTGCAGCGCGAAGTGACCGCGTGGATCAAAGGCCAGACCTACGATCAGCTGATCGCCGTGTGCGAACGCACCGGCGTGCCCATCTCCAAGATCATGAGCATGAAGGATATTTTTGAAGATCCGCAGTATGCCGCGCGCAACGACATCGTCACCGTGCCGAACAACGAGGGTGTGCCCGTCAAGATGCCCGGCGTGTTCCCCGTGCTGACGGAGACGCCCGGCCAGGTGAAATGGGCCGGCCCGCAGCTTGGCAGCTCCAATAAGGAGATCTATGGCGGTCTGCTGGGTTACACCGACGAACAGTTGGCGGAACTTAAAGAAAAGGGCATTATTTAGCGTCTGCGCTGTATAATCCGTATTATTCGGAAACATGTGCAATTTGCAGCAAAATTTTTTCTGTAAGGAGTGTTTGTGATGAAAAAAGCGACTTTGTTGGCTCTGTTTGCGGCTCTGTGCCTGTCCGCGCTGCCTGCGGCCGCCGAGACGAACCTGACGGTGGGCGCCATCGGCTCGACCAGCGACACGTA
>Ga0129306_1003031_pt1 | contig 13468 bp, 15 predicted proteins | sample P827metagenome_FD_94438 | JGI IMG/M metagenome (GOLD analysis project Ga0129306, IMG submission 94438) | Capybara group fecal microbial communities from Wisconsin, USA - P827 metagenome | ecosystem: Host-associated > Mammals > Digestive system > Large intestine > Fecal | place: USA: Wisconsin...
GCAGTTTTACCTGAAATAGGGGTACTATGTGCTTTACAGAAACTATATATTGTGTTTTAGATGGTGAAAATATACAATTAGTAGTATGAAGAATTGCTAATTCCCTATGGCATTCAAGAGGTCAGGGGTTCGATCCCCCTCGTCTCCACCAAATGAAAAAACAACAGCCATACAGGTTTTCGGACTTGTATGGCTGTTTTATTATTGTCTGGCTTTAAAATTGACAGTAAATAGACAGTTATGGTTTCTCCCTTCATTTTTGATTTTGCAGATGTTATGTAGAAAGTGAAGAGTCAGCAATCATGCGGGGTTTCGCATTTATTTCTACGTTTCTACCTTTTTTCGGAAAGACAGCGGAAACATAGAAATAATTTAAACACGCACGTACGTATTTGTTCTGCGTATATTATGTATTCTTTTCAGGTAGAAAGGTAGAAACGTAGAAATTATGAATACAACCCGCATGGTTATCATACTTTTGATTTCTACCTTTTTTCTACCTTTTCTACGTTTCGTCAAATTTCAGGCTGCAGGCAATTTGCCACTGCAGGTTGGCGTGGCTTTCTTGAAATTTGAAAATCATATTTTTTGTACAAAAAACCAGCGTAAACATAGCGTAAGGAACAGGATATGATATACTATAAATTATAAGAAAGTTTTTTGATTAATGGTTAATAATATGGAAAGGAACCGGATATATGTTTAAAATCGCATTTTACGGAAAGGGCGGTATCGGAAAATCAACAACGGCATCCAATGTTTCTGCTGCGTTAAGCGAGACAGGAGTGAAGGTGTGCCAGATTGGCTGCGATCCGAAAAACGATTCCACCCGCCTGGTGCTGGGCGGAATCTGCAAAAGAACCGTTCTGGATGCGGTAAGAAGCTCGGATGATGGCAGCGTTACCCTGGAAGAAGTCGTACATTATGGCTATAATCATATAAAATGTATCGAAGCCGGTGGTCCGGAACCCGGCGTCGGCTGTGCCGGCAGAGGTATTATTGTTGCCCTGGAGCGTTTAAATGCATTACATGCAAATGAAGACGATGAACTGATTTTGTACGATGTATTGGGAGATGTGGTCTGCGGAGGTTTTGCGGTGCCAATCCGGGAGGGATACGCTGAAGTTATTTATATTGTGACTTCCGGAGAGATGATGTCGCTGTACGCTGCAAATAACATTGCAAAAGGCATCAAACGGTTTGCGCAACGTGGAAAAGTGCGTCTGGGTGGACTGATTGGCAACAGCCGGAATACCCCAAAGGAAAAAGAACTGCTGGAAGCGTTTGCAAAGAAACTGAATACCGGGCTGATAGCGTTTATTCCCCGGGACCAGATAGTACAGAAAGCAGAAATCCGGCGGCAGACTGTAATTCAGTATGCGCCGGATTCCTGTCAGGCACAGGTATACCGTGAACTGGCAAAAAATATTCTCGATAATAAGGAACTGTCAATTCCCACGACCATGACGTTTGAAGAACTGGAAGCATTTATGGCGGAGATGGGCGTGGAAGATAATATATAAAAATGGTTTACTATTCTCTGAAGCAATGCATCTGCGTTGTCACAAGTATCGTTTAGGTCCGTTCTTTTCCAACAGTCTCTTTATACAGTTTTTCCCTTTGGGCAGTATCTGTAAAATTCTTCAGTTTGCAATACACGATACGACGGACAGAGGCATCAATATCCGCCAGAGAAATCTTTCCGCCTTTTACGGCCTGCAGCGTGCTGCGATAAATACGCTGCTGTACTTCCGGATCATGGCAGCTCAGGAGTATGTCCGTCCCGGCCTGAACAGCGACGATGCCTATTTCTTCCGGCTTATATCCTTCGCTGACGGCGCCCATATCCAGGTCGTCGGTGATGACGATGCCCTGATAACCCAGCTGGCTCCGCAGCAGTTGTTTCAGGATGACTGGCGAAAGGCTGGCGGGTTTAGTGTCAAAAGCAGGGTAGCGGATATGGCCGGCCATCACCATAAACTCGTGGTGCGGATACTGGTCGATGATGTTTCGGAATGGCAGCAGGTCTTCCTGTAAAATCGTCTGCTGAGGTACATTTACTATCGATTTATCGGTATGGGGGTCGGTTTCACTGCGGCCCATGCCCGGGAAATGTTTGATGGTAAAAAGAACGCCGCTGTCCCGTAAGCCGCGGCAGGCCTGTTCCCCAAAAGATGTGACCTGCTGCGGTGTGGTCCCGTATGTGCGGCCGTGCATGCGGCTGCTGATATCAAGAACCGGGGCAAAGTCAAGGTTGAAGCCCAGTTCCCGGATATCATTCCCGATCCTGTTCGCATGTGTGTATGCTTCTTCCGGCTTGCCCTTGCTGATTTCCGTTGCGGAAGGCGCCGTGTAGGCCTGTTGCTTCATCCGGGTCACCAGTCCCCCTTCCTGGTCTACTGAAAGGAAAAGGGGGAGGCTGTAAGAGTTCAGCGCCAGGTTCTGCAGGGAGGAGTTTAAGGTTTTGACCTGTTCCCGGCTTTCCATGTTCCGGTCAAACAGAATTACGCCACCCACGTGCATGGAAGTAAGGCTGTTTTTTGTGTTTTCGGTGAGCGTTGTCCCGTGGATGCCCACAAACATCATCTGGCCGATTTTTTCTTCCAGAGTCATTTTGTCTGTGACAGAATCCGCCAGCTGTCGGAGCCCCTTTTCCGTGGCCCAGGTGTCCACGGCAGGCTCAGATGTTTTTCCTGCCGGGTTCGTTCCTTTTTCTGCGGCGCTGCAACCGAAGAACAGGAACATTATACATAATAAGGTTGCGCAAAGAGTAAGCTGCTTTTTCATGGTATGCATCCATTCTCCGAATCTATTGTAGTAGTTCATATTATATCATAATTATAGCGTTGCGCGGTACTTGCTGAAAATGGTATGATATAAAAAAGCTGTGACGCAGAACGGAAAATATTTGTTCAGATCAACTGTCAGTTGTGGAGGTATGGGCTATGAAACTCCGGACTTATTATCTCCTGTCGTGTTTAAGCGGAATATTGACATTGATATGTTCCATTGGGGGCGCTTTGGCGTTTGCAACTTATCTCAGCAGTCCTTCCACCGTAGACGGCATTGTTCGCAAAGGGCATATGAGTATTATGGAATTTGTTTTGCCGTTGTGTCTGATCGGTCTTGTCTGTATTATCCTGTATCTCTGCGTTTCCCTGTTCTGTGTTTTTCGCAGGTTGAAGACACGGGATCACAGGTTTCTGCATTTCCTGTTGAATCTTGTTTTATATCTTGCTGTTGCTGCGGGTACGGTTCCGTTACTGATACTTCTGCTCAGTTAGGAAATTGACTTTTACACGGATTTTTACTATAATTTATTAAGTATAATAAACAGCATAGGATACTGACCCAGTGGTAACTTTTTTAAGTTTTTTCTGTACAGCAGAGTTACAGGCTTTGGCAATGCCGGGAAGGATGGGCATTATGGGTGAGAAGTTTAAGACCTTTATTTCCTGCACAAAAGAAGATAATTTGAAGCTGCTGGCATTTGTAATTGTTCTGCTTGCCATCATTGCGTTTTTTGGCTGGTAATGCCAATGTGTCTTTTTTGTTAAATATGGGTTTTTACTGTACTATATATTGTGATTTTATGTTATAATAAATAAGTAGCAGTAGTAGTTATTTTTCCCGTGAAAACGATTTTTATGTGAATCTGATTAAAGCATTAATTGAGTATTGCGGGTTTTCTTGTAAACCGACTTTTGAATCATATTAATTTTGACTGCAAAGGTGTGATTTGATGAAAAAATCAAAGCCTAATATTTTTGTATATATGTTAGCCTATCTTGCAATCCTGATGCGCTGGATGCGCCGGAGTACGCTGGGCAAAGTTGTAACCGCAGGTCTTTTGATCGTTCTTGTCAGCGGTACGTATAACCACCTGAGCGCGGCTCCTTTCTTTGCGGATAACGCCCAGCCCAAACTGACGGAAACGGAAAAGGTTGAGCTAAAAGGAAAAGAAGAGGTTGCGAAGAAGGCGGAAGCGCAGAAGAAAGAAGTAGAAGAGGCCAAGGTTGCGGCACAGCCTGTAACGAGCCACACTTACAGTCTGGTTGTAACGAAAAGCGCATACCGGATATCCCTGTTGGACAACGGGACTCCGATCAAGGAATATAACTGTGCGGTAGGCCGCAACCCGGGACAGAAAACGAAGACCGGTGATGCAAGGACGCCGGTTGGCACCTTCAAGGTTGAGTCCATCAATCCTTCTTCCGACTGGGTTTCCGATGAAGATGGAAAAGGCGCCTACGGGCCCTGGTTCATCACCCTGGATACCAGGGAACTGAGCAAGGGTGAATGGAACGGTATCGGCATTTCCGGAACAAATAAACCGGAGGGCCTGGGAAGAGCCTCTTCGGCAGGCAGTGTACGGGTACGGAACAGCGATATCGAAGAGATTAAAAAATTTGTGAAGGTCGGCACAGTCGTCACGATCAAAGAGTGATAAGCAGTCAAAGAGTTATTCCTCAAAGAAGCGCTTGCGGAATAGCTCTTTCTTTTTATAAAAAACCGTATTGTATTTAGGGGATCTGCGGGAATTGACAGTGACCCGGAAAGCGAGTTTGCCATGAAAACGATTCGGAAACTGACAAATATTACAGCGGTACTGATGGCTGTATTGATGGTGCTTTGTGCTATGGCCATAACGGGCTGTGCCGGAGAAGATAACCCGAAAGAAAAATCTAAGATTACAGAAACGAAGAAGACGCCGGAGCAGATTGCCGCAGAAAAGAAAGCCAAAGCAGAAGCCGAACAAAAAGCCAGAGAAGAAGCAGAGAAGAAAGCGAAAGAAGCTGAAGAGAAGGCTAAAAAAGCGGCGGAAGAAAAAGCGAAACAGGAACAGGCGTTGATTAAACAGAATGCTGACCAGAAAAAATATCATATATTTATTAAAAAGAGCGCATTCACGCTGTATCTGCTGGATGACAAGAACAATGTGATCAAAGCGTACGACTGCACCCTTGGTAAGAATCCGGGGCAGAAACAGAAGCGGGGCGACATGAAGACCCCGACCGGAACGTTCTTGGTGGATGAAATCTGCGATGCCTCCGGCTGGACCCACGATTTCGGAGACGGCAAAGGTGAGATCAAAGGGGCTTACGGGCCATGGTTCATCAGTCTGGACACAGACGCAATGAGCAAAGGCGCCTGGGGCGGCATCGGCATCCATGGCACCCACAAACCCAATGTGATGCGCGCCCGTGATTCGGAAGGATGCATCCGTTTGCAGAACCGGAATGTTGAGGAACTGAAACAATATGTGCGGGTGGGCACGAAAGTTGTAATTGAAGAATAATTTCTTCAGGCGAGGGGATTGAAGCAATTTGAAAAAGATAAACCCGGCAGTGTACCTGTTTTCACTGGGACATTTTGCCGTAGACTGGAGTCAGGGAGCGATACCCGCTCTGTTGCCGTATTTTATACAGCATTATGATCTGTCGTATCAGGCGGCAGGCACCCTGGTTTTTGCCAATGTAATGATTGCTTCCGTCCTGCAACCGATATTCGGTTATTATTCCGATCGTATTTCCCGGCCCTGGTTTATCCCGCTGGGGCCTTTGTTCAGCGGTATCGCCATATCGTTGATGGGTTTTTGCACTTCCTATTGGGCTATTTTTGCGGCGGCGACGCTGTGCGGAATCGGCAGCGCGATTTTTCATCCGGAAGCAGCGCTGATGGTAAACCGTATTGCTGCGAAAGCAAAAGGACAGGCATTAGGGACTTTTGCCGTAGGGGGTAACGCCGGGTTTGCGGTGGGCCCGATAGCGGCAGGTTTTTGCGCGTATAAGCTGGGAATACACACGTTGTTGCTTTTCGTTGTGGTCAATGCAGTGTTGGCCGCAATGATTCTGGCAAAGATGCCATCGGTCCTGCAGCAGGTTTCCTTTCAAAAAGAGGAAGAAAAAGAGAAACATGCTGCAAGGCCTGAAAAGAATAACTGGCCTGCGTTTGCCAAACTGTCGGTTACAATCTTGGCCCGTTCCATCGGATTTACGATGAGCAATACGTTCATTCCCATTTATTGGATGACCGTGCTGCACACCTCCGCGACGCAGGGAACTACCGCATTATCGTTCCTGTTTACGTTGGGCGCCTGCATAACCTATACAGGCGGCCTGATTTCCGACAGGTTCGGTTATCTTAAGATTATCCGGGCGGCATTTTTGTGCATGGTTCCAACGTATTTTATTCTGACGCACACGACGAATGTCTGGCTTGCTACTGTATTATTGGTTCCTGCTGCCATTTCCGTGTTTATGCCATACAGCCCGATTGTTGTATTAGGGCAGTCCTATCTGGCAAAAAATGCCGGTTTCGCTTCCGGCGTAACACTGGGGCTGTCGACTACCTTAGGCGGAATTTTTGCGCCGCTGGTAGGGCGCGCGGCGGATATCTGGGGACTGGTAACGGCACTGCAGATTTTCTGGATTGCCGGAATTGCCGGTCTGATAGCAGCATTTATGCTTCCGGAACCGGAAAAGGAATAAGAAATCAGGAAATAAAAAGAAAGAGGATTTCGTAATGGACCAAGTTAAAGAAAACATTGTGGTTGTAACACCGGATAATTTTCAGGCGGAAGTGCTGGAGTGTGAAAAACCGGTTCTGGTAACCTTTTATGCGAATTGGGACCAGCCTTGCCGCATGCAGCAGCCGGCGCTGGATTCCATCGCGGACAGGCATCCTGAAATTAAGGTGTGCAAACTGGATGTTGAAGAGCATGCTTCTTTTGCGCAGCAATTTGGTATTATGATGATTCCCACGACGATCGCTTTTAAAAATGGGAAAAGGGTTAAACGGGCCAGCGGCCTGCGTCTGGAGCATGTTTTATTGAGCATGGTAAAGTAAACGAAAAGGACTTAGTGTAAAGAAAAGAGGGAATGAAAATGGCAGTAAACGTAGTTAACAAAGAAAATTTTAAAAATGAAGTATTAAAAGCGGATAAACCGGTGCTTGTTGACTTTTGGGCGACCTGGTGCGGTCCCTGCCGCATGATGGCTCCCGTAGTGGAAGCGATTGCGGAAGAACATCCGGAGTTAAAAGTATGTAAAGTGGATATTGACGAGAATCCGGAACTGGCGCAGCTTTTCAACGTTATGAGCATTCCGACGCTGGCGGCCTTTAAAGACGGCCAGCTGACGGGAACCGCGATTGGCTACCAGCCGAAAGAAAGTGTACTGAAACTGTTTGCGTGAGGAAACATGATGGATATTATTATTATCGGCAGCGGTCCTGCAGGTGTTTCCGCTGCTTTGTACGCAAAACGCGCCGGCGCGGATGTAACGGTGATCACCCGGGGCAGCGGGGCGCTGGCAAAGGCGGAGAGAATTGAAAATTATTTTGGCCTGGCCGAGCCTCTGACAGGTGCAGAACTGGAAGCAAACGGTATTGCCGGGGCGAAACGGCTTGGCGTAAGCTTTATCGAAGATGAAGTGGTGGGTCTTGCCATGAACGAAGATTTTACCGGGCTTGTCGTACAGACGCCGGGCCTTGCCTGCGAAGCGAAAGCGGTAGTGCTGACAGCGGGAAGCACACGGCTGGCGCCGAAGATTCCGGGACTAAAGGAATTAGAAGGCAAAGGTGTAAGTTACTGTGCTATCTGTGATGCGTTCTTCTATCGTCAAAAAACCGTGGCGGTTCTGGGTGAAGGGGACTACGCCCTGCACGAAGCGGAAATTCTGCTGCCCCATGCCAGCAAGGTGATGCTGTTCACCAACGGAAAAGAACCGGCGGTGAAAATACCGGACACCATTGAAGTACATAAGGAAAAAATCATTGCCGTGGAAGCGGAAAACGCGAATGGGATGGAACGCGTAAGCGGACTGCGAACGGAAGACAGTGCCGTTACTCCAGTGCAGGGCCTTTTTGTTGCGCTGGGTACCGCAGGCAGCGTTGACCTGGCCCGTAAAATCGGAGCAGCTACGGATAACAACCGTATTGTTGTTGACGGAGAGATGGCTACCAATGTGCCCGGACTCTATGCGGCCGGCGACTGTACCGGCGGCCTGCTGCAGGTGGTAAAGGCTGCCTATGAAGGCGCTGTGGCAGGGCTGGCGGCGGCAAAATATGTGAGGAGTCGGAAATAATTAAAGATACAGCAGAATAAAAAAACTGCCTGTGACATGGTTATTTTCATGTCACAGGCAGTTAGACTTTTTACGCCATATTATAGTTTGCGTTCACATAGTTCTTGATCCGTTCCAACCGCTGCCCGGTGGCGGGATGGCTGGATAAGATGCGGGTGGCGAAACTCATCCGGGATTCTCCCTGGCTGATGAGGAGAAGTCCGTTGTACAGTTCTGCGCCCAACCCGATTTTACAGGCATACAGGTCTGCTTCATACTCATCCTGCCGGGAACTGAACATGGTGATAAGATGCAGGGGCAGCTGCATCAGGAACTGGAACAGCCAGATCTGTATGAGGAAGAACCAGGAAATAATGGCGGTGATCCAGCCGATGACGGGGATGAAACTGATAATCTGAAGAGCCAGCGTGATGAAGCTGTAGATTCGCACGACCAGATTTCCGAAAGAACTCATGGTGCTGGTCAACAGGGCAGTGTTGGTGTCCCGGTTCTGGATGTGCCCCATTTCATGAGCCAGGATACCGGCGATTTCATTTACCCTCATATTCGTTAACAGCGGGAGAGTGACCGCGATATTATTACTGCCCACTGCAAACGCATTCAACATTTTTGCGTTACAGATGTATAAATTATAATCATCCATATCCAGTCCGGCCTTCCGGCAGACGATGGACATGGCCTGCTTCAGCTGCTCTCCGGCGACTCCTGTGGGGGCCTGGCAGTTCATGGACCAGCAGAGATAACGCTGCATAAGCCGGGTACGGTACAGCAGGCAGGGAATCAGCAGGGTCAGGGCAGATAAAACGATAATTATATTTGTTTCCGTAAAGGGAATATTAAAATAGTTCATTCCTTCCTGCAGCCACTGCCAGCGGATAGGGCTGAACAGTTCTATAAGTCCCCAAAAGGTGGAAACAATCAGGAAATTCACTATAAACGTCAGGCTGAGGACAAAGATGTCCCGAAGCAGGTTATATAACATACAGGCTCCTTTTTCTAACATATCTGACTAAAATATTTGCTTATTTTAAATTATACTACAGAATAATCAGTTTTCAAAAATAAATTAAAGATGGACCCGATAGCAGTTGTGATAATTACGGTTCTGATATATAATGTAACCATCTTTTCTGATACCGGAAAAGATTCTGGTAATGATAACATAGAACGGTAATGATTCATTTCAGCACATACAAGACGGAACAACGTTGCAGTGTTGGACTTTGTAAAAGAATGGAGAGTTTTTTATGGAAGAAACTGTGAATACCCATGCGTCTGAAAAAGAATGCAGTACGACGCCGGCCCTGACTCATGTGGAAGCGAATCAGGAGGGGTACCGCTGGGTGGCGATTACGGCCATGCTGTTTGCCATCGGTATCATTCTGCATACGGTAAGTCCCAATGTGGGGGGCGTTACTCCTAACTGGACCATCGCCATGTATTCCATTGTCATCAACCTGACCCGGCCGCCTCTGAAACGGGCCATCGGCATCGGCTTTGTAGCTGGCCTGACACTGATTCCTTCGTCCAAGTCGGCGTTCCCGTTGGGGAACATTGCCAGTGAACTGAGCGGGGCGACTACCTGCTGCCTGCTGGTGAAAGCCTTTGTGGCCTGCCATATGGGAGACTGGCGGCTTACCCCCTTTATCACCGGCTTTGCTTCTACCTTTGTATCCGGCGGCGTGTTCACTTTTATTTTAAAATTAGTGCTGGGCCTGCCGCTGAAGGTATGGATTTTTGCAATGCTGCCGGTAGTGGCGGTAGTCGGTGTGCTTAACGGCCTGATTACGTTTGGGCTGTTCCGTCCTGTGAAGAAACTGTTTTACGCACAGGAAGGGGGCGAAGATAAATGAATTCCGTGATTTCCGTTTCCAACTTTTATTTTAACTATCTCCGCTCTGACCTTGTGCTGAAAAATGTGAATATCGAAATAGAAAAAGGTTCATTTACTGTCATCATCGGTCCCAGCGGCGCGGGAAAGACCACGTTGTGCAAAGCCATGACGGGTATCGTTCCTTTTTATTCCGGCGGCGATTATGCCGGTGAAATCAAAGTGCTGGGCGAATCGACAAAAGGGAAAAAGGTTTCCGACCTGGCCATGAAGGTAGGCCTCATGCTGGAAGATTATGAAAGCCAACTGGTTTCCCTGACGGCAGGGGAAGAAGTGGCTTTCAGCCTGCTGAATCACGGCTTTCCGCCGGAGGAAGCGGAAGAACGGACCCGCCTGGCGCTGGAAGATGTAGGCCTGCCGGGACGGGAAAGTTATCAGCTGGACGAACTGTCTGGCGGGCAGCGGCAGCGCCTGGCGCTGGCATCGTTGTTGGCAGTGCATCCGGAAATTATTGTGCTGGACGAACCGGTCAGCGCCATGGATCCCGACGGGGGCGAGAGTCTGTATAAGTTATTGGACAAAATCCACAAAGAGCATGGTACTACATTCATTGTAGTGGAGCACCGGCTTGAATTTGTGTTGCCGTATATGACGGACCTGATTGCCGTGAAGAACGGGGAAATTGCGGCACAGGGTCGATGCGAAGACGTAGTTCCCCATATTTATGAAGACGAAGAACTGCGTCCGCTTCTGCCGGATCTGTGGCAGGTCAAATGCAATCTGGAAAAGGGAACGGCACAGAAGTTCAGCTTATGGAGATCTGCCGATGAAGCAGTGAAAGAATTGCAGTCAAAAGGTTTTGGAAGAGGGGTGAGGGCATGATTGAAGCAAAAGAGATCAACTTCGCCTATCGCCGTGGCATTCCGGTGCTGTTCGATATCAACTGCAAAATCGAAGACGGGGAATTTGTAGCGCTGCTTGGTCATAACGGCAGTGGCAAAACCACCCTGTCCCGTCTGTTCATGGCGTTGGATCATCCCCGCAGCGGACAGATTCTTGTAGATGGGGAAGATATTATCAATTATGAACCGGCCGACCTGGCGGATAAAGTCGGATATGTGTTCCAGAACCCGGATTTGCAGATTCTGGCGGATACGGTGTATGAAGAAGTTGCCTATGGTCCCCGGGTCAAGAAATTGCCGGAAGAGAATATCAAAACAAATGTGAAAGCCGCATTGCAGGCTATGGGACTGAAAGGACTGGAAGCAAAATATCCCCGTATCCTTTCTTTCGGACAGAAGCGGCGGCTGGGTGTGGCGGCTGCTTTGGCGCTGAACCCCCGCATGCTGATCCTGGACGAGATTACTAACGGCCAGGACGCGGCGGAACAGGCCGCTATGATGGAATACCTGAAAGCATTAAACGAAGAAAAAGGAACGACCATCATCCTCATCACCCATGACATGAATGTGGTACGGAAATATGCCAGAAGGGCTATTGTCCTAACAGACGGCCGCCTGGTGTTCAGCGGTACGCCGGAAGAACTGTTTGAGGGAGACCAGCCGGTAGAACGCTGGGGTCTGCGCCGTCCTGTCGTTTCCGAACTGGCTTCCCGCCTCGGGGTTTCTGCTGCATCCTGTGAAGAATTCTGCGAGGAAGTCCGGAAAGGAGGCGCTGCTTTATGAAACTGAACGCCTTTACCTGGATTATCGTAACGCTGGCGGTTACAGCCTGGGTATTTATTCTGCCGCTGGAAGCCGTAGCGACGATTCTTGTGTTACAGTTAGTGCTTCTGTTGTATTTCAAACGCAGCAAGACCATGCTGGCGGCTATTGGCGGGTTAGCTGTGTTTACCGGCATGATGGTTCTCCTGCAGCTTTTATTTGGCTCGCCGCTTAACGTTTCCCTGTTCGGCGGTCTGCGCATGCTGGTCATGACTCTTGCCTTTTTATGCATGCTGGCGACGACGCGCATCCAGAGCATTGCCAAAGCGTTAGTGGACCGTTTCCATCTGCCGGTGGAATATGCGTTTATGCTGACGGCGGCCCTGCGCTTTGTCCCAAACTTTCTGGAGGACAGTTCCATTACTCTTGACGCCCAGTCCTGCCGGGGCTATTCCAACCGGGGCAACGCGCTGAAACGCCTGCTGTCTTATGTGGTGGTAATCCGTCCCCTGGTCATGCGCGCTGTGGCAAAATCGGAAACCCTGGCTCTTTCTATGGAACTGCGGGGCTTCGGCGCCAACACCTATAAGAATATGCCCAAAGAAGAGCTTACATTGACTGATTTTGCGGTATTGGTAATAGTAGTGGTCCTGAGTACCTATCCGTTCTGGAAGAAATTTTTGCCGGTATAAGAAGCGAAGAGAAGTGAGCATCATGACAGAAAAACTGTTTGAAAGAGATTCTAACTTAAAAACCTGTGAAGCGACGGTGCTGGAATGCGAGCAGGCGCCCCAGGGGTATGCGGTTGTGTTGGATCGGACGGTACTGTTCCCGGAAGGGGGCGGACAGCTCAGTGATACGGGCACGATCAACGGAGCTGCGGTGAAGCATGTGCGGGAAACGAAGGAAAAAATTATCCATGAGTGCGCAGCTGAGTTTCCTGTGGGCAGCAAGGTTACGGTGCAGGTGAACTGGACGGACCGGCTGGACCATATGCAGCAGCATTGCGGGGAACATATCCTTTCCTATGCGTTTTTCAAACTGTTTGGCGCCAATAACGTGGGTTTCCACATGAACGAGCGCCTGGTGACGATTGATCTGGATAAAGAAGTAACCCTGGAAGAAGCCTTTCAGGCGGAAGACCTGGCCAACCGGCATATCTGGGAGGACCGTCCCGTAACGGTTTCTTATTTGCCCCATACAGAGCTGGAGCATCTTCCCATGCGGAAGAAGAATGAGAAACTGACCGGTATTCTGCGGGTGGTGGCTGTGCAGGGAGGGGACGTCTGCACCTGCTGCGGTACCCATCCCGCATCAACCGGCGTGGTGGGGCTTGTCAAGATAACAAAGATTGAAAAACACAAGGGCGGAACCCGGGTAGAGTTTCTCTGCGGGCGCTGGGCGTTGGAAGATGCCCGGAAAAAGATGCGGTACGTCCAGGAAGCCGCGAACATGCTGAGCACGAAAGAAGAAAAAGTCTGTGAAGGAATTGAACGGCTGGAAGATGAAATTGCTGAGCTGAAGGAAAAGCTGAGGGCTGCCGTAAGGCAGATACAGGAATCGGAAATCATAACAATTTTGGAAGAAGCCCCGGTCAATTCCGCAGGATGCAAAATCGCAGCCGCGGTCAAGGACGGATACGAGCCGAAAGACGCAAAAACATTGTTCGGGAAGCTGACGGATGTTCCCAACACGGTGGTGGCAGTGATATATCACAACGGGGAGCGCGTCAATTACATGTTTGGCCTGGGAGACGGCGCGGCAGGTGACTGCAAGGCCATCATTGCCAAAGCCAATGAGATTTTCGGCGGCAGAGGCGGCGGCAAAAAAGAATCCGCACAGGGCGGCGCGCCTTATGCGGATGACTGGAAAGAGAAAGCGGAGAA
>Ga0129306_1003036_pt1 | contig 13443 bp, 12 predicted proteins | sample P827metagenome_FD_94438 | JGI IMG/M metagenome (GOLD analysis project Ga0129306, IMG submission 94438) | Capybara group fecal microbial communities from Wisconsin, USA - P827 metagenome | ecosystem: Host-associated > Mammals > Digestive system > Large intestine > Fecal | place: USA: Wisconsin...
AAAGGCATAAAAGTTCAAAACTGTAAAAAGTGCGCTCCCGATGATCACGTTGGGAGCGCACTTTTGTAATAACGTGTTTGTTCTGTTTCGGCCTGAAGATTGGAGCTGTTTCCGCCTCTGCTTATTTGCGTCGCTTCGGCTGTTTTTTCCGCCTGGGCTGTTGGGTTGGCTTGCCGTCATCGAACATGGTGCGCGCAGCCACCTGAGCGCGAAGGATGGTGCCCGATTCGATCACGGCGTTGCTGCCGCGGAAGAAGATGGCCGGCACGGCCACCAGCACCGCCGCCGTCGTCACAACGGCCGTGTTGTTGTCGCCCTTATCCGAAGCGGCACTGGTAAGCGGCACGTCACGGCCGTTGAAAGCGATGGCGCGGTCAATAGTGATCTCCAAACTGCCGCGCTTGCCGAACATACCGGCCTTGGAAACTTTTGCGACTGTGCCGTAGGCCGGCGCGCCCCGTTCGATAACGACAAAGCCTTTTGCATCGCAGACCGGAGCGTCTACCGTGAACGACAGCACCTGCCCCTTTCTCACCTGGCTCGACTTGATGCGGTCAACTACCTTGATCATCACTTCCGTCCCCTGTTCAAGCACCACCGGACGCGCCAGCGCCGCAGCCGCCAGAGCAAAGGCGGGCAGCAGTCCTGCAACAAGCTTTTTCACCATCATACCGATCACGCTCCCTCTTAAATGATAAACAATGATACCGAATAGTTATACTACACCGCATTTTTTAAAATTTGTCAAGCATGATTTGATTAGAAAACAGGGCGTTATTCACAAACGCTCGGTGGATAACACCCTGTTCCGTGTGCAAATATTTTTTCTTGACCTGGCCCCCGCTCCATGGAGTAAAATATGCTTAAGGAAACGCTGATTAATTCGTCCGCGCCCTGTCGGGTCTTTCGCCGCTTGGCTGCGTCGAAGCTCGTCACCATAGCACCACTATGCCTCCTCGCTTCTCCTTGCCAGACGACGAAATACCTCGACAGGTCATCGGACTCATTTAATCAGTGTTTCCTTAACTTTCGTTTGATAAGGAGTGTTTTTCATGAAAAAAACGCACGTTTTTCTGGCTGCGGCCGCTTTGGCGCTCCTCGCTGCCTGTGCGCAGGCTGCTGAACTGCCCAAGGTGTACTTCACTCGCAATATCACGCCCGCCGGGCTGGTGGCTGTGTACAAGGCCATGGGCTGGCAGCCTGAGGGCAAAGTGGGCGTCAAGCTGAGCACGGGGGAGCCGCCTGCGAGCAACTATCTGCGCCCGGCGCTGGTGAAGGACCTGGTGCAGATGGTGAACGGCACGATCGTGGAGTGCAACACGGCCTACGGCGGCGCCCGCGGCGACGCGGCCAGCCACATGCGCGTGGCGAAGGAGCACGGTTTTACGGCCATCGCCCCGGTCGACATTCAGGACGCGAAGGGCGAGCTGACGCTGCCGGTCAAAGGCGGCGCGGTACTGAAAGAAAACTACGTGGGCGCCAGTTTCAACGACTACGGCTCGTATCTGGTGCTCAGCCACTTTAAGGGACACGCGATGGCCGGCTACGGCGGCGCCATCAAGAATATTTCCATCGGCATGGCCTCGTCGTCAGGCAAGCTGTGGATCCACACCGGCGGCGTCAGCCGCAGCAGCTGGGGCGGCGGCACGCACAACGCGTTCCTGGAGGCGATGGGCGACGCGGCTAAATCTGTGGCCGACGCCCGCGCCGGGCACATGGCCTACGTCAATGTGATGAACCGCCTGTCGGTGGACTGCGACTGCGACGGCACGCCCGAAGAGCCCGACATGCACGATATCGGCGTGCTGGCCTCCACCGACCCGGTGGCGCTCGATCAGGCGTGCATCGACCTGGTGTGGAAAGCTCCCGACAGCGCCAAGCTGAAGGAGCGCGTCACCTCGCGCAACGGCCTGCACACGCTGGAAAACGCCGAGAAGATCGGCCTGGGCAGCCGCAAATACGAGCTGATCGCGATCGACTGACGGCACTGTGTGCAAAACCGCATAATAATAGGAGCCTGTGGGATTCTGTCCCGCGGGCTCTTTTTTTGCCTTGCTTGCTTGTTCGTTCATCTTCTGTTCATGGTGACGCTGTAGGGGACGAAGGCGTTCTGCGTCTGACTGCCCGCACTGACGGCCGCAAACGAGCTCTGCACTTCCAGCCCCAGCGCGTCGGCCCGGCGGTTGCAGGCAAATCCTTTTCCGTCGCCGTTGAGAAGGCCGATGCCGGAAAACGCCCGCCGCACCCCGCTGCTTTCGACGATATCCAGTTTGACGCTGACGACGCGGACCCCTGCCGCCGCGGCGAGCCAGGCCACCTTGAGCGTCTGTGTGTAACCGCTGCCGTAAGTTTCGTACACCTGCGGAGAGCCTGCAGGCGCCTTGCCGAACAGCTGCGACAACAGCGTGCCGGCGCGTGCCAGCGTCGCCAGGCGATAGCATTCCTGTTTATCCGGACGCGGCGTGCTGCGGGGGCCGTTTTCCCATTTTTCGTAAAAGCGCGCCGCGTTGTTGTTTCTGTCGCTGACGATCCAGTTCTTCTGTCGGGCCAGATAATGCTGATACTGTGAACGGCCGGCACGCGCTTTCACCACATCCCACACGACCGTGAGGATCTTTTCGGCGGCAGCGTAGCCGGGGTCACGCATATATTCTCTGAATTCCGCGTCGCTCATCAGCCACCGGGCCATGTAGCGGCCGCTCGTCCAGCCGACGCGCCCCTGCCCGTCTTCCACAAAGACCCACGGCACGATGTTGCCGCGCGGCGTCCATTTGCTCAGCATCCTGACGCGGTCGCCGCGGACCAGCGTGAACACCGGCGCCGATCTTGTGTCGTGTTCGGCGCGAACATACAGCGTCGGCGTTGACACCAGATATACTCCGTTTGGCAGGATCTCGTCGTTGTCACCCTCAGAAGCGTCTTGTCCGCCCGCAAAGCGCACATATTTTCCGTAGACCCAGCCGTATTTGTCGGGCAGGTCATCGATCTTGTACCACGGATACTCCCCGTCCGGCGAATTCCAGGTGTCGACGATCGACAGGCTGGCTCCCTGTTCCGCCTGAGCGACGACCGACGCGGCGGAATAATGGTCGCCGCGCACGTTCAGCTTTTGCGTCGTTACATATCCCTTGCGCGCGTCGCCGCGTGTCAGCGGACGATTGCCCCGCAGCAGCGGCACCTGGGCCGATGACGGCATGGGGGTGAAAGACGACGTGCTCGGCTGTCCCGATTCGCTCACATATTGCTGCGCATGCCCGCCGACGATCGCGCCGAGTTGCGCACCCGTCTTGGCGCCGTCGATGCCGCCGACGAGATACCCCAGCACGGCCCCTGCGAGCGTGCCCGCGGTGGCACCTTCGGGATTGGCCTGCCGCTGTTCGCTGGCCATGCTCTCCAGGGCGCTGTCGACGAGCATGCCGGCGCCGCGTTTCACGAGACCGGAAAAGAAGCTGCTGTCGTCATCTGCCCAAACGGGCCCGGCTGATCCGGCGAAAAACAGGGCACAAAGCAAAAGAGCCGCCGTCACTTTTTGAAACCGCGATTTCATCGTCTCCAACCTCCTTCAAAGATCAACACCGCTTCACTTGATACTATAACATGACCCGGCACGCCGTGAACGTTGCGTCTGAAAGTCATTTTGTCATCTTTTGAGGGATATGAGCGCCAAATGTCTTTATTCAAAACGTCCGCAGGAACATTTCGTGCGGTCGCTCCTTCGCTCATATTATATCCAGACGGCGTGGAATTATTATAACTTCATTACCTTCTATATAACGTTGACAAATACTTTTCAGTTTTTATAATAAATCTGTATCATATTTCACAGGCGGCTTTTGCCGGGCAAAGGCGCGCCTGCGATATATCCGAGGGGGCATCGTTCATGTTGAACAAGGAACGCTTGAAGAACGTCTTTTATGACATGGTGAAGATCTACAGCCCGTCAAAGGGCGAGGCCGAGATCTGTGCCTGGGTGATGGATTATCTCAAAGCCCGCGGGCTTGAGCCGACGATCGACGAGGCGGGCAAAGCCTACGGCGGCAACGGCGGCAACATCATCGTGCGTGTGCCCGGCGAGCCGGCCGACGAGCCGCTGTGCTTCATGGGGCACCTTGATCAGATCGAGCCGTGCAAAAACGTGAACCCGGTCATGGATGGCACGATCATCCGCAGCGACGGCACGACCACGCTCGGCGCCGACAACAAAAGCGCCGCGGCCTGCATCTTTGAGGCGCTGGAAGACCTGCTCGAATCGAAAGACGCGCACAAAGAATTCTACCTGCTCTTTTCCGTTTCCGAAGAGATCAACATGCAGGGCGTGAAAAACCTCGATCCTTCCCGATTACCCTGCAAAAACTTCGTCGTTCCCGACGCCACCGGTCCGCTGGGCACGATCATCACGGCCGCGCCTGCCGCCAACGTGATGAAGGTGACAGTGCGCGGACGCACCGCCCACGCCGGCATCGAGCCGGAAAAGGGGGTCAACGCCATCGTCGCCGCTTCCAAGGCGATCGCGCAGATGCACATCGGCCGGATCGACGTTGAGACCACATCCAACATCGGCCATATCGAAGGCGGCACAGCCACGAACATCGTCACCGACCTGGTTTGGTTCACGGCCGAGATCCGCAGCCGCGACGACGCCAAGCTGGCCGCCGAGACGGCGCATATGGAGCAGTGCGTCAAATCGGCCTGCGAGGCGATGGGCGCCGAGTACACATGGGAATGCGAGCACGTGTATCCGCGCTTCCTGCTGAGCGAAGAAAGCGGCGTGTACAAGCGCGTCACCTCCGCCATGCAGGCCGAGGGCGTGAAGCCCCTGCCCACGGTCACCGGCGGCGGCTTTGACGCCAGCGTGCTGTGCGGCCTGGGCTGTCAGAGCGCCGTCATCAGCACGGGCATGAAAGATGTGCACACCAAGAATGAATCCATCGACCTCGAGGACATGTGGAAAGTCACGCGTGTCATCTCCCGCCTGATGAGGGACTGAGCGCTGGGCAATTTCTGCATAATAGGGATTACCTTGGGTTTCACAGCCGCGTCATGGCGGCGCGGCTGATCTTTTATTCACATCAGAGGAGGCTTTTTTGTCATGAAAAAGCAGGTAAGAAACTTCAACCCCAACCTGGTGCTGGTCATCATGGTCGTGCTCTGCACCATCGCGTCGTATTTCGTCACGCCCGGTGCCTACGACCGTGAGACGGTCAACGGCGTCACGCGCGTCATCGCCACCAGCTATCACGAGGTTGCCCGCACTCCCGTCACCGTGATGCGCATGTTCGAGGCATTCCCCGACGGTCTGACCGGCGCGGCCATGATGATGTTCGCCGTCATGATCATCGGCGGCGTCGTCCAGATCTACAGCGACACCGGCGTTATGGGCGCGGCCATCAATTCCGTGATGAAGCTCTCCAACAAGGTCGGCGGCGGGGTCATCATCTCGATCGTGACGCTCGTGTTCATGTTCATCGGCGGCATCCTCGGCTGGTCGGAACAGGTCATCCCCTTCGTGCCGATCGCCATTTCGCTGGCCATCTCGCTGGGCTATGACTCGCTGGTCGGCATAGCGATCTCCGGCTTCGCCTGCCTGATCGCGTTCGCCGTCGGCCCCTTCAACGTCTTCACCGTCGGCACGTCCCACACCATCGCCGAACTGCCGATGTTCTCCGGCTGGCAGCTGCGTCTTGTTGCCCTCGCCGTCGTCGCCGCTTCCTGGCTGTTCTGGACGCTGCGCTACGCCGCCAAGGTCAAGAAGGATCCCAGCAAGAGCCTGATGGCCGACATCGATACTTCCGACCTGGTCATCCCGATCGAAAGCGACAACGTGCTCAACACTGTCAAAGTGCTTTCTCTCCTCGTCATGGGCGTGTGCTTCGGCTTCACGATCTGGGGCCTGCTGTCCAAGCACTGGGGCTTCCGTGAGATGAGCGCCATCTTCCTGATCGGCGGCGTCATCGTCGGTTTCATGAACCGCATGTCGCCTTCCGAGATCTGCGACACGATCGTCAAGGGCTGCGTCGGCGCTTTCGGCGGTGCCCTCATCATCGGACTGGCGCGCTCGGTGCAGGTGGTGCTGACCGCCGGCGGCCTGGTCGATCCTCTCGTCCACGGCCTCACCAGCATGATGAGCAGCGCTTCCGCCTACGTCACCTCGGTGATCATGTTCATCGTCAACTTCTTCATCAACGCGCTGATCCCCTCCGGCTCCGGCCAGGCGATGGCGGTCATGCCCATCATGATCCCGATGGCCGACATGCTGCACATCACCCGTCAGACCGCGGTTCTGGCCTTCCAGTTCGGCGACGGCATCTCCAACACCTTCTGGTTCACCAACGGCACGCTGCTGATCTACTGCGGCCTCGGCAAGGTGCCGCTTTCCAAGTGGTATAAGTTCATCCTGCCGCTGCACGTTTTCTTCTTCATCATGCAGCTTGCGTTCCTCTATGTGGCGCAGATGATCAACTACGGCCCGTTCTAAGGAAACGCTGAACAGAACAAGCCATCTTTCACAAAACACCGGGCGTCGCGAGGGCGCCCGGTGTTTTTTATTTGCCGCCAGACGCTGTTATCCCCACGTTTTTATATTTTTTTGCCTTGAGGTATATTCTTTTGACACGGCGAAAAAAATAGGCTAATCTTGATAATAAAGAAATGCGCACCGCCGCGGCCGTCCGCGGATCATTTTTGTGAAAGGCAGCGTGAACGCAATGGACAAAGTCGCCGACTCGTTTATCCGTGAGGCTGATCCCGAGATCGCTTCGATCATCGTCGAGGAATATCATCGTCAGAACGACCAAATCGAGCTGATCGCGTCGGAAAACTTCACCTCGCGCGCCGTCATGGCCGCAATGGGTTCCGTGCTCACCAACAAGTACGCCGAGGGCTACCCCGGCAAAAGGTATTACGGCGGCTGCGAAGTGGTCGACAAGGCCGAGGAGCTGGCCCGGTCGCGCGCCAAGCAGCTGTTCGGCTGCGATCACGTCAACGTGCAGCCCCACGCGGGCAGCCAGGCCAACATGGCCGTGTACTTCTCGCAGTTGCAGCCGGGCGACACCATTTTGGCCATGAACCTGACCGACGGCGGACACCTGACGCACGGCTCGCCGGTCAACTTTTCCGGCAAACTCTACAACTTCCTTCCCTACGGCGTGCGGCCCGACACCGAAACGATCGACTTTGACCAGGTGCGCGACCTCGCCCTCAAACACAAGCCCAAACTGATCGTGCTGGGTGCCAGCGCCTACCCGCGCGTCATCGACGCGAGCAAGTTCCGCGCCATCGCCGACGAAGTGGGCGCGATGGTGATGTTCGACATCGCTCACATCGCCGGACTTGTGGCCGCCGGAGAGCACCCCAACCCCGTGCCGTATTGCGATTTTGTGACGACCACCACGCACAAAACGCTGCGCGGCCCCCGCGGCGGCATGGTCATGTGCCGTGAAGCCTACGCCAAAAAACTTGACAGCGCTATCTTCCCCGGCATGCAGGGCGGCCCGCTGATGCACATCATCGCCGCCAAAGCCGTGGCCTTTGCCGAGGCCCTTAAGCCCGAGTTCAAGACCTATCAGCACGAGATCGTCAGCAACGCCAAATACCTGGCCGCAAAGCTGGCCGAAAAGGGTTTCCGTCTCGTTTCCGGCGGCACCGACAACCACATGATGCTGGTCGACCTCACCGGCAAGGGCGTCACCGGCAAGCAGGCGCAGGAAGCGCTGGATCGCGCCGGCATCACCGTCAACCGCAACAGCATCCCGTTTGAAAAGCTCAGCCCCATGGTCACAAGCGGCATCCGCATTGGCACACCGGCGGCCACAACGCGCGGCTTCGGTCACGCCGAGATGGCGCAGATCGCCGACTGGATCGAGCGCGTGGTCGATCACATCAGCGACGAAGCGGCGATCGCGGGCGTTCGCGCCGAGATCACCGAGCTGTGCCGCGCCAAGCCGCTGTACCCAGGGCTGTATTAAGGAGACGCTGATTTGCCGCGCCGCAGCGACTCCGGCAAAATAAAACACATGTAACGATGCAAAAAGCCGTCCCCGGAACCAGAGTCTGATCTGGCGCCGGGGGCGGCTTTTTTTTGCGAAGTGCCGGCGCTCGCAGCGAGCCGTTTTAAGGAAACGCTGATAAAATACGTCATCTCCTGCGAAACGCTGCCCGAGGGGCTTCTCCAACGTACGGAAGTACGCCTCCGAAGCCCCTTCCGGGCAGGTTTCTTCGGATCTGACGCATTTTCTCAGGTTTCCTGTGCGTTGGTCAATTTTTGCATAATATTATTTAATCAGCGTCTCCTTAAATCATTTCAGCGCCGTCGCAGACGAGTCAGGGTCAGGCGCTCGATCGCGCCAAGCAGCAGGCACGTGACCAGCACGTCGCCGGGCAGCCGCAGCAGGTTGGTCAGCGCGCGTGCCGGCAGCAGGGCCCACACAGCCTTTTTGTAGAGGATGTGCAGCCACAGCGTGTTGAGACCGAGGTTGACGAACAGTTTGACGAGCGCGTGAGCGGCGGCGATGCGCACCACGCTGACCGGGCGGCGGTAGAGCAGTCCGCCGTAGATGACGCCGGCGATCATGGCGCTGAGCGTGAAGCCCGGGAAATACACGCCGTCGGGCCGCAGCGCGAACTTGAGCACCTCCAGGGCGCCCGAGAAAAACGCGCCGGCGGCAGGGCCGAAGAGAAAATCGACCACCTGGTTGGGCAGCCCGGAAAGGCCGATCTTGAGGTACGGCCCCAGGTTGATCGTCGCCACTGTGCCGAGCACGACGGCGAGCGCGGCCATCACGCCGCAAAAGGCGACGGTGCGCGGCGACTTGAGCTCGCGCAGTGACGAGCGCCACAGGTCGGATCCTTTTTGGGGCGAAAATGAGTTTGGCGATGCTGACATACAAAAAACCCCCTTACGCAGTATTTTCCTCTTACCACATAAGGAGGCGGACGGCCCGATATGCGGCAGCGGGATGCAAACGCCGATACCGCAAGCCTCGCGGCTTTTCGTCCGACCGACAACTCCCCGTCCGGCCGGCACTTTACGCATCGGATCTTACTCTGCCTTACGCCCTGTATTATAAATAAAAATTGGGCGATTGCAAGCGCGATCGGTCTTTTCGGAAGCAGTGATTCAATGAGCCCGATGGGCCGCCGGACGATTTCGTCGAGCGGCGCGAACGAAGCGAAGAGGCACAGCGGGGCTATGGTGACGACGCGAAGCTCGTCCTTGTGGGCAGGCTTTGACGCAGTCAGGCGGCGAAAGCCCCGACAGGGCGCGGGCGAATGAATCGGCGCTTCCTTTACTTCAAAAGAGGGACACGAAAGCCCCAAAGCCTCAAGAATGCGTGTGCAGTGCGGTCCGCCTTTGTCGCGCGCACGAAAGGCGGCGGCGTGATACAATGTTGCAGGAAGCGCATGAACTGACGTTGCGCGAAAGGAGGCGTTGTGAGTGAACAAAGCGTATCGCGCGGCAGGCTGCGCGGCGGTCGTGCTCGCGGCTTGTCTTGCCGCGTTCGCGCTCGTTTCGCGGCAGCGAGAGCAGCACCGCGCGCAGGAGACGTTTTTCGCCATGGACACGCCGGTGACGCTGACGGCTTACGGCTCCAACGCCGTCTCCGGTCTCGCCGCCGCGCGCCAAGCGATCGCCGCGCTGGAAGACGAAGTGTCGGTCACACGGCCGCACAGCGCCGTCGCGCGCCTCAACGCCGGGGGCGCGCTGCCCGACGGCGGCACGGTGGGACCTCTGCTTGATTTGGCCTTTGCCGTAGGGCAAGAGACCGGCGGCGCGTTCGATCCCACGCTCTACCCGCTGGTGCGCGCCTGGGGCTTCACGACGGGAACGCAGCGCGTGCCAGCGTCCGACGAGCTGAAGTCTCTGCTGAAATACACCGGCGCTGAACGCGTCGTGCGCGCAAACGGCACGCTGCGCCTGCGGCATGGTTCGATGATCGACCTGGGCGGCATCGGCAAAGGCTGGGCCAGCGACGCCGCTGTTGAGGCGCTGAAAGCTGCGGGCGTAACAAGCGCAGTCGTCAACCTGGGCGGCAACGTGCGCACACTGGGAACGCGGCCCGGCGGCGGAGCGTGGCGCATCGGTGTGCGCGATCCCGAAGGCGGTTTGCTCGGCGTGCTGCAAACCGGCGAAGGCGCGGTCGTCACCTCCGGCAGTTACGAGCGCTATTTTGAACGCATGGGGCAACGCTACTGGCATATCCTCGATCCCAAAACAGGCGGGCCCGCCCGCAGCGGCGTCGTCTCCGTCACCGTCGTGGGCCCAAGCGGGGCGCGGTGCGACGCCCTTTCGACGGCGCTTTTCGTGCTGGGCCCCAAGCGTGCGGCTGAGTGGAAACGTTCCGGCGGGCGCGAAGGCTTCATCATGCTGACCGACGGCGGCGAACTTCTGCTCACAGCCGACCTCGCCGCGGCGTTCACACCCGACGAAGCCTGGAAAGATGCGAAAGTGACGGTGATCCGCCCATGAAAAAGACTACCCTGGCGCTGCTGGGCACGGCCGTCGCGCTTGGCGCGTGGTGTCTGCACGCGTGGTACGCGCCGCACGGGCACCTGGTGGAGATCGTGCAAAACGGCCGCGTCACGGCCACGCTCGACCTCAGCAAAAAGCGGACGCCGCGCACGATCGTGCTGAACGCCCCCGGCGGCGGCACGAACACGCTGCTGATCCAAAACGGCCGCGTGCGCGTGGAGCGAGCCGACTGCCCCGGCAACGACTGCGTGCGCATGGGCTGGCTGCGCTCGGCTTCGGCGCCGCTGGTGTGCCTGCCGCACAAACTGACGGTGCGCTTTGCCGCGGAAAGCGGCACAGGCCTCGACGGGGCCACACAATGAGCGGCGCGGCTTTTGCTACGGTGCGCGGCGCCCTGCTGACGACGCTGGCGCTGGCGCTGCACGCGGCGGAAGCGGCGTTCCCGCTGCCTCTTCCGGTGCCGGGCATACGGCTTGGTCTGGCCAACTCGGTGAATGTGTGGGCCGTGTATCACCTGCCGCCGGTGCAGGCGCTGTTGGTGCTGCTTGCGCGTGTCTTTCTGGCCGCACTGCTTGGCGGCAGCGGCGCGGCGCTGGCGTTTTCGCTGTGCGGCGGGCTGCTCAGCCTGACGGGGATGCTGGCGCTGCGCCGCGCGAGGCTCGGCATGAGGCTGTGCAGCATCTGCGGCGGCGTGCTGCACAACCTTGGGCAGTTGGTCGCGGCCGTTTATCTGGCGGGCTCGCCGGCGCTGTGGGGGTATCTGCCGTTTCTGCTGGCTGCCGGAGCCGTCTGCGGCGCACTGACGGGCGAAGCCGCCCGCCTTGTCTCGCCGCGCCTGAAGATCGGGCGGCGGCAACACTAAGGAGGACTGTTGTGAACACGAATGCTTTGAAGCGCCTGCTGCTTGACGCGGCCATGTCGGCGCTGATGATTTTGCTGATGGCGTATCAGGTGATGGGAGACGCCGCGCACGAGATCGCGGGCACGGCGGTGGGCGTATTGTTTTTGGCGCACGCGTGGCTGAACCGGCGCTGGTTTGCCACGTTTTACAAAGGCGCCTTCACGCCGCTGCGAGCGCTGCAAAACACCATGATCGTGCTCGTGCTGCTGGACACGCTCGTCGTCATGGTCACGGGCGTGATCATCAGCGGCACGGTGTTTTCGTTTTTGAACATCAGCGCGGGCATCGCGCTCGCGCGGACGCTGCACCTGTGCTCAAGCTACTGGGCACTTGTGCTGATGAGCGCACATGTGGGCGTGCATTGGAGCGCCGTGATGGGCATGGCCCGGTCCGTGTTTGGGCTGCCGCGCCGCAGCGGCCTGGCGGCCTGGGGGTTTCGCGCCCTTGCCGCTGCCGTTGCCGTGCGCGGAGCGTGGGCGTTTCATCATTTGCAGGTGTGGCCGTTTTTGACGCTGCAAAACCAGTTCGCCTTTTTTGACGACGCGCCGGACTGGCTGGTGCTGCTCAACTGGACGTGCGTGATGGGGCTGTTCGTCTTTGTCTCATACTACGCCGGACGCGCCGCGCAGTTTGTCTTCACGCGGCTGAAGGAGCGCGCGTGAACCTCGAGGGCGCGGCCCTGGCGGCGTTTGCGCTCGTCGTCATCGCCATCTTTCACCCGCTGGTGATTTGGGCGGAATATCGCTTCGGTGCGCGAGCCTGCGCTCCCGTTTTTGCGCTCGTCGGTCTGGGGACGCTCACCGGCGCGCTTTTTCTGCCCGGCGCCTGGGGCGCGGGATGCGCGTTTTTCGGCGCCACCAACCTGTGGTGCGTGGTCGAGGTGTTCGCGCAGCAAAAGCGCGTGGAAAAGGGCTGGTTCCCCAAAAATCCGAAATGGGGCCCAGGCCCTGCCGCCGGCGATGTTTTTCGAGACAAAAAACGCGGGGCGCGGTGAATGTTGTTTCAAACAAGACTATTTACAAGATATTTGGATTTCGCTTGCCGCTCTTTACTTTTGGCGCGCAGACATGTAAGATACAGTGTATGAACTCATCTTTGCGCTTTGGGCTTTTCGCGCTTTGCGCAAAACAACAGAATATCCAGGGCGGTTCGAGGCGTATCGTCTCGATCAAAAAGGAACCGGGTGAAAATCCCGAACGGTCCCGCCGCTGTGAAAGCCTTGCTTTTTTCTTATGCCACTGCGCCTTTGCGCGCGGGAAGGTGAAAAAGCTTACGGCTCAGTCAGAAGACTTGCCGCCCTGGAAGCGTCACGACATCCGCGAGCGACGGAGCACACGCGCACCGGCCGTTTCCCTTTTTTGGGGAAAGCGGTCTTCTGGCGCATACGGCTCTTTCGGCTTTCGGCTGAAAGGGCCTTTTTGTTTCGCCTACTCGCCTGTATGAACGAAGGGAGCGTTTATCATGTACAACCGCATCAGCAACCGCGAAGTTGAAGCCAAAGTCACCACGGCCGCTGCCGCCGCGCAGCTCATCAAAGACGGCATGACCGTGGGCATGAGCGGCTTCACGATGGCCGGCTACCCCAAGGCCGTGCCGCTGGCGCTGGCCCGCCGTGCCGAAAAAGGCGATAAGGTCCGCATCACGCTGATCACCGGCGCCTCCGTCGGCGACGAGATCGACGGCGAACTGTCGCGCGCCGGCGTCATCGCCCGCCGCTATCCGTATCAGAGTCACCCCGACCTGCGCGCGCTGGCCAACGACAACCAAGTGGCCTATGTCGATATGCACCTGTCGCAGGTGCCTTTTTTCATCAAAAACGGCTATTTCGGCAAGATCGACGTGGCCGTGATCGAGGCCGTGGGCATCGACGAGGAGGGCAACATCATCCCCAGCACCAGCATAGGCTGTTCCAACACGCTGGTGGAATACGCCGAAAAAGTCATCGTCGAGATCAACACCTGGCAGCCCACCAAGCTGGAAGGGATGCACGACGTGTACAGCCCGCGCCGCATGAAAGAGACGGAGGCCATCCCCGTGGTGCGCGCCAACAACCGCGTGGGGATGCCTTACATCC
>Ga0129306_1003038_pt1 | contig 13437 bp, 11 predicted proteins | sample P827metagenome_FD_94438 | JGI IMG/M metagenome (GOLD analysis project Ga0129306, IMG submission 94438) | Capybara group fecal microbial communities from Wisconsin, USA - P827 metagenome | ecosystem: Host-associated > Mammals > Digestive system > Large intestine > Fecal | place: USA: Wisconsin...
ATCTTGTGAAGACTGGAAAGCACCTTGCGTTCCGACTTGCCAATCAGAAACAGTTCATCCGTCTGCGCTCCCTCGGTGAAGGATATTCCGAAGACGAGCTTCGTACTGTCCTTCAAAACGGTAAGGAGCACAAACCCTTTATCAAGAGAAAATATCCGAAACGTCAGCAGCGCACTACGTTGGTTTCCGAACTGGAAGCGAAGATCAATTCCGGCAAAGGCGCACGGTACGATCAGGCGATGAAGGTCATCAAGCTCAAACAGATGGCAAAGACCTTTGTGTTTCTGGAGGAACACGGATATGCCAATCTTGCGGAACTGTCCAAGGCGGCTTCTGACGCAGAGGCCCATTTTTATGATTTGAAGACCTCTATGAAAGCGGCAGAAGTCAGAATTGTGGAAATAGAGACATTGAGAACCCATCTTAACAACTATTACCGGACGCTGGACGTTTTCAAAGGGTACAAGCAATCCAAATACAGCAAAGCCTATCTTGCCGAGCATGAAGGCGACATCATTCTTCACAGGACAGCTAAGAAAGCATTTAACGAACTCGGACTGACAAAGCTCCCATCAAGGAAGGATTTGTCCGCAGAATCCGGCCGTCTAAAAGCAGAGAAAAGCGCCCTGTACGCTGAATACCGCAAGGCGCAGGATGAAATGCGAGAGCTGATGATCCACAAGGCAAATGCCGAATATGTGCTCGGACTTGACGAGCAGAAACAGCAGAAGGAGGTTCCTCAGTATGAGTAAAAAGCGCCGGTACGGTGCGCAGCCAGTTTCAAAGAAACGCACAAAGGGGTCTGGGGAAATATCCCCAACAAGCAGAACGGGGCACCGCGCAGGTGCTCCGTTTTTTGACTTTTGACGGCAAAAGGCATTGCTTGCTCAATCTGTTATGAATGAAAAAGCCGATACCGCTTTGCTCGGTACCGGCCTATCAAAAATTAGTGTAGTCCTTTTGCTAACGCAATCAGGTTATCCAGCTTGTCGTTACTAAGCCCTTTTGCCGCATCTAACAGTTCGTTGGCTTTTGAAGGATTAGATGTCTCAACATCAAAAAACTCTTTTGGCGTGATGCCGAAATACTCACAAATATAAAAGAATACGGACATGGACGGAAGGTTAATTCCGTTTTCGATATTATTGATATAACCGGCACTTTGCCCGATTGATAAGCTCATGTCACGGGCTGAAACGCCCTTATTCATGCGCAAAGTCACTAATCTTTTAATGAAATCTTCTTTTTCCATGGTCATCACCACCTTGTATATAATTGTACTGTTTATGATGGCAAATTCCGTTCGGTTCATTCATCAATTATCATTGACATATCTACGTCAATTAGATATTATTATGTGTGACATATATTTTGATTAGATGAGAATGAGAAAAACGATGAAAAAGACTTGCTCTTTTACCGGACACAGAAAAATACCGCCAGTGTTACAGGAAAGCATAACACGGCGGCTTGAAAAAACGATTATCAACTGCGTAAAAAACGGATACAGCATTTTCATGGCAGGCGGAGCTTTGGGATTTGATACTCTTGCGGCAGAAGCAGTTTTGAGAATCCGAAAAAACGATCCGTCCATAAAACTGATTCTTGCGCTGCCGTGCCATACACAGACGCGGAATTGGAAGCAAAGTGATATAGACCGTTATGAAGAAATCCGAAAAGAAGCAGATGACGTCATTTACGTTTCTGATTCGTACACGAAGGATTGTATGTTCCAGAGAAACAGGTATCTGATCGACCACAGTGATCTGTGTATCTGCTATCTGACGGAAAACAGAGGCGGCACATTTTATACTGTACGATACGCAGAAAAGCAGGGGAAAACCATCCACAACCTTGCAAAAACATGAAAAAAGCGGCCACAATTATGTGACCGCTTTGAGAATTTTTGATTGGATTCTTCGCAGAGTTCATCACTCTGCCTCACAAGGCATTTCGCAGAGTTCATCACTCTGCTGTTCAAGCGGAAAAAATGCGTTTTCTACTTATATATAAAGGTATCCATGACGATAATTTCTGACGGCGAATATTCTCAATAGCCGATCAGCGCAAGCTTGTTCATATTGCTTCGCTTCAGTTCCATCGAGGTATGCACATAACGTTCCAGAGTGATCTTCGGGCTGGAATGACCGAGAATTTCGGAAAGAGATTTGATCTCAAAATCCACTTCTACGCATCTGGTCGCAAAAGAATGGCGGAGCGTATGGTAATGAACGCCCTCCAGTCCGCACTCCTTCGTAAAATGCTCCAGCTTATATTGAAGCGTGCGCGGCTCAATAAAGTATTCTGATGATCCGGATAAAACAAAAGCGGTTGGGCTTTGCTTACCAAGCATCTTACAAAGCTCAACCGCATAATCTGTTAAGGGAATCAACCGCAAGGACGAATCGCTTTTGGGATCACTGATGATGATTTTTGTTTTTGCGGTTTCCCCCTCGTCCATGTTTTTAATTCTCTGCATCGTTGCTCCTACCCGAATGACCTTTTCTTTCAATGAAATATCCGACCATCGCAGTGCGCAGATCTCGCCGATACGAAGACCTGTCATAAGTGTCAGCAACACGCCGAACTTAATGCTGTCCATATCCGACAAAAGATAATCCGTAAACTGTTTCTGTTCCTCGCGGGATAGAACGCGCATTTCTTTTTTTGATTCTTTCGGGTATGTGATCTCAATCTCTGCCATGATTCCAGAATAATTCTTCCGGGTATATTTCAGAATGGATTTGAGCAGCACAAGAATGTCTTTGACCGTTTTTGGGGAAAGCTCTTCCTCAAACAAAAGCTCCTGACTGAACTCCTCAATAATGAATGAAGTGAGCGCCGCGACAAAGCAGCCGCCGAGCTTCGGTTTGATATGCTTGTTGATCATCGCGTAATACTTCACATAGGTGGATTCCTTCACCTTCAGCCGATTGAGCGTCAGCCATTCATCACAATAGACAGAGAACCGTTTTCTGACATTTCCGGTAACAGGCGGCTGATTTGAAAGCAACGCCGCTTTTATCAGAGAAACCTTTTCTTTCGCTTCATGATAGGAAGCTGCATAGCAGTACCCGTATTTTGCTTTTCCGTCTATGGAATAAGCTTTGATATATCGGGCTTCCCATCGACCGTCCTTTCGCTTGTAGATATTTTCACCTTTTCTTGACATATTGAATTTCCTCCTTCATATATAGTGGGATGATATATTGTATATTAGAGTTATGAACTCCCACATCATTGACGGATACCCAGACGGCGAATGCCAACGATTTTGCACATTTTTCAAGAAAACAGCGCCGCATTTTTTGAAAATCTATGAACAAACTGTTTTCACCACGTAAATTTCTCAATTTTTTCGCAGCTTCTACTTGCTTTTTCTTGGAATATGTTGTATCATAAAGCAAAATAGAGTGATGAACTCTGCGAAAGCGTTGGCGGTGGTTTATAAGGATTCGTAGAACATCGTTATGTGTTGGTTATTGTTGTAGATCCTTCCGTTCTTCAATGCTGCCGATGAGGAAAATTTATATACATGGCATTATCATGTTCATGTAAAAGCTGTATTGATGAGCAGTTGGAACGTCCTTCTGCTCATTTTTTGTCAGACAAGGTTAGTATGCACGACTGCGAACAGTTTATTCATATCCGGCATCAGAAATATAAGGTTCGTCTGCGATTGTGAGTGTTGGGTATTAAAGAGGTTGATGTATGGGAAAAGAATTAAAACATCTAAATCGCAGCGAACTGATAGATATTATTTATCAGCTCAAAAAGAGCGAGCAAACACTTCAAAATGAAAACGAGCAGTTGCGCAGACAACTCGAAGTTAAACGGATTACTCTCTCAAAAGCTGGTTCTGTTGCGGAGGCTGCGATTGCGCTTGAAAATGTTTTTTCTGTAGCACAGAATGCAGCGGATGTGTATCTTGCTGAAATTGAACAGAGACGTAAAGATATTGAAAGAGATTATAATTTGCTGATCGATGATGCTATGAAGAAATCCGATGACATCATTCGGAAAGCAACAGAACAGAGAGACGCTATCTTTTTAGAAGAAAAAAAAGCATACGCTCTATTAAAGAGATATGAAGCAACTATTGAAAAAAAGAAAATGGAGCTTGCTATGTATAACAATCGGGAGTAAGCAGATTATGAAACGTCGCAGACGGATGGTTCGCATACCATCAATGCAAGAAATAGACACTGAAAGAAAAAGAATCAGACGAGGAATTTATTACCGCAGAGCTTTAACTGGGACAATTTCTGTCCTTGTAGTTGTCGCCGCAATAGCCGTATTGGTTGCTACTCTATTCCTGCCAATACTCCAGATTTCCGGTGATAGTATGTCGCCAACACTTGAACATGACGAAATTGTGGCACTTATCAAGACAGACAATATCGATCGAGGTGACTTAATCGGCTTTTACTATCAAGGGAAAATCCTGTTAAAGAGAGTAATTGCTCTGCCTGATGATACGGTTGTTATCGATGAGAATGGCAATGTGTATGTTAACGAACAGCTATTGATCGAGCCGTATGTTACAGAAAAAAGTTTGGGTGATTGCGATCTTGACTTTCCGTATACAGTTCCCGGTGACGGTTATTTTGCAATGGGAGATCAGAGATCGAATTCAGTCGATAGCCGTAATTCAGTTATTGGAGCCGTTACAAGAGAAGATTTGATTGGAAAAGTCTTTATTCGCGTATGGCCATTGAATCGAATAGGCGTTCCCAAATGAAAGCAGCTTTTTCATAAAAATACAAAGGGGATGTGGAGATGCGAATGACGATAATTGATGCAACTTTGATAGAAGCTCAGTGCAAATCGGTCTGGGAGCTTCAATGCATCCCTCACGAAAAGAAAAGAGAATTGGCTGAGAAGATCAATGATCTGATTTCTGCCGATACAGTTCCATTAGAACATTGGAATCTTTTGTTGTTCTATCTTTTGAACGCAAGTCCTGAAAAAACGAAACAGGAAGCAAAAGATAAACTTGTGTGATTGTTACAACAGGAAAAACAATGAACAATGTTCACTGATACACCTTGTTGGGAAAGGTAAGGTTAATTTGCGTAATACACTAAAAAACTATTTGAGAATAGTGGAGAAGAATAAGCGTTACAGAATCCGTGGTGTTTCCGTATTACTGATATTATCTCTGATTGTTTCTGTAAATGTGTTTTGGGGATTGAGGCAAACCGGATTAACATTGGCAGGAACTGCAGCGTGTGGGTATGAGGAGCATACACATTCAGATGAATGTTTTAAGGCGAATCTGATCTGTACTATTCCGACAGAGACACATGAACACGCAGCGGTATGTTACGAAAAGGTTCTTGCATGCGAGAAAAAAGAGCACATTCATGAACTCACTTGTTATTCGGATGAAACGGCTGATGTCGAGACTCAGCTTGATTGGCAGGCAATGTTTGCAGGGATGATAACCGGAGATCTCCGGAAAGACCTTGTATCCATTGCTGACTCGCAGCTGGGGTACACCGAGAGCGTCCTGAATTTTGAAGTCAATGAAGATGGGATACGCAACGGTTATACACGGTATGGTGCTTGGTATGGTGCTCCTTACAGTGACTGGTCAGCGATGTTTGTATCTTTCTGTCTCCATTATGCCGGTTCCGGTTCTGCGGATACTCCGTACAATATCGGAGCAAACACGATGTTGCAGCTGTGGAATTCTGCCGGTCGATTTGCATCATCGGATGTATACTCTCCAGACGATGGTGATTTGATTTTCTTCGCGGATAATACGGTAGGCATCATTTCTTCGGTGAGTTTTGATGTTCTGACTGTTATTAAGGGTGATGTAGACAATTCTGTCTGTGAGCAGACCATCATGGATTATGATGAATCCATTATTGGTTATGGAATTCTTGAAATGCCGCATTACTCCAGTTCCTTGTTTACAACCAACGAAGCGACCTCTTCTGAATTTGTGCCGGATGCATGTACTTGCGGCAATGATACGGCGGAAGCCAGTTCCCATGCCGACACCTGTGCATATAAAGCTCAGTTGAAAACCATTGCCGGTGATTACACTGTGGATGAGCTTTACGCAATCTGGAACCAGCTTTCATCTGATGCCCAGGAATATATTCTTCAGTATTTGACAGATAATGCTTGGCAATACGGAACGAAAGCAGAAGATTTGAAAGCCTTGATAAATGGCGGTGGTTCAACCGGAGGAAATCCAACTGCCTCCTGCGGTGATGCAACATTCAGCGTTCAAGGAGATATTCCGGAAACCGCAGAGCTGAAAGTCTCTGACCCTCAATATTCAGAAGCGCAAAAGATAGCTTATGTGAATCCGAATATTCAGAATCATGTGAATTGGTCGATGGTCTATGACATTTCCATCATGGACAACGGAGAAACTTACACGCCAACTTCGCCTATCACGGTGAATGTTGAGCTTCCGACATTGACGAGCGCAGAGTATAATCCGGACACCATGTTCTTTTATGTGGTTCATTTGGATGAAGCAACCGGAGAAGAACTGAGTAAAGAGAGAGTTGAGGTTGTTGATAATACAATAACATTTACAGCAACGGGATTCTCTCCGTACTTGTTCTATTCCATCAATATGGATTCCGAAGGTGGCGAACGTATTCTCGGTACAAACTGGATGAAGTTACGAGACAGCGGTTTCTTTACCTATTGGGAACAGTTCTTACCAAACTCTCCAGCCACAACAAACTTCCAGATTGCATCAATGGCGTTGTCGAAAGATAGCAATCCCAGTGATGTCCAGATTGATGCATGGGGTGGTGAATCTACAAACGGTGACGGCGTTGTAGTAAGCAAAACCATTGATGGTACCGATATTGAAAATGTATTCGATATAACGCTGACAGTACAAACACAACAAAGCATTTCCGAAATATATGAAGAACCGGATATGGCAGTCGTTATTGTTATGGATATATCCAACACAATGAAGAATGACTTTGGAGACACAACACGATACAAAGCAGCTATGTTGGCCGCAGAGAATTTTATTGATAACTTTGCTGCTCATTCGGGAGATGTAAGCCGTATAGGATATGTTGCTTTTAATACAAGCGGTCACGAAATATTTGGTTTGTCGTCTTGTGCAACAACAACCGAAGCTGCAGCATTGAAGAATGAGATGCGACAGGAAACCGGAACTATCATTAACGCATCTGGATATGCAAACTCGCACACAAGATTCACGAATGTGGAAGCTGGGTTAAAAATGGGATACGATATGCTGGCAACTGCCCAAAATGAGCACAAATATCTGATTTTCCTCAGTGATGGTTTCCCGACAACCTATATCAGTAGTGGATATGCCGGATATGACCCATACACATCTTCCGGTACTAAAGGAGCAGATGGTGTATTCTATGATTATGTTACGGGATATTATTGTTCTTACGGAACGAGCTATAGTGATAAAGCCGCCATTCGTGCCAGACAACAAGCAGAAGAAATCAAAAACAATGGTGTAACGATTTTTTCAATCGGTGTTGATGTCGGTGGTCAGACAATAGCGGGGTATGATGGTCGTGTAGGACTTTCCGTTATTGACAGAACTGGCACAACATACGAAATCGGTGATGCTTCAAGCACAACATCCTATGTAAACTGGCTGCAAAATTCCATCGGCTCCGGATACTATTACGATAGTACAAACGCAAATGGACTGCAGGCTGCATACGATCAGATTTTTGAAGAAATCCTGAGAATTAAAAAAGAATCATCCGAGGCAGACTGGGTGGCGCAGGACCCCATACCGCTTGCTCCTCCCGAATATTTGGAGTTTATCGGTTTCTATGACAGGAATATGCTTCTACAGTCCACGGATGAAAATCTTACAGGTCTAAGTGCTGAAGGAGCAGAGAATACGGCTGTATTCGATTTGAATCCCGCCACGAACCTACACACCATATCATGGGATCTGAAGAGATCCGGATATAATAAATCTATATCCGGGGATGTTACGACATACTCATATCAATTGGTATATCGTGTCAGATTAAAGAATGAACTGGAGGGGTTTGTTGAAAACCACGTATATGATACAAACGCTCCGACCTCTCTGACATATCGTGTTTTTGAAAGTGAAAATGGCGTAACTACTCTTGCCGAACAACAAGTACTCCCGTTCAAAATTCCTGCAGTACATGGTTATCTTGTGGAATTAGAATTTATGAAAAAGGATTCCTACGGAAATATCCTTGCAGGCGCGGAGTTTTCACTGACTCATGATACTGCTTCTTGTCCGATCTGCAGAGGTGACAACATGAATTCCGTCGCTGTTCCGCTTTACACTGCTGTATCGACAGCAGATGGGAGAGTTTCTTTCACAGGTATCCCGTCAGGTCATACCTACATATTGCAAGAAACTAAGGCTCCTCCCGGATACATAAGCGACACCAAGCAATATAAGGTTGTTGTTGCTTATGATGTATTGACTATTGATGGTGAATGGAACGGAACAGTGGTCAACAAGACCGGGTCGGAATTCCCATCAACCGGAGGAACCGGTATTTTACCATACATACTGACAGGGCTTTTCCTTGTAATTGCCCCTGTTGTATGCGAATACATTCGACGGCGTAAGCGAGAGAGGAGGAGTGGTGTGTAGAGCTTCCCCTCTTACGGCGAAAGGTGCGCCGTGGATGTATTCAAACAAATCAAACCACATAAATCGAAAGGATTTTAGCAATGAAAAAGATTTTCTCAATTCTTCTTGTTGTAGTCATGCTCATGGCTATGAGTACAACCGCTTTTGCTGCCGGAAATGGTAGCATCACTATCGACAATGCTGTTATCGGTGAAACATACACCATCTATCAGCTGCTTGATCTTGAAAGCTATAATTCCGACTCCGGTGCCTATGCTTACAAAGCAACCTCCACTTGGGAGTCGTGGCTGAGAACACAGACTACATACCTCTCTTTCGATGCACAAGGTTATGTAACTTGGGTTGACGGAGCTGATGCAGCAACTTTTGCAAAACTTGCAAAAGAATACGCAACAACCAATAGCATTGAAAACCAGGGAACCAAGGCTGCCGACAACACTACAGTTAAATTTACCGGTCTTGACCTTGGTTACTACCTCGTAGACACTACACTTGGTACGCTCTGCTCTCTCGATACAACAGATCCCGATGTAACAATCAAAGAAAAGAACGAAGAACCTTTGATTGAAAAGGAAGTCGAGGAGAACTCCAATGGTGTTTATGGAGACTCTGATGATGCAAACATGACACAGACAGTAAAATTCAAGACAATAGTTACCGCCAAAGAGGGTGCTGAAGCTTATATCGTGCATGATATACTTTCTGATGGATTAACTCTTGATGAAGATTCTGTTTCTGTCGTCGGATTAGCAAAGGGGACTCATTATACGGTTGAGTTTTCCAAGTTATGTACTGGAAAAGATGGTAATACTGCAGTATGCGACTTCCATATCATCTTTGCACAGTCCTATCTTGATACATTAAAGGATAATGACCAAATTATCATCACTTATTCTGCTACTCTGAATGAGAATGCGATTGTCGGTCTCCCCGGTAATCCTAACGATACCAGACTGCAGTACAGCACTGATAACTGGACAGAATGGGATGAAACTATTACCTATACATGGGACATGGGTATTCTCAAATATGGTAATGGCAACGAAGCAAATGTTCTTAAAGACGCAAAGTTCGTTCTTCTGAATAAGGAAAAGACTCAGGTTGCAACATTTGCAAACGGTAAGTTTGCAGGTTGGGCCAATATCCCTGCTGAAGGCACAGAATGGCCTACCGGTGCAGAGCTTACGACGGGTTCTGATGGTAAAATTTCTGTGTCAGGACTCGATGCTGATACATATTATCTGCGTGAGACAAAGGCACCTGATGGTTACAACAAGCTTGCTTCTGACGTAGAGGTCAAAATCACCGGTGCAACTGAAAATGTTGGTACGCTTTCTTACACAACCCATGAAGAGAAGGTCAACAACCAGTCCGGTACAGTTCTCCCCACAACCGGTGCAGGAGGTACAATAATGTTCATCACCATCGGTTCTCTCCTTGCAATGGTAGCTGTTGTATTTATGGTTACTCGCAAGAAGATGTCCATCTACGAGAGATAAGTAAATAACGAAATGTAGGACGTTATACGGCGGCGGATAGATAGCCGCTATCCGTCGCCGTATTTCTTTTATTTGTAAAACAGCGGAGAGATGCCTATGAAACGAGATAAAGTAGGAATCTTATTGGTTCTAATGCTGTTCATAGGTGTCTGTGTGCTGCTTTACCCGGCTTTGAGCCAGTATTGGAACTCAAAAACACAGACCCATGCAGTAGATAATTACCAAGAAATATTGGATTCCCTGCAAAAAGAAGATTACACAAAGTATTTCGAGGAAGCAGATCATTATAATATTGCTCTCCGAAATCTTGATGTTCCGCTACTGGAGTATAGTCAGCTCACAGAATACAATCAAATATTGAATGTCAGCGGAACCGGCGTTATGGGATACATCACCATTGAAAAGTTAGGTGTAGAATTACCTCTCTATCATGGTACATCAGACAGTGTTTTGAATATTGCTTGCGGCCACATGGAAGGAACTTCTCTTCCCATAGGAGGAGAAAGCACTCATTCAGTGTTATCTGCACATCGAGGTTTACCTCATGCAAAACTATTTACAGACTTAGATAAGATGGAAGTTGGCGATGTATTTACGATTACCATCTTAGATAGAATACTGACATATCAGGTGGATCAGATCAAAGTAGTAAATCCGAATGAAATAGACGAAGTTCATATTATTGATGGCGAAGATCATTGTACGCTTCTGACCTGTACGCCATATGGTATCAACTCGCATCGTTTACTTGTAAGGGGAACAAGAATTGAAAATGCTGCCCCAATTCTGTATGTCACTTCAAACGCGTTCAAGATTGATTCCCTTGTTGCGACACCGGTTGTTGCCGCCCCAATATTGTTGGTTTTATTGATTGTACTGATGGTAAAGTATAGGGATAAAGGAAGTAAACCGCTCATTTCCAAGGAGGAAGAAGAATGAGAAAGAATTTTATACTTTGCGTGGTTATTTGCATTTGCTTAATGCCTTGCACGGCCTACGCAGCTTCAACAGCTGATGCAAATGAGCCGATTATCACTTCTGCAGAATGTTCGCTGACATTGAACTATGTTCACGGAGAAAATACTTTTTCGGATATCCCGGTACAGCTATACTGTATTGCGACTGTTTCATCGGATTTTCAATATACTCTGACAGAGGCATTTCGTAGTACAGGGTTGATAGTAAATGGCGTCAGTTCTACAAGTGAATGGGATGCTATGCGGACTACCTTGGAAAGCTTCATTGTATCTAATAAGCTTATTCCGGATCAAACAGCAATTACAAGCAATTGGGGTTCTGTAGAATTCAACGGGTTGATTCCCGGCCTGTATTTTGTCATGCCGGTTCAATTCTCAGAAGATGGGGTTTACTATTATTTCGATTCTGCTTTGGTCGCTGTCCCAAACCTGAACAAAGAAGGTGTATGGGAATATGATGTGACAGTGACTCCTAAGCCAAGCATTGACATTCCTACAGGTGACGAAGAAGAATATAAAGTTGTCAAGCTGTGGCGAGACAACGGAAACAGTGAAAATCGTCCTACAAGCATTGTGGTAGACATCATTTGTAATGGAAAAATCGTAGAGAGTGTTACCTTGTCAGGCGATAATAACTGGTCTTATTCATGGTCCGCTGTAGACAATGGTGATATTTGGCAAGTAACGGAGCAAAAGATCCCGGAAGGATACATCATGACCGTAGAAGAACATTCTACATCTTTTACTATCATCAATACGGTTCCCGGAACACCTGATCCTCCTCAAACGGGCGATACATCCAACATTGGATTGCATATTATGCTAATGTGTATATCCGGATTAATGCTTGTTATTCTTGGGGCAACTGCAAAAAGGAAAGCTGAATAATGAGTCAGAAAAAAATCAATCTACGCCAACTTTGTTTCAGCGCTGGTATCATATTGATTCTATCAGCTATGGTATGGCTCATTCTTTGGCAAACTTCTGCTCAAAAAAATACAGAGGAAATAAAAACATACATCGATATGCTTTATGAACTCATCCCGGAACCGCAAGCCTGTGTGCTCGAACCTCGTACTAATAATACGATGCCTTCTTTGAATGTAAAAAATGAAAATTTTGTCGCTATTATTGAAGTACCAACGAACACTTCTTCTTTTCCTGTCGGCGCTTCATGGAACACCAATAATAAGTATCCTCGCCGCTATGATGGTAGTGTGTACGATGGAAGCCTTATCATTGGCACAACAAATCATAAGGGTCAATTTGACTTTGTCAAAGAGATCACGGTAGGAAACGTGTTATACATAACTGACATGACTGGTAATCGTTTTTCTTATACTGTAACGGATATTCGGTACAGTAATCATGCTGATAATGATGTTCTTTATAATAATGAGACTGATTTAACGATCTTCGTTAAGAATATATACGCTTTAGAGTATATCATTTTACATTGCACAGCATCTGGTTCATAAATCAGTATTGACCAACACAAGGAAGGATAGCTATGAGAAAAACGAAGAAGCTTATAAGAGCAATTCTCTTTGTTACAGCTTTAACGATCTTTGTGTTCTCTTCTTATAAGCTAATCAATTACAGCCGAGAAACTAAAGTAAGTTCTGATTATAACGGTTCTTTGGTTGAGCAGATAGTGGATACTTCACCGGCCTTGATTGCCAGTGTTAAAGAAACAAGTCTTGTTTTGATCGATGAAAATTCAGAATTATCATCAGAAACACAATCTGATGAAACGCCAAAAGACATTTTAGAAGTGTCCCCTATATCCATCGATTTTAATGCTTTATTACAAGAGAATGCGGATATTGTGGGGTGGCTCTATTGTCCAGACAGTCCTATAAACTATCCAGTTGTTCAATCTGAAGATAATGAGTATTATCTTCGACGTCTTATAAATGGTGAATGGAACATCTCTGGATCGCTGTTTATGGATTATCGCAATAATCCTCTAAATATGGATTGGAATACTGTAATTTATGGTCACAATATGAAGAATGATTCAATGTTCGGTACACTTCCTTCATATTGCAGTCAAGATTATTATGAACAACATCCTATCATATATTTCTTGACTCCTGAAACGGACTATAAAATTGAATTATTATCAGGGTTTGTCACCCCATCTAATTCCGACTTGTATAATATTTATCTTTCAGAGTCTGACAGAACGCAGGTACTGTCTGATATTCTGAACTCCTCCGATTTTACTCCACAGATAGAGTTTGAAGAAAATGAAAGATTATTCACCCTTTCGACATGTTCCTATGAATACGATACCGCTCGATATGTCGTTATAGGTAAAATGATAGAG
>Ga0129306_1003041_pt1 | contig 13430 bp, 12 predicted proteins | sample P827metagenome_FD_94438 | JGI IMG/M metagenome (GOLD analysis project Ga0129306, IMG submission 94438) | Capybara group fecal microbial communities from Wisconsin, USA - P827 metagenome | ecosystem: Host-associated > Mammals > Digestive system > Large intestine > Fecal | place: USA: Wisconsin...
CGCCAGCGCGTCCATCTGCTCGCGGATCGCGCCGTAGAGCGAGGGGTCGCCCGTGTGCAGGCGCACGGCGTCCCTGCCCGCCGCCTCCGCGTCCAGCAGGACGGCAAGCACCTCGTCCAGCGTCATCGTCGCGCTGTTGTAAACGGCGCACCCGTCCTTGCAATGCGCCAGGAGCGCGGGGTTGACAAGGCTGCCCGCATAGACGACGACGTCCGCCGCCTCCAGCAGCCGCGCGCCGCGCAGCGTAATGAGGTCGACCGCGCCCGGTCCCGCGCCGACAAAGTGTACCATATCACTCGCTCCAATCCTGTAGGATGGCTTTCGCCGCGTCCGTCATGCCCAGCAGGCCGTATTCGTTGGAGAACAGCACCGCGCCCGCGCGCAGGGCGTTCCCCGCCCGACGGTCGAGCTGCCGCTGCATGGCGGCAAGCAGGCTGTCCAGCACCGGCCGGCGGAGGTCTGCTCCGTCCAGCAACGCGATGCAGGCGTCCGTCGTGGGGGCGTTCATCAGGCATTCGCACAGCGCGGCGTCCGCGCCGCAGATCGCCGCGTGGGCGCACAGCAGCTCCGTGCGGCAGTCGGCGTACTTCGAATGCGTGTTCATGATCCCGCCCGCAAGCTTGACCAGCTTGCCGATGTGCCCCACCAGCAGCGCGTCGGCATAGCCCAGCGTCGCCGCAAGGTCGAGCGCGTCACCGAGGAAGTTGGAGTAGCGGACGCTCGGCACGGTCTGCGGCACGAGCGCGCTTGCGCGCAGAAAGTCCGCGCCGTAGTTCCCCGGCGTCAGCACGACGCGCTTCGCGCCCTCGGCGCGCTTTTGGCGCAGCTCGGCCTCGATAGTGTCCACGATGGCGCGCTCGCTCATCGGCTCGACCACGCCGGAGGTGCCGAGGATGGAGATACCGCCCTCGACGCCGAGCATGGGGTTGAACGTCTTTTTGGCGATCTCCGCGCCCTCCGGCACAGAGATCACGACGGACAGCCCGCCGTCATAGCCCGCCTCCTCGCAGACGTCGCGCACGGCGTCCGCGATCATGCGGCGCGGCACGGTGTTGATCGCCGCCGCGCCGATGGGCTGGTCCAGCCCGGGCTTCGTCACGCGCCCGACGCCCGCGCCGCCGTCGACGGCAACGCCCGCGTCCGTTTTGCGCACCGTCGCGCGGACAAGGCAGCCGTCCGTGACGTCGGGATCGTCGCCCGCGTCCTTGCGCACGGCGGAGACGGCGGCGTCGCCGTCCATACGGCACTCCTCCGGCGCGACGGCGGCCGTCGTGCCCTTGGGCGTGACGAGGCGCACCGTTTCGAGCGCCTCCCCCGTAAGCAGCAGCCGCGCCGCCGCGCTCGCCGCGAGGGCGGCGCAGGTGCCCGTGGTGAAGCCGCAGCGCAGCAGCTTTTGTCCGCTGCGGACATAGGTCTCGCGCTTGGTCAGCGCGGCGATCTCGCCGTAGCGGGCAAGGATCTTGTCGTAATTCTCCCGTTTGTGGGGAAAATTGCAGTCAATACAGCTCTTATAGCCCTTTTCCGTGTAGTGATGATCGCCGCCGCAGCGCTCGCCGAGGGCGTAGAGCGGGCAGTAGCAGAACAGGCAGTTGAAATCCTCCTCGCGCACGCCTTTGTGACAGGGGAATTTTTCGCAGGCGCGGTTCTGGAAAAAGGCGTGGGCGCGCGTTTCCGTCTGCCGCGGCGCGCCGAAAAAGTCCTCGTACGCGCCGCGCGGCATATCGTAGAGCTCGTCCACATAGCCGTCCGCGAACACCGCCTCCGGCGTCCCCGCGCGGTCGATCACGCCGTCCCTGACGGCGAGCACCGTGTCGCTCAGACGGCGGGCGAGCGTCAGCTCGTGCAGCGAGAGCACCACGGCGAGGCCGCGCTCCCGCACCAGCTCGCGCAGCAGCGTCAGCATTTCGATCTCATAGCGCACGTCGAGATAGGAGGTCGGCTCGTCCAGCACAAGCACGCGCGGCTCCTGATTGACGGCGCGGGCGAGCATGACCCGCTGGCGCTGCCCGTCGCTCAGAGCGTTAAAATCCCGCTCCGCGAGGTTGGAAATACGCAGCCGCGCCATGGTCTGCCCGGTCACGGCGCGGTCGTGCGCCGAAAGCACGCCCAGCGTGCCGGTATAGGGATAGCGCCCGAGGCTCACGACCTCGCGCACGGTCATCCTGTCCGCGCGCACGCGCTCGGTCGTCAGGATGGACAGCGAGCGCGCGGCGTCCAGCGCGCCGAGGTCGTGCAGCGAGATGCCGTCCAGATAGATCGCGCCCGCCATCGGCGCAAGCTGCCGCGCGATCGCCTTGAGGATCGTCGACTTCCCCGCGCCGTTCGGCCCGATGAGCGTGAGGATCTCCCCGGGGCGGATCGCAAAGCTGACATCCTTTACAATGGCTTTGCCGTCGTACCCTGCCGCGAGGTCTTTGGCGTGCAGCAGTATTTCGCTCATACGCGCACCCCCTTCCGCCGCGAGACCAGCATCCAGATCACCACCGGCGCGCCGAACACGGCGGTCACGGAACCGATGGCAAGCTCCGTCGGCGCAAACAGCGTCCGCGCCACGAGGTCGCAGCCGAGGCAGAACGCCGCGCCGCCCAGAAAACAGGCGGGCACCATCAGGATCGGCTTCGCGGTCTTGAACAGGCTGCGCATCAGATGCGGCACCGCCACGCCGACGAACGAGATCGGCCCGGCGAACGCCGTCACGCAGGCGGAAAGCACGCTGGAGAGGAGGATGAGCTCCACGCGGAAGGTCTTCAGCTCCACGCCGAGGTTCTGCGCGTAGCTCTCGCCGAGCTGATAGGCGCTCATCGGCTTGGAGAGCAGAAAGCTGCACGCCAGCGCGCCGAGCACCATCGGCGCGATGACGCCCAGATTCCTCCAGCTCACGCCCGAAAAGCTGCCGAGCGACCACGCGCGCAGATTGACGATGTTCGCATCGTCGGCAAAGGTCACGACGAGGTCGGTGATCGCGGAGCAGATATAGCCCACCATCACGCCGCAGACGACCAGCAGCGGCATCTGCCGCACCCGTCCCGAGAGCAGCAGGATGAGCAGCAGCACAAGCGTGGAGCCGACGAACGCCGCAGCATACAGCCCCGCCGAGCCGACGGCGACGCCGCGGCTGAGCAGCAGCACCATCACCAGCGCGACGGTCAGCTTCGCGCCCGACGACACGCCGAGAACGAACGGCCCCGCGATGGGATTGGCAAAAAAGGTCTGCAGCAGGAAGCCGGACACCGCCAGCGCCCCGCCCAGCAACCCCGCGGCGAGCACGCGGCGCACGCGCAGATCGACGATCTTTGCCGCCGTCTCGCTTTTCGCCGCGCCGAGCAGGGCGCCAAGCACCTCGCGCGGCGCGACAGCCACGCTGCCGACGGCAAGCCCCGCCGCCGCAAGCGCAAGCAGCAGGAGGGCAAGCAGCGCAAACGCGGCCGCGTAACGCGTCCGATCCTTCATCGCCGATCGCCCTCCCTTCAATATTATGTCAACTTATACAAATAGGTCAGCCGTTCCGCATCCGTTCCCGCCAGCACGGCGCGGAAGTCCGCGATCATGCCGCCGACGGCTGTGGTCTCCTGAAAGACGTTCTGCTCCGTCGCCCAGACGTTGCCCTCGCGCACCGCCTTAAAGTCCGCAAACAGGTCGTTTTTCTCCACAAGCTGCGCGATGCTGTCAATGGGATAGATGTTGCTGTTGTAGATCAGCACGTCCGCGTCCTTCGCGCCCGCGTAGAACGCCTCCGGCTGCAGATTGACGGCGGAGCGCGCGTCGTCCTCCCCCTCCGCGTCGGGGGGAACGTAGACGCCGCCGGACAGCTCGATCATCTTCGGGATGTAGTCGCTCGCGCGGCGGACGTTGATCCAGCCGTTGGGGCTGACGAAGAAGAACGCCGCGCTCTTCCCCGTCGGCTCCGCGCTCAGGATGCCGGCAAGCGCTGCGGTTTCGCGGTCGAAGAACGCCTGCGCCTCCGCCTCCCTGCCCACGAGCAGGGCATAGAGCTTGATCCACTCCATCCGCCCGAGCGGGTGCGCCTCATAGCTCGACCGTTCGATCAGCACGGGGATGCCGAGCGCCTCCAGCTGCTCGCGCGTGGCAGGGCTGTGGAGGATCATCGTGTTTTCCAGCGCCAGCGAGCAGCCCTCGGACAGCAGCAGCTCGTAGTCCGGCGCGCGGTACTTGCCGACATAGTACATATCCTCCGCGTCCAGCGCGTCCACGACCTCGGCGAGGCTCCAATCCGACGCCGCCGTGCCGGTAAAGCGCACGGCGGAGAGCGCGTCGAGCCGGGCGAAGGAATCCATCGCGCCGGAGGACGCCAGATAGAGGTTGTCCAGCGGGGTGTGAAGCACCGTCGCATCCGCGATTTCCGGCGCGTCCGCCCCATCGGGGACGAGGAGATAGCGCTCCTGCCCCGCGATGGTCACCAGCGCCGCGCCGCCGTCGTAGTAGTCCACGGAGAACTGCTCCGCGTAGGCGAGCTCCATGCTGCCGACAGGCTGCGGGTCGCTGCGCGGCGTCTCCCGCGCGGCGCAGCCCGTCAGCAGGAGCAGAAGCAGGAGCGGCAGACAACGCTTCATCATTGATCGCGCTCCAATGTGGCGGAATCGAAGGTCAGCGTGTATTCGATCTCATGGGGCTGGCTCATCGCGGTCGTGTCCGCGGCGACCGCAAGCGCTCGGTCGAACGCCGCGACGGGGATCGTGAAGGAGGATGCGTCCTCCGTGACGCTCTCCACGTCGTAGCGTACGCCGTCCACGATCATATAGTCGTAGTTCGGGCTGTTCCAGACGATCTGCGCCGCCACCGCGCCGTTTTCGACCGTCAGGCGGGCAGGATCCTGCAGGCTTGCCCGTCCGGAGCCGCCCGCAAGCGACACGCCGCAGACATACGGGCCGTCGGCAAGCCCAAGGCTCTCCGCCGTGACCAGCGTCTTGAACGCCGTCATCGGGAGCGAGTCGGCGCGGAAGACCAGCGTGCGGTCGTACCACAGCTCCTTCTTGACGCTCCACGCCGCGCAGTTGACCGCCGCGTCCAGCGCCTCGACGTCCAGACGGAACGTCCGGTTCTCCGGCTCGATGTAGTCCGCGCCGTCCGACGCCGCCGCTTCCTCGGCGGTGCCCGCGTAGAAGTAGCCGTAGGCGTCGCTGCCCATGGTCAGCTTCGCGGTCATGGCGCCGTCCGCCACGGTCAGCTCGCAGCCCTCGATCTTGAACATGGACGAGCTGCAGTCCACCGCGACCGGATAGACCCCGTCCTTCAGTTCGGCGGTGGGTACGGGAACCATGCCGTCCTCGACCACGTCCTGCACGGTCGTCATCTGCGAGGCGTCCGCCACGGCGGAGGTATTTGTTTCGGTCGGCTGTTCGGCCGGCTGCCCGGTCGTCTGCTCCACGGCGGCGCAGCCGGTCAGCAGGCACAGCGCCAGCAGCGCCGCGATCAGCGTCCTGTTCATCTCACTTCAACTCCCCGATCGCCGCCCTTGCATGGGCAACATACATCTCCCGGATCTGCTCCACGCTGCCCAGGCCCTCCAGCACGCACTCGACCTCATATCCGGCGGCCTCGAACACGGAGCGCCAGCTGTCCTCGTCGTCGCCCGCCATGTCGTTGTTCGCGTGGTCGCCCGCGACGACCATCAGCGGGCGCAGCACGACGCGCGCGTACGCGCCCTCCGCCACGGAGGCAAGCACGTCGTCGACCGACGGATGCGCCTCGACCGTGCCGATATAATAATGTTCCATGCCCTTTGCGTCCAGAACGCCCTGCATCTGCTCGTAGACGCGGTTGGACTCCGCCTCGGTGCCGTGGCCCATAAACACGACGGCGGTCCTGCCGTCGTCGAAGCTCTCCGTCGCATGGACGATCGCGTCCGCCACAGCGTCGAAATCCCCGTCGCTGCTCAGCAGCGGGGCGCCGATGGCGACGGATTCAAAGGCGTCGCTGTACTGCGCGATCTCATCGACGAGATCGTTGTACTCGAAGCCATCCATCAGGTGCGTCGGCTGCACGACGAGCTGCTTGACGCCGTTGCTGACGGCGCGCTCCAGCGCCTCTGTCACGTTGTCGATGACCTCGCCGTCGCGGGAGGCCACATGGTCAATGATGATCTGGCTCGTAAACGCGCGGCGCACGCTCCAATCGGGGAACGCCTGATCCAGCGCCTCCTCGATCGCGCCGATGGTCAGGCGGCGGCTGTCGTTGTAGCTGGTGCCGAAGCTGACCACCAGCAGCTCGCGCTCGCCGATGCCGTCCTGATTGCGCGGGTCGTCCAGCGACGCGTCGCCGGTGTCGTAGTTCTCCTCCTCCGGCTCCTCCGCCGCTTCGACGGGGGCGGGGCTCGTCTCCTGCTCCGCCGCGGTCGCGGCGTCTTTTCCTCCGCAGGCAGTCAGCATCATGCCGAACAACGCAAGCGCCATCATACAGATCAACAGTTTTTTCATGGTTTTTTCTCCTGAATACAATGATTTCCGCTCGCCCCTGCGGCAAGCGGAAATACGCAAAACCAGACTCAGCCGCTTTGGCGGCTCAGCCTTTGGATGCGGTTTCCGGTTGCGGCAGAAACGCTGGCGGCTCCGGGCATTCTGACTCATTCTCCCTCCGGGAGACATCACAGTGACCGACTCGCGGGGCTTCGCACCCCATTCCCCCTTGCCGCGCGACGCGGCGGGAGCCGCCATGATCGGATTGTAGCTCTATTCATATCACAAACCGCCGAAAATTGCAACCGGCGCGTGCGGACTCTTCGCAAATAACAGGTTGAATTTCCCGCAAAACGACACGTTATTCGTCCCGTTTCGATGGAATTGTGCAGGTTCGCCATATCTGTCGGCCAATTCGCGCGCTCCGTTTATCAAAACCGCCAGTTGACTTTATCACTTTTATGCGCTAAACTTTAACGCATCAAAGCCGTGAAGCAATCGCGGTGTGAAAGGATTGGTTTTTATGGCTCTCAAGATCGTTATGCTGGTGATTTTCTTCGGCGTGATGGTGGGCATCGGTTTGTACTGCCGCCGCAACGCCACCGACGTCAGCGGTTTTGTCCTCGGCGGGCGCAGCGTCGGTCCGTGGCTGACCGCCTTCGCCTACGGAACATCCTACTTCTCCGCGGTCATCTTCGTCGGCTACGCCGGACAGTTCGGCTGGAAATACGGCATCGCGTCCACCTGGGTCGGCATCGGCAACGCGCTGATCGGCTCGCTGCTGGCGTGGGGCATCCTCGGCAGGCGCACGCGCATCATGACCCAGCACCTCTCCAGCGCCACCATGCCGGAATTCTTCGGCAAGCGCTTCGGCAGCCGCTCGCTGAAGATCGCCGCGTCGGTCATCATCTTCATCTTTCTGATCCCCTACACCGCCTCGCTGTACAACGGCCTCAGCCGCCTGTTCGGCATGGCGTTCAACATCGACTACTCCATCTGCGTCATCGCCATGGCGGTGCTGACCGGCATCTACGTCATCGCGGGCGGCTACATGGCGACCGCCATCAACGACTTCATTCAGGGCATCATCATGATCTTCGGCATCATCGCGATCATTGCGGCGGTGCTCAAGTCGCAGGGCGGCTTCCTCGCCGCGCTGGACGGGCTTGCCGCGATCAGCGACCCGCTGGTCTCGGACGCGCCCGGCGTGTTCAACTCCTTCTTCGGGCCTGACCCGATCAACCTCTTCGGCGTGGTGATCCTCACCTCGCTCGGCACATGGGGCCTGCCGCAGATGGTTCAGAAGTTCTACGCCATCAAAAACGAGTCCCAGGTCAGCAAGGGTATGATCATCTCCACTGTGTTCGCCTTCGTCGTCGCGGGCGGGTGCTACTTCCTCGGAGGCTTCGGGCGCCTGTTCACCGCGCAGCTCAACCCCACGAACGGTATGCCCGCCGGCGGCTATGACGCGGTGGTGCCGACGATGCTCTCGGGCCTGCCCGATATCCTCATCGCGGTGGTCGTCATCCTCGTGCTCTCCGCCTCGATGTCCACGCTTTCGTCCCTGGTGCTGACGTCCAGCTCCACGCTGACGCTCGACCTGCTCAAGGGCAACGTCATCCGCGACATGGACGAGAAGAAGCAGCTCTCCGTCATGCGCGCGCTGATCGTGGTGTTCATTGCGATCTCCGTCGTGCTTGCCATCATCCAGTACAAGTCCAGCGTCACCTTCATCGCGCAGCTCATGGGCGTGAGCTGGGGCGCTCTGGCGGGCGCGTTCCTCGCCCCGTTCCTCTACGGCCTGTACTGGAAGCGCGCAAGCAAGCTCTCCTGCTGGGTCAGCTTCGCGTTCTCCACCGTCGTGATGATCCTCAACATCTTCGTGCGCAGCAGCTTCCCGAAGCTGCTCCAGTCCCCCATCAACGCGGGCGCGTTCTGTATGCTCGCGGGGCTGGTGATCGTGCCGCTGGTGAGCGCGTTCACCCCCGCGCCGAGCAAGGCGCTGGTGGAAGACGCCTTCTCCTGCTACAACAAGAAGGTGCTCGTGCGGCAGACCGAAGCGCTGGGCGACAGCGAATAAAAAAGCAAGCCAAAAGGCTGTGGTTTCCCGCCACAGCCTTTTGCACATGAGGTAACGCCATGATCGTCGATATCCACACCCACACCTTTCCCGACGCGCTTGCGGCGCGGACGGTGGACAAGCTGCAAGCCATGTCCCACACGCAGCCCTTTGCCGACGGCAGCGTTGGCGCGCTGTGCGCGTCCATGGCGGCGTCGGGCGTCGACCGCTCGGTCGTCCTGCCTGTCGCCACGAACGAGCGTCAGGTCGTCCACGTCAACGACGCCTCCGTCGCCCTCGACGAGCGCAGCGGCGAAACCGGCGTCATATCCTTCGGCTGTATGCATCCCGACTTCGCCGGCTGGAAGGGCGAGCTGTCGCGCCTCGCCGCGCATGGGGTCAAGGGGATCAAGCTGCATCCCGTCTATCAAGGGGCTTTCTTCGATGACGACCGCTATCTGCGCATCCTCGACCGCTGCGCGGAGCTGGGGCTGGTCGTGCTGACCCACGCGGGGCGCGACGTGGGCTTCCCCGGCGCCGACGACTTCGTCTCCCCCGCGCGCATCGCCTCCGCCGTGCGCCAGACCGACGGCGTGACGCTGATCTGCGCGCACATGGGCGGCTGGCGGCAGTGGGAGGACGTGGAGCGCCTGCTGCCCGAGACGGGCGTGTACCTCGACACGTCTTTCGCACTCGGCGCGCTGACGCCCAACGGCGACGGGTACTACCGTCCGGACGAGCTTGCGCTGCTGGACGGCGCGGCGTTCCTACGCCTCGTCCGCGCCTTTGGCGCGGAGCGGCTGCTGTTCGGCACGGACTCCCCATGGGGCGGGCAGACGGAGGAACTGCGCCGCTTCCGCGCCCTGCCGCTGACGGAGGCGGAGCAGAGCGCCATCCTCGGCGGCAATGCCGTGCGGCTGCTGGGGGTATGAGGCAAAAGAAGAGCGACAGGTCGATCCTCTGCATCCCGTTCGGACAACCGAACAACTGTGGATACCTCACGACCCAGCTGCCGCTCAATCTGTTGCCAGCCTGGTACGGCATCCGATTTCTGTCAAGCAAATACAACGTAAAAAAGGGCTGCCCCGTTACAGGGCAGCCCTTCCGCGTTTTGGGAGAATCATTATTCGTAAGGCCTCAAATGGAAGTCAAGATACAGCACATGGTTTTCCAGATGATGATGGATGTCATACACCTCAAACACATCCGTGTCAACCTTGAAGATGTCGCCCACCTCGGGGCACTTCTCCATTTCGTTGAACACGAAGGTCGGCCGGATCGTGGAACCGTCAACAAACGCTCTGTACATAATGGTGCTCCTTTCCTAATCGGTTGATCTATCGAAGTCCCGGAAACGCGGAACCGGGTTTCTTCACAGGTTGACGATCTCCTCCTGCTCGGCGAGCTGGATGCCCGCGGCGCGGAGTACCTCGCTTGCCTTCTCGTCATCCGCGACGCGGAAGATCATGTAGGCGCTTTCCTTTTTGCCGCCGATGAAGGCGTACATATACTCGACGTTGACCTGCGCGTCGCTCAGGGCGGTCAGCGCCTTGTTCAGCCCGCCGGGCGTGTTGGAGATGGCGACGGCGACGACAGGCGTGATGCTGTGGATGAAGCCCTCCTCCGTCAGGACGGCGGCGGTGGCGTCGATATCGTTGACGATGATGCGGGCGATGCCGAACTCGCTGGTCTCGGCAAGGGAGAAGGCGCGCATATCAATGTTCTTCTCCGCCAGCACGCGGGTCAGACCCAGCAGGGCGCCGGGACGGTTCTCCAGAAATACGGAAATCTGCTTGACGCTCATGTTTCTTACCCCCTATCAAATTTTGCGGTTGTCGATGACGCGGACGGCCTTGCCCTCGCTGCGGACGATGGACTTCGGCGCGACGAGCGTGACCTTGGCGGTCAGGCCGAGCATGGCGCGCAGGCCCTCGACGATCTGCTTCTGGCGCTTGGCGATGTCGCCCATGTTGTCGGTGAACATCTCCGGCGTCATTTCGACGTGGACGTCCAGCGTGTCGGTGTGGTTGACGCGGTCGACGATGATCTGGTAGTTCGCGCCGTAGCCGAGGTTCAGCAGCACCGTCTCAATCTGGGACGGGAACACGTTCACGCCGCGGATGATGAGCATATCGTCCGTTCTGCCGCGCGGCTTCGCCATCTTGACGTGGGTGCGGCCGCAGGAGCACTTCTCGTGGGAGAGGACGCAGACGTCGCGCGTGCGGTAGCGCAGCAGCGGGAACGCCTCCTTGGTGATGGAGGTGAACACCAGCTCGCCCTGCTGACCGTCGGGCAGGACCTCTTCAGTCTCGGGGTCGATGATCTCGGCGATGAAGTGGTCCTCGTTGATGTGCATACCGTTCTGGGCGGAGCACTCGAACGCGACGCCGGGGCCGGACAGCTCGGTCAGACCGTAGATGTCGAACGCCTTGATGCCCAGCGTGTTCTGGATGTCCTGGCGCATTTCCTCGCTCCACGCCTCCGCGCCGAAGATGCCCGCCTTGAGGGGGATATCGTCGGGCGTCATGCCCATCTCCTTCATCGTCTCGCCCAGATACGCGGCGTAGGACGGAGTGCAGCACAGCACGGTCGCGCCGAGGTCGCGCATGAAGGTGATCTGGCGCTCGGTGTTGCCGGAGGACATGGGAAGCGTCAGGCTGCCGACCTTGTGGCTGCCGCCGTGCAGACCCGCGCCGCCGGTGAACAGGCCGTAACCGTAGGCGACCTGGCAGACGTCGTCCTCCGTGGCTCCCGCGGCGGTCAGCGCGCGGGCGCAGCAATCCTCCCACAGGTCGATGTCGTGCTGCGTGTAGAACGCGACGACGCGCTTGCCGGTGGTGCCGGAGGTGGAGTGGATGCGCACACAGTCGCCCAGGGGCTTGGCGAGCAAGCCGTAGGGATAGTTGTCGCGCAGGTCAGCCTTGGTGACGAAGGGCAGCTTGTGCAGATCCTCGACGCCCTTGATATCGTCGGGCGTGAGCCCCTTCTCCTCCATCTTTTTGCGATAGGCGGGGACATTGTCCCAGACGTGCTTCACCTGCTTGACAAGGCGTTCATTCTGCCATGCGGTGATCTGTTCGCGCGACGCGGTTTCGATCTCGGGTTGATAGTAGCGTTCCATGGGATCCGTTTCCTTTCTTGATTGTTTATAGTTTAGCACATACCTGAGAAAAATGCGATGGTAAAACGAAAAAATTTTATCAAAAAAACACGGCCCCGCCCAACTGGACGAGGCCGTGTCATTTCTGCGTTCAAACAGCTTTTCAGCGGCACACGGCTCCATCATTGGGCATGGCGAAAAGACGGCTAAAGAAATAGCCGCTGGTAAAGCTGAAGAAGAAGTTGTCGCGATACTGCTTCATGCCGCCATGCTCCTTTCGCTGTTTTTCACAGTATAGTGTTTTAATGCGCTAAAGTCAACCGTCAATGTTTCTAAATTGAGCGCAATCGTTTTGCGCTCTCCTTGTGCAAAGTGTCGCTTCAGGCGTTCTTACCCAGCGCGAACGCCTTGCGGTTGAGGTCGAGGTACTTTGCGGGCACCATCGCCTCGAGTGACTTCTGCCACGCCTCCTCCGGCAGGTCGAAGTAGTGGGAGAGCCTGCCCATCAGGACGATGTTGGTCGCCTTGCTGCTGCCCGCCTGCTCGGCGAGGCCGAGGCAGTCGAGCGCGTCCACCTTCGCGCCGGCGGCGCGCATCTTCTCAAGCAGGTTCTCGGGATAGCTCGCCGCGCCGGTGATGACCGGCATCGGGTCGATCTGCTGGGTGGAGGTGACGATCTGCCCGCCGGGCTTGAGGTACTCCAGCCAGCGCGCCGCCTCGAGCAGCTCGAAGGAGACGATGTAATCCGCCTCGCCCTTGTCGATGACGGGAGAGGCGACCTTGTCGCCGTAGCGGACGTAAGTGACGACGCTGCCGCCGCGCTGGCTCATGCCGTGCACCTCGGAGACCTTGACGTCATAGCCCTGCTCCAGCAGCAGGTGTCCCAGCAGCTTGCTCGCCAGCAGGCTGCCCTGCCCGCCGACGCCGACGATCATGATATTCTTCGTTTCCATCGTTCAGCCCTCCTTCGCAGTCGATTCCAGCGCGCCGAATTTGCACAGCTGGGCGCACACGCCGCAGCCGACGCACAGCGTCTCGTCCACGCGCGCCTTGCCGCCCTTGAACGACAGCGCGGGACAGCCGATCTTCATGCAGGACTTGCAGCCCACGCACTTGTCCGCGTTCACGCGCAGGGGCGCTTTGTGCTTGACGTACTTGAGCAGCGCGCAGGGGCGGCGGGAAATGATGACGCTCGGCTCGTCCGCCGCCAGCTCCTCCTTGACCGCCTTGTCGCAGGCTTCGAGGTCGTAGGGATCGACGACGCGGACGCGCTTGAAGCCCATCGCGCGGCACAGCGCCTCGAGGTCGATCTTGCCGGCGGGGTCGCCCTTGATGTTGAAGCCCGTGGTGGGGTTCTGCTGGTGGCCGGTCATGCCGGTGATGGAGTTGTCCACGATGATGACGGTGGAGTTGGACTGGTTGTAGGCGATGTTGGCAAGGCCGGTCATGCCGGAGTGCATGAAGGTCGAATCGCCGATGACGGCGACGGTCTTATGCTCGCTCTCGGCGCCGAGCGCCTTGTTGAAGCCGTGGATGCTGCTGACCGACGCGCCCATGCACAACGTCATCTCGATGGCGTTGAGCGGCGCGGCGGCGCCGAGGGTGTAGCAGCCGATGTCGCCCAGCACCGTGCACTTGTTACGGCTCAGCGTGTAGAACAGGCCGCGGTGGGGGCAGCCGGCGCACATGGCGGGCGGACGCGGCGGGATGTTCTCGTCGAGCTTCGTGCCGGTGTGCGGCGCGACGCCCAGCTTCTCCGCCACGAGGTTCTGCGAGAACTCGCCGAGCAGCGGGAACACGTCCTTGCCGGAGCAGGAGAGCCCCAGCTCGCGGACATAGGTCTCGATGAAGCCGTCCA
>Ga0129306_1003042_pt1 | contig 13407 bp, 17 predicted proteins | sample P827metagenome_FD_94438 | JGI IMG/M metagenome (GOLD analysis project Ga0129306, IMG submission 94438) | Capybara group fecal microbial communities from Wisconsin, USA - P827 metagenome | ecosystem: Host-associated > Mammals > Digestive system > Large intestine > Fecal | place: USA: Wisconsin...
AGATGCAGCCAGAGAAGCCGGACTGGAATTCTAAGAGGAAGGAGACGATAATGAAACACACTATCATAGATGCTAGTCAGTTAGAGTTAAATGATAAGGTTGTTGCCATCAAGCGTGTTACCAAGACCGTTAAAGGCGGTCGTAGCATGAGATTTACCGCACTTGTGGTTGTAGGCGATGGCAACGGTCATGTAGGCGCCGGTCTCGGAAAGGCAGTCGAGATACCCGAGGCTATCCGCAAGGGTAAGGAAGATGCAGTTAAGCATCTCGTAGAGGTTGCTATGGATGAGAATTCATCTCTCACTCATGACACGATCGGCAAGTATGGTTCAGCGAATGTTCTGCTGAAGAAGGCTCCCGAAGGTACAGGTATCATCGCAGGTGGTCCCGCACGTGTCGTTTGTGAGCTTGCAGGTATCAGAAACATTCGTACCAAGTCCCTCGGATCTAACAATAAGCAGAATGTAGTCCTTGCAACCATAAGCGGACTTACACAGCTTAAGACTCCTGAGGAAGTGGCCAGGAAGCGCGGCAAATCAGTTGCCGAGATCACGGGCTGAGAAAGGAGTATATGATGGCTGGAAAGAAGAAAGCAGCAACAATTAAGGTTACTCTGGTTAAGTCCCCTATAGGTGCAATACCCAAGCAGAGGGCAACCGTTGAAGCTATGGGTCTTCATAAATTACATCAGACAGTTGAATTACCTGACAATGGTGCTACCAGGGGTCAGATCCGTAAGGTTAGTCACTTAGTCGCAGTAGAGGAGGAAGCATAATGGAATTATCTAATTTACAGCCTGCAGCCGGTTCCAAGCAAAGCGACAACTTCAGACGCGGACGCGGTCACGGTTCAGGTAACGGCAAGACTGCCGGTAAGGGACATAAGGGTCAGAAGGCTCGTTCAGGCGCACCCAGAATTGGTTTCGAAGGTGGCCAGATGCCTCTCTACCGCAGACTCCCCAAGAGAGGCTTTAAGAACAGAAATTCAAAAGAGATAGTAGCTATTAACGTTAGTGCATTGGAAGTTTTTGAGAACGGCGCTGAGGTAGGAGTTAATGAACTCCTTGAGAGAGGCGTTATCAACAAGGTAGCTGATGGTGTCAAGATTTTAGGCAATGGCGAACTTACCAAGAAACTCAATGTAAAAGTTAATGCGTATAGCGAATCCGCAAAAGAAAAGATTGAGGCACTTGGTGGAACTGCAGAGGTGATCTAATGTTCAATACCGTACAAAATGCTTTTAAGATCAAGGAACTGAGAAACAAGATCCTGATGACACTGGCTATGCTCGTTGTCATCAGACTTGCCTCGCAGCTTCCCGTTCCGGGCGTAGACAGGAACTACTTCGCCAACTGGTTTGCACAGCAGACCGGAGATGCATTCAACTTTTTTGATGCATTCACAGGCGGATCCTTCCTTAACATGTCGATCATCGCCCTGAATATTACTCCCTACATCACTTCATCCATTATCATGCAGCTTCTGACAATAGCTATCCCGAAGCTGGAAGAGATGCAGAGAGACGGTGAGGATGGCCGTAAGAAGATCGCGTCCATCACCCGTTATGTGACTGTTGCACTTGCCATAATCGAGTCCACTGCAATGGCTGTAGGATTCGGCAGAAGCGGTCTGCTGGAAGAGTTTAACGCACTGAATGTTATCCTCGTTATCGCAGCGCTTACGGCAGGTAGTGCATTCCTGATGTGGATCGGTGAGAGGATCACTGAGAATGGTATAGGAAACGGTATATCCATCGTCCTGACCATCAACATCCTGTCCAGAGTTCCTCAGGATATAGCTTCGCTCTATGAGCAGTTCATTAAGAACAAGTCAATTGCAAAAGGCGCAGTAAGTGCGATCATAATCATGGCCATCATCGTTGCCATGGTAGTTCTGGTAATCGTTCTTAACGACGGTGTCAGAAAGATCCCAGTACAGTATGCCAAGAAGGTTCAGGGACGTAAGATGGTAGGCGGTCAGACGACCAATATACCTCTGAGAGTCAACACCGGCGGTGTTATCCCGGTCATCTTTGCATCGAGCCTTATGCAGTTCCCCGTTATCATCTGCTCTTTCTTCAATATCGAAGGAACAGGCGTATGGGGCGAGATCCTCAAGGGTCTCTCATCCAATAACTGGTGCAATCCCGAGAAGCCGCAGTACACACTCGGCCTGCTGGTATACATCATACTGGTTGTATTCTTCGCTTACTTCTATACATCCATTACCTTCAATCCTCTGGAGATAGCGGACAATATGAAGAAGCAGGGCGGCTTTGTTCCGGGTATCCGTCCCGGTAAGCCCACCAGCGATTATCTGGCAAGGATACTGAACTACATCGTATTTATCGGAGCCGTAGGCCTCATCATAGTATGTGTGCTTCCCTTCGTGTTCAACGGTCTGTTCAAGGCAAATGTATCGTTCGGCGGTACCAGCCTGATAATCATCGTCAGCGTTGTGCTCGAGACCATCAAGCAGGTTGAGTCACAGATGCTGGTACGTAACTACAAGGGATTCCTTAATGATTAATGTGGGACCCGATTTGAGTTAAATCATCCGGATGCGGAACATGGATTTCCATGTCCGCATCCTACGTTGCTGTATAGGGTAAATCATCTGGTGTATGTGAGCAAAGACTGTTTCCGGGTAGCGGCCTCCGAGCGGCCGGTACTTAGCGAGGTTCCTCACGAGCTTAGTTCCGCTGCCAGCGAGTAGGCAGCGAGAGCGTAGCTACACGGAATAGTCTTTGATCACATACAATAAAGGAATAAACAATATGAAAATAATAATGCTTGGTGCGCCGGGGGCCGGCAAGGGTACCCAGGCCAAGATGATAGCTGACAGATACGGTATCCCTCATGTATCGACAGGGGATATCTTCAGAGCAAATATAAAGAATAATACGGAGCTGGGCAAGCAGGCCAAGGCTTATATGGATAAGGGCGAACTTGTTCCCGATGAGCTGACGGTAAAGATCCTGCTCGACCGTGTTGCACAGGATGACTGCAAGTCCGGATATGTTCTGGACGGATTCCCGAGGACCATTCCCCAGGCTGAGGTTCTGGATAAGGAACTTGATAGACTCGGTGAGTCAATCGACTATGCGATCGATGTGGATGTTCCCGATGAGAACATCGTTAAGCGTATGGGCGGACGCCGTGCATGCGTGACCTGCGGTGCTACATATCATATCGAGCACGTACCTCCGAAGCAGGAGGGTATATGCGACAACTGCGGCGGTGAGCTGATCCTCAGGGATGACGATAAGCCTGAGACGGTTCAGAACCGCCTGAACGTATATCATACACAGACACAGCCTCTTATAGATTTCTATAATGCAAAGGGAGTCTTAAGAGAGGTTGACGGTACAAAGGATATGATGGAAGTATTTGATTCCATCGTAGCGATACTGGGATAAGATCTCTCATGGGTATACATATTAAAGATGCGCATGAGATAGAGCTGATGCGTGAGTCCTGCAGACTCTTAAGTGAAGTTCATTATGAACTGGGGAAGATCATACGCCCCGGCATCAGTACGGCGGATATCGATGAGTACGGTGAGAAGCTGATCCGTGACAGGGGATGCACTCCGAACTTCCTGAACTATAACGGTTATCCCGCCAGCATATGTGTCTCAGTGAACGATGAGGTGGTCCACGGGATCCCGAAGAAGACACGGATCCTTCAGGAAGGCGATATAGTTAGTCTGGATGCGGGACTTATATATAAGGGATATCATTCTGACGCAGCCCGCACATACGGAGTGGGTAAGATCTCTCCCGAAGCCTTTCAGCTGATAGAGGTGACCAAGGCGAGCTTCTTTGCCGGGATACAGAATGCCAGAGCCGGACGAAGGCTGTACGACATAAGCGCCGCGATCGATGACTACGTTACTCCGTACGGATACGGAATAGTCGAGGATCTGTGCGGACACGGTATAGGGACTCATCTTCATGAGGAACCGATGATACCGAACTACAGGGTGAGAAGACACGGCCCGAGATTAAAGCCCGGCATGACACTGGCCATAGAGCCTATGATCAATATGGGTACATGGGCAGTCAAGTGGTTAAACGACGGTTGGACAGTCGTGACCGGAGACGGAGAGTACTCCGCACATTATGAGAATACGGTGCTGATCACCGATTCAGAACCTGAGATACTGACACTGCACGAAGAGGAACGAAAGGAGTTGCAGGAGATATATGTCTAAAACAGATGTGATAGAAATCGAAGGAACCGTTGTTGAGAAGCTTCCTAATACGATGTTCCGCGTAGAACTTGAGAACGGCCATATCGTGCTGGCTCATATCAGCGGTAAGCTTCGTCAGAACTTCATCAGGATCCTGCCGGGTGACAAGGTAACAATGGAGCTTTCACCCTACGATCTTTCCAAGGGACGCATTATTTGGAGAGATAAGTAAAAAATGTGTTGATTACGTGCCATGCACGTGATATAATATCATTCGGTCTTTTTTTGGGACCTGTAACCTATGGATTAGTTTGAAAGGAGGAGTAAACATGAAAGTTCGCTCATCAGTAAAACCGATCTGTGAGAAGTGCAAAGTCATCAAAAGAAAGGGCAAAATAAGGATCATTTGCGAGAATCCTAAGCATAAGCAAGTTCAGGGGTAATGAGCCATAGCTCATACTTTTTGATACCAAGATGCTTGGATGATCGGTATTTGCCCGATCGGGTGCACGACACCCCTATCAATTAGTTTGATGTAAGCGCGATGCGCAGATCAGAAGGAACATGGAGGAAAGAAAATGGCTCGTATAGTAGGTATTGACTTACCCAGAGACAAGCGTGTAGAGATAGGACTTACCTATATCTACGGAATCGGCAGAACAAGCTCCAATAAGATTTTGGAAGCTGCCAAGGTTAATCCCGATACCCGCGTCAGAGAACTCACTGACGAAGAGGTTAAGAGAATCTCAGAGATCATCGAGAAGGACTATATGGTCGAGGGTGATCTGAGAAGAGAAGTAGCAATGAACATCAAGCGTCTTCAGGAGATCGGATGCTACAGAGGTATCCGTCACCGTAAGGGACTTCCCGTTCGCGGCCAGAAGACAAAGACAAACGCCAGAACACGTAAGGGTCCGAAGCGTACAGTTGCTGGTAAGAAGAAATAAGTAAGATAGTTAACATGTTGTGCCTACAGAGGCACAGGATCAACTTCAGAAAGTAGGTTAGTTTTATGGCAAAGGTTACTAAGAAAGCAGTTAAAAAACGTGTCAAGAAAAACGTTGAACATGGACAGGCACACATTCAGGCTTCTTTTAACAATACCATCGTCACTCTGACAGATGACGCCGGTAATGCACTGTCCTGGGCAAGCGCAGGTGGACTGGGCTTCAGAGGTTCAAGGAAATCTACTCCCTATGCAGCACAGATGGCAGCAGAGACTGCTACTAAGGCTGCTACCGTACATGGACTTAAGACAGTTGATGTATTCGTAAAGGGACCGGGTTCAGGACGTGAAGCAGCCATCAGAGCTCTTGCAGCAAACGGATTACAGGTAGCAAGTATCTGTGACGTTACACCCGTTCCTCATAACGGATGCCGTCCGCCCAAGCGCCGTCGCGTATAATCCGCACGGTATATTTGGTCACTGTGTCGGAAGAAGATCCCATACGGGGTTGTAAACGACTGAAAAATAACATAAAGAAAGGAAAAAACAATGGCAGTAGACAAGACTCCTGTCCTCAAGAGATGCAGATCACTTGACCTTGATCCTACATTCTTGGGATATGACAAGAAATCAAAGAGACATTCCACTCGCTCGGGAAGAAAGGTTTCCGAGTACGGATTGCAGCTTCGTGAGAAGCAGAAGGCAAAATTCATCTACGGTGTACTTGAGAAGCCTTTCCGTAACTATTATGAGAAGGCTGACCGTATGAAGGGTATGACCGGTGAGAACCTTATGGTCATGCTTGAGTCCAGACTTGACAACATCGTTTTCCGTGCAGGTTTTGCCCGCACAAGAAGAGAGGCTCGTCAGGTTGTAGGTCATAAGCACGTTACAGTTAACGGCAAGATCGTTAACATTCCTTCATATCTGTGCAAGGCCGGTGATGTTATTGAATTAAGTGAGAAAGCTAAATCCTTACAGCGTTATAAGGATGTCGTAGAGGTTACAGCAGGAAGACTCTATCCCGAGTGGCTCGATACAGATCTCGAGAGCATGAAGGCTACCATCAAGTCTCTTCCTACCAGAGACCAGATCGATGTTCCCGTTAACGAGATGCTTATAGTCGAGTTGTACTCTAAGTAATAATGTAAGGAGGGGTAGTAAATGTTTGATTTTGAAAGACCCAATATCGCGGTTGAAGAGATATCTGAGGATAAGAAGTTCGGCAGATTCGTGGTTGAGCCCCTCGAGAGAGGTTACGGCAATACGCTCGGTAACTCACTTCGTCGTATCATGCTGTCTTCTCTTCCCGGTGCAGCTGTAAGTCAGATCAAGATCGAAGGCGTGCTTCATGAGTTCTCATCCATTCCCGGTGTAAAAGAGGATGTGACTGAGATCGTTATGAACATCAAGGGTCTGGTCATTCAGAATAATTCCGAGTCCAACGAGCCCAAGATCGCTTACATCGAGTATGAGGGTGAGGGCGTTGTTACAGGTGCAGATATCCAGTGCGATCAGGATATAGTAATCCTTAATCCCAATCAGGTCATCGCTTCACTCAGCGGTAAGAAGACCAAGCTCTACATCGAGCTGACCATTACCAAGGGCAGAGGATATGTATCCGCAGACCGTAACAAGACTGATGATATGCCCATCGGTGTGATCCCGATCGACTCCATCTACACTCCCGTAGAGAGAGTTAACGTATCAGTAGTTAATACCCGTGTAGGCCAGGTAACAGATTATGACAAGCTTACACTTGATGTAGTTACCAACGGAACTCTTGCTCCCGATGAAGCAGTAAGCCTCGCAGCTAAGATCTTAAGCGAGCATCTGTCACTCTTCGTGGATCTCTCTGAGGTTGCTCAGCTGGGCGGCCCTGTGATCCGCTCCGAGGGCGAGGGCAGCGGTAACGACAAGGTACTGTCTCAGAGCATTGATGAGCTTGAGCTCTCGGTTCGTTCATACAACTGCCTGAAGCGTGCCAATATCAATACCGTTGAGGATCTGATCAGCAAGACTCCCAGCGATATGATGAAAGTCCGTAATCTGGGCAAGAAGTCACTTGATGAAGTGCTTAAGAAGCTCGATGATATGGGCCTGAGCCTCAAGAACGAAGGCGAAGAAGTGTAATTGTTTTAGGGCATATATGATAAGTCCGAAGAAGCACATATATGTGAGAAAGGAACCACAGAAATGGCAAAGTACAGAAAGTTAAGCAGAACATCAGATCAGAGAAAGGCTCTGCTTCGTAATCAGGTGACCAATCTTCTCTATCACGGAAGAATAATCACAACAGAGGCTAAGGCTAAGGAAGTTCAGAAGATCGCTGACGGACTTATAGCTCTGGCTGTTAAGGAAAAGGATAACTTTGAGACCGTTACCGTAGAAGCTAAGGTTGCCCGCAAGGACAAGGACGGTAAGAGAGTTAAGGAAGTCGTAGATGGTAAGAAGGTTACCGTATATGATACCGTTAAGAAGGATATCAAGAAGGATCTTCCCAGCAGACTTCATGCAAGACGTCAGATGATGAAGGTTCTGTACACCGTTACAGACAAGCCTGTTCAGAAAGGTGCCGGATATAAGAAGGCTACCAAGGAGATCGATCTGGTTGCTAAGCTCTTTGATGAGATCGCTCCCAAGTATGCAGGACGTAACGGCGGTTACACCCGTATCATCAAGATCGGTCCCCGTAAGGGTGACGCAGCTATGGAGGTTGTACTCGAGCTGGTATAAAGACCTGATACTTAGTTAGAAGGTTTTCTGGAAGTGCTGGTAATCCTTACAGGAATTCCAGTCTCCACCCCATTTGAATCCATGTGATGTAAATAGACGATAGCACAGATCGCTGTCGTCTATTTTATATGCAAAAGAAGCGCTCCTGTCGGTGTATATCTCGCTGCCGGGAGGTGATATGTAGTCTGATCCGCCTTCTCCGGCCCCAAATACGATGTAAGGGTTATAGAACGGGTTAATGTCTATAGCGAGTCCGTAAGCGTGCTTGGAGAGCGACGTAGAGCCGTCTACGACCCGGTAGTTAAAGCATGACGTGTTATCGGCGCACATGGATGCCGTATCGTCACCGCCGTAATTATCTACCAGGTATATGCTGTCTATGCGGTAATCCGAGGTATAGAGCTCATGGAAGATCTCAACCATGTCCTGAGCGATCTTCTTATTGCATATAAGCTCACCGGCCTGAGTCAGCCCGTTGAAGTCCACATACAGCAGACCGACGTAAGCCAGGTCGTCATATGAGACTGCGGGAGTACCCGTGATGGAATTGACAGTCGTTTCGGATGAAGATGATGCATCCGCGGGATACGATATACCGGTTATATAGTCCTTAATGCTGTCGGAGAGCGGCTCATAGTAGAAGCCGGGCTCATACACCGTTCGACCGGGATGGTCAATATCACCCTCTCCACCTGTGGAAGGATCGTAGAAGTGGATCATGACAGAACGGCTGTATTCGGGGATTTCGGAGGTTTCAGCCGTTGATCCGTTTTCGTCTTCTTCAGTGGCCGGATCATCGGACTCGTTGACTTCTTCGGTCAAAACCTCGTTTTCAGCCTCTTTTGCATCAGTTTCGACGGTATCCGTGACGTCCGGTGTGCCGGCGGCATCTTCAACGGTGTCAGCTTCAGGGATATCCTCGGTATGAACCGCATATGCCGTTTCGGGATTGGACTCCGCGTAGTCCGTGAGGCTCTCGCCGATCAGGACATGCACGCTGATCACGGATACGGCCGTGACGATAGCGATGATCCCGAGCCCCTGTAATATCGGCATGGTATATTTGTTTTTGTACAGCAGTTTGTGTAATCTGTCAGGCATTTTCATGAGTCTTATTGTACTACAAGCAAACGGTCTGTGCCACGTCGGATAAAGGGCGGAAATATGCCGTCTATAAAGCCCGCAACGATTGACTATACAGGTACGTATGTATAAAATAGACAGGTATGGGAATTATTGAGACTAGAAAACTCGCATATGAGTATATACGCAGAGATGACGAGGGTAATGTCAGCGGCATAACCCGCGCGGTCGATGACGTTAATATCGACGTCAGGCCCGGTGAATTCATCGCCATACTGGGACATAACGGCTCGGGTAAGTCCACTCTGGCAAAGCAGATCAATGCGATACTCACTCCGTCTGAGGGTGAGATATATGTGGACGGCATGAATGTTGCCGATCCGTCCAAGCTGTGGGATATCAGGCAGCGTGCCGGTATGGTATTCCAGAATCCCGATAATCAGATCATAGGCCAGCTCGTAGAGGAGGATGTCGGATTCGGCCCCGAGAATCTCGGTGTACCGACGAACGAGATATGGGAGCGTGTTAATGAGAGCCTTAAGATGATGCAGATGCTCGAGTACAGCAAACACTCTCCGAACAAGCTCAGCGGAGGCCAGAAGCAGAGAGTGTCCATTGCAGGCGTGCTTGCCATGCATCCCAAGTGCATCATATTCGACGAGCCTACCGCAATGCTGGATCCTCACGGCCGCAAGGAAGTCATCCGTTCGGCCAGAGCCCTCAATGATGTTGAAAAGATAACCATCATACTGATCACGCACTATATGGAGGAAACCATATATGCTGACCGTATATTTGTAATGGATAAAGGCCGTATAGCCATGGAGGGAACTCCGAAGGAGGTATTCTCACAGGTTGAGAAACTCCAGGAATTAAGACTCGGCGTACCTCAGGCCACTCTGGTCGCATACCGTCTCAAACAGGCAGGACTGCCGATCCCGGACGGAATACTTACCAGGCAGGAACTCAGGGAGGCACTTAAAGCATGTCTATGACCCTTGAACATGTCAATTGCATATACAGTGCCGATACCAATCACAGCGTGCATGCGCTGAAGGATATATGTCTGAACATCGACGACGGCGAATTCATCGGCCTGATCGGGCATACCGGATGCGGTAAGTCGACGCTTGTACAGCATTTAAACGGATTGATCCGTCCTACCGACGGTCTGATCACCTATGACGGACAGGATATATACGGTAAGGGATTTAACCGTAAGGAACTGCGCGGTAAGGTCGGACTTGTCTTCCAGTATCCGGAGCATCAGCTCTTCGAGAATGATGTATTTGCCGATGTGTGCTTCGGTCCGACTAATCTGGGACTGGACCGCAAGGAGGTAGAACTCAGGGCATACGAAGCGCTTCATGCAGTGGGATTCCCCGATGAGGATTTCTACAGTTCACCGTTTGAACTCTCCGGAGGCCAGAAGAGAAGAGTCGCCATAGCCGGTGTGCTGGCCATGAAGCCCAGGATACTGATCCTGGATGAGCCTACCGCAGGTCTGGATCCCAAGGGACGCGAAGATATCCTCGAACTCATATCCAGACTCCACAGCGAGAACAATATGACCATCATCCTGGTATCGCACAGCATGGATGATGTAGCGGGATATGCCAAGAGACTGATAGTGATGGATCATGGCAGCATCGCATATGATGATGTACCTCAGGAAGTGTTCAGGAACGTCCGTGAGCTCGAAGCCATGGGACTGGCGCTTCCCGAAGTTACCTATATTATGAGAACACTCAAACGTAACGGTTATGATGTGGACGATACGCTCACCACGATAGATGAGGCGGTCGATGCCATAGTAGATCTGTATAAGAGCAGACACAGTTGATCAATGATACGTGAGATAACGATCGGACAATATTATGATGAAGAATCTGTGATCCACAGACTTGACCCCAGAGTCAAGCTTGTGGCTACATTGGTTTACATAATATCGATTTTCGTTGTGAACAATATCATAGGCTATGCTTTCGTGGCCCTTTTCCTGGGGATATGCGTGGCCCTGTCACGTGTGCCGGTGAAGTTCATTGTCAAGGGACTTCGTCCGGTGATGATAATCCTGCTCATCACGATAGCGTTCAATATGCTCCTTACCCCGGGTGAGATACTGTGGCAGTTCGCCGTTTTCAAGATCTCCCGCGAGGGTTTAAAAGCCGGTGCGACTATGGCACTTCGCCTGACGCTGCTGATCACGGGTTCATCGCTGATGACTCTGACGACCACGCCCAATAACCTGACCGACGGCATGGAGAGACTGCTCAAGCCTCTGACATACATCAAGGTTCCCGTTCATGAGATCGCTATGATGATGTCGATCGCGCTCAGGTTCATTCCTATATTATTGGAAGAAACTGATATCATCATGAAGGCCCAGATGGCCCGCGGTGCCGATTTTGAATCGGGCAACATATTCAAGCGCGCCAAGGCTCTTGTGCCGCTTCTGGTGCCTCTGTTCGTATCTGCTTTTCGAAGGGCCAACGATCTGGCCATGGCGATGGAAGCCAGATGTTACCGCGGAGGCGACGGCCGTACCAAGATGAAACCGCTTAAGTATGCGGGCAGAGACTATATCGCATATGCGGTCATATGGCTGTTCCTGGCGGGCTGCATAGCTCTTCGGATCCTGCTGTGAGGTATGTCTATGAGGATTCTTCTCACGGTAGCTTATGACGGCACGGCATATCACGGTTGGCAGGTGCAGGCGCACGAGGATGCGACCATAGAAGGGGTGCTGAATGCTGCTCTTCATGAACTCACCGGAGAGGATATAGCGGTCATAGGCGCGAGCCGGACCGATGCGGGAGTCCATGCAAAAGGCAATCTCTGCGTTTTTGACACTTCTTCGACGATCCCGCCCGACAGATTTACACCTGCTCTAAATTCAATACTTCCCCCGGATATCCGCATTACGGATTCCGTTCAGGTTGCGGATGATTTCCATCCGCGTCATATCGATTGCAAAAAAACATACTGCTACCGCTTCTATCACGGCGAGATATGTCCGCCCACGGAGCGGCTGTACAGACATCATGTGTATGGCCCGATAGATACCGCTGCGATGAGCGAGGCAGCAGGGTTCTTTAGGGGCGAGCATGATTTTGCGGCCTTCTGCGCAGCGGGCTCACAGGCTGAGACGACTGTGCGCACGATCTATGATGTGAGAGTGGAAGCCTATCCCGCCGGCTCCTCAGCAGGCGCTGCAGCTGGAGGAGGCTATGGCGATCAAGACGGAGCTTCTTCTGACGAATACATCGACATATACATCACCGGCAGCGGCTTCCTATATAATATGGTACGCATTATCGCAGGTACCTTACTCGAAGTCGGAAGAGGGCGGATCGCGCCGGCCGATATCCCGGGCATAATAGACAGCCTCGACAGATCAAAAAGCGGGCCTACGCTTCCGGCCTGCGGCCTAAGCCTGGAAAGATATGAAATCGCAGTCTTAAAGCTTCCCGGATAAAAAAACGAAATGGATAAGATGATAGATACGATCATTGAAATAGCAAAACAAGCCGGAGATATCATGCTCGACGCTTCCCACCCTAAGATCATGGAGAAATCGGGACATGCGAACTTCTGCACCGAGACTGACGAAAGGATTCAGGCTTTTCTGATAGAAGAATTGTCCGGGATCTGCCCGGAAGCAAGCTTCCTCGGTGAAGAGGACGGACAGGATGTCTTTACTTCCAAAATGAGCAAAGGCCTGTGCTTTGTCATAGATCCCATAGACGGAACTTCGAACTTCATATATTTATACAGACCGTCAGTGATCTCTATCGCTCTCTTACGGGACGGAAAGCCGTACATGGGAGTTGTGTACAACCCGTTCGATGATCTGGTGATCTCGGCCGTTATCGGTGAGGGCACGTATGTGAACGGTGAGCGTACGTTTTCATCCGACGCACCTCTCTCTGATTCTCTTGCCGTTTTTGGGACCGCTCCGTATTATACCGAGCTGCGTGACAGGACTTTCGAGATCGCGAAGGAACTTTTGCCGCTATGTGTGGATCTTCGAAGATCCGGAACTGCTGCGTGGGATCTGTGCTGCGTGGCGATGGGTAGGTGCGCGCTTTTTTTTGAGATGCGTCTTCAGCTGTGGGACTACGCCGCAGCCGCGCTGATCGCGCGTGAGGCGGGATGCACGGTAACCGACATCGACGGTAACGAGCTGACTTATACCGGGCCGACCTCGGCACTCTGCTTATCACGCGGTGTAACAAAGATCCCTGAGTGCTTCGGATAAGGAATTAATCACACAAGAGAATTTTTAAGATACACAGAAGTATTCTCTATGTTTTATAAAAAAACCGGGTCAATCATTTTTTCTATGTGATAGCTCAGCCGCTGACCCGGCGGCATAGTACATTGACAGTTGCATAAATAAAGGATCAACCTTTACGATTGAGTTGCATCGTGACGGATGTAACAAGC
>Ga0129306_1003045_pt1 | contig 13402 bp, 12 predicted proteins | sample P827metagenome_FD_94438 | JGI IMG/M metagenome (GOLD analysis project Ga0129306, IMG submission 94438) | Capybara group fecal microbial communities from Wisconsin, USA - P827 metagenome | ecosystem: Host-associated > Mammals > Digestive system > Large intestine > Fecal | place: USA: Wisconsin...
AAATCAACATTTCTGTAAAGTGCATGGAGTTTATACCATTCTTATAAACCTTGTAAATAAGGCATTCTTTCCCATTTCTGATGCAAAATCAAATTTGCAGTAGCCCTGAATCGTTAGCAGATGGCCGAAACGCTGTCATAATGCCTGTTTTCGCTTGACTATTATCTATGGATATATTATAATTTATACACTAAGATGCTTATAGTTTTTCTATGAGCATCTTTTTTGTTTCTACAAAAGAGGGGATAAGGAGGTATTTATATTTATGGCAATGAAGAGCAGAAAGGTCATATCCGCACTGTCTATCGGATTGTCAGCACTAATGACGCTTACACCGACCATGACGGCATTTGCAGCGGAACCAGAACCGGAGCCGACCGGCGGTACAGAGTCTACGGAATCTTCTACTGTAATGCTCGTAAATCCGGTTGTCACGGCAGAGGCTCAGAGTGAATGCGGTGACGTCCAGGAAGCAGTGGCAGAAGCCGTATCCGCTGTATCCGATATGGGAGACGCGTTCGTTGGAGCACCGCCTGTAGAGGGCGAGGGATTTGAAATATCCAATCCCGAAATTTCCGAACTGGTAACGGCAGTAGAAGACGCTCAGATCGTATCTGACGAGACTGACTCGGTAAGCGATATTGAGAGCAATCTGAATACCGCATCAGAGGCCGTATCCGAGGTCAAGGAAGATCTTGAGGAGGCAGAGGTATCCAATTTCGAGGCCGACGTACAGGCGCAGGAGGCCGTAGAAGACGTTATAAGTGCTATTGAGGTAGCAGATAACGCTGAATCATCCGTAGCGCAGTCAAACGAGCAGATAGCAAGTTTGTCCGAGGCAGCATTTAACACAGAGGATTCGGTGGAGGCACAGGCTATATGCGACAGCATAGACAAGGTTGTAGCAGACACGAAGGCCGATCTTGAATCGAAGCAGGAGCTGTTTGACAAACTTTCGGGACAGTATGAGACCGCAAAGCAGAAGCTTCTTGACGCACAGGCACAGTTTAAGCAGTCCGTACAAAGCGCATCCTCAGATACGGCAAAGGCAGCCGAGAGCGTTGCTAAAGCGCAGGCAGAGGTTGACAAGATATCAGATGCTCTTGAAGACGCTCAGAAGGCTATAGCTACAGAGGTATCGGCAGCGGACAAGATCGATAAGACAGAAGCTACGGTTGATTCTAATAAGAACTGGGATACTCAGCGTGAAGTGATGAAGGCAGTTGTTGAGGGTTATATCATCACTCAGTTGGAAAGCGAAGCTATATCTAATGTCAAGTGGGAGAGAGTACAGGGCGTAGATAAGCAGGATCTTAACTACTGCAAGATGACCTACACCGACTCAGAGGGCAATTCTGTCACCAGATACTTCAATTTTGATCGTATCGACAAGCAGTACAATGCAGACAGATTCAATGGCAACGCTCTTGGGGGTTCCACTGTAATCGCCATATTTGAGAAGTCCGCCGAGGAAGTTGGCGCAAACACCTACCTTGCAGGCAAGTATGGTGAGATCAAGAATGACACCACAAGAAAGAACCTTGCAAACTCTGGCGCATTCACTGTATACGCTTATACAGATGCGAGCGGTGTAACCCACTACTACGATCAGACCGATCTTGCAGAGGCAGTATCCAAGGGCGAGATTTCCGAAAGTGATGTGCATGAGGTAATTCAGAACCAGAACAACCTGCTCCACGCAGGTAATGTTTGGGTTGCATCCTCAAACATAAGCGCAAATTCCAAGTGGCTGACCGGCAACACTCAGATCGCAAGGAATATCAAGGCAGCTTTCGGTGATACGAAGGGGCAGGAGCTTTACAACCAGGCTCTTGAGCTTGAGGTGTTTATAAGCGGTACATCAGAACTCGCCGAGAAGTACGCTCAGTATACAGAGGCTACCGAGCAGGCAAAGGAGGCCGTAGATGCAGTAGCAGGCGAAGTAGAATCCCTTGAGGACGCAATATCTGTTTTAGAGGAGAGTTGTGAGGACCAGAACCGTATCGTTAAGGCTTGCGAGACCCTTGGGGTTGAGGATGTCGCATCATTCCTTGGCATAGAAGTATCCGAGGAAGACGCAGAAGCACTTAACAACATGACTCTTGAAGAGGCGATAGGATATCTGGACGAGCTCCTTGACGCTGCAAGAAATAAGATGTCGCAGGCGATAAATGATTATGAGGCTCTTAAGACGCAGGCACAGGAGATAAGGGATGCGATTGGTGATAAATTCGTGACACCTGAACCCGCATCCAATCCTGATACTGACGGTGGAACAGATGCAGAACTCGGCGAGGCAGTTACTATCACCGATAGTGTTACTCCACTCGCAGGCGAGATACCTACATCACCCGTAGCAGACGATTCGGTAAGTGCAAGCGAGTCAATCGTTCCTACGCTCATAGATGTAGATGGTGAGATCCTTGAAGGTACAAGAAGCGATGTGCCTAATGTACTCGGCGCATCACTTAACAGAAGTGAAGGTGCGGACGAAGAAATCGTCAACACGTTAAGGAGCATAGTCCCTAATGTGACTATCGAGGACGAGGATGTCGCAAAGGTCCAGTCACCCGTCGAGAAGGTAACTATCGGGGATAAAAAAACACCGCTTTCCTCGTTTGATACCGTAGATACCACGGATGATATTGACATGTCATCGATCTCCTGGTGGTGGTTGCTTATTATCTTCCTTTTAGGAGCGACCGGTAAGAAGCTTTACGAGCAGTACAAGGAGAAGCATAACAAAACTGCTTGATATGATTGCATACACAATAATGCAACTCATATATCCATAATTAACAAGTATCGCATTAACAGGGTGACCGCGTGGTTGCCCTGTTTTTACGCGTGAATGATTGACAAATTATATGTTTTGGTATATAATATCTATAAGTAACATTGATTGCAATTTTTATCGAACATGGTAGACAACACATTAACTAACGAACTGATATACGCAGCCGACCCGGAGATGCTAAACGACCTCTTAAACAAGAAGTTTGTCATCCCGATGCTCGATAAGGTTGAGACTATCGAGGATATGCAGGTCGCCTCTGAGATGATGGGGAGAATTGTGGGATATCTCCAGTTTCTTACCCCTGTGTACACGATCCTTGAGATCAGAACGCAAAATTACAAGGATTCCGGCGAAAAGACGGAGTACAAACTGATGATGCAGAGGCGAAACGTGGTCAAATCAGTATGCGACACACTTAATAAACAACGGGAAACACTATCCCGTATGGTAACTATAAAGCAGGAGATCAATAAAGAAATCTCGATGTTCTGATGGAATTAAAAGACTTAGGCTACAAAGGCGAAAAGCTTAAAAAACTGAACGCAAACGGCGTATCTACCGTGTCGGAGTTGTTGTATAAAGCACCAAGAAAGTATAACCACTTCGACAGGGTGTATGACATTGACTATTCAGACGAGGTTATAGGCGCAGCCTGGGAGAAAAAGGCAATCGTCCTCACCGGCAAAGTGATAAGTGTCACATTGGATAAGTCAAAGTCTAACAATGCGTCCATCATAAAGATCAAGATGGAAAATCCTGCAACCGGATGTCGTCTGTACGTCAATGTATTCGGCTCTTTCTATGAATACGAGAAGTACAACCGAGCACTCAATCAGATCGCGTATGTCGGCGGTGTTGTGGAGTACAAGGTGTTAAACGGCGATCATAAATTATTGTCTGTCGTCAATCCAATCCTGTTCACCATGAACAAGTCAGACCTCAAGATATACCCTGTATACAAGAAGTATAAAGGGATATCCGCAGATTATTACACCAGTGCGCTTAAGACCGCATACGAGACGGTGGGAGAAGATTATATACCCGCACGATTGCAAAATCGTTTCGGATTACCCGACTATAAGACCGCAGTAAAGTATCTGCACTTTCCTAATAATGCGGATGATATCGAAAATGCTGAAAAGAGGATAGTCTTTGACGATCTTCTCTATTTCACGTCCAAGATGATAAATAATAACAAGGATGTGCCGTCAGCAACGCAGAATCTGGTTTCAAGAGAGGTTTTATCAAGGTTTATCGCATCACTTCCGTATAAACTTACAGATGACCAAAAAAACGCGATACAAATTCTTACAGACAGTTTCGGCACACGCAGGGTAGAGGCACTTATCCAAGGTGACGTATCCTGCGGTAAGACTGTTGTCGCGATGGCCTTGATGCTATATATGGCCGAGAACAACTATTCAAGTATACTTGTCGCACCGACAACAATCCTTGCAAAGCAACACTTCGAGGAATTATCAAAGCACGCAGATAACCTTGGGTTTAAGGTTGCTTTTCTGTGTTCTGAAACATCCACAGCAGACAGAAAGAAATACCTCAAGGGCATTGAGAGTGGCGAGTACAAGCTGATCGTAGGGACGCATAGCTGTTTCTCGGAGAAGATAGCCTATAGCAACGTGGGTTTGGTAATCACGGACGAAGAGCATAAGTTTGGTGTGATCCAACGCGAAAGCATTAAGCGTATGTCCAATACCGGTATACACACGATAACAATGTCGGCTACGCCGATCCCGAGATCACTTGCCACATCAATATACGGCAAGAATCTCGATGTTATTACCATTAAGCAGATGCCCGGTGGCAGAAAAAAGACCAAAACTGCCATATGCTCCTCGCTTCAAACTATCTTTGATTTTATTGAAAAGGAACTTAAGGCGGGGAGCCAAGCATATGTCGTATGCCCGCTTATAGACGAGGCTGACGAAGAAAGCATAATGAACGGCGTGTCAAGTGTTGAGGATACAGCGAAGCTATATGACAACTATTTCTCGCCGAAAGGATACAATGTGGGCGTGATAACCGGTAAGACACCCGGAGCTCTTGCCGAGCAGATAAAATCCAACTTTGTAGACAATAAGGTTCAGATCCTTGTCGCCACCACGGTTATAGAAGTAGGAATAAACGTACCGAACGCTACCGTCATGGTCATTACCAGTGCGGAACGCTTCGGGCTTGCTACCTTGCATCAGTTACGCGGACGAGTAGGGCGCGGAGACAAACAGTCATACTGTATCCTGCAAAAGACTTCTGACGAGGTTGACGCATCAAACCTTGAGATACTTCAAAATGAAACGGATGGGTTCGAGATCGCAAAAGCTGATCTGATGCACAGAGGAAGCGGAAATTTACTCGGAACACTCCAGTCCGGGGCTAATAAGTTCGTATCGCTCATAATAAGGTATCCCGCGTTATATGAGCGGATGCTTGAAATTTCAGCATCCTTGTCAGAAGCAGAACGCAGTGAGTATATCAACACATACGAGGAGATGTACCCGTCATGCTTGTAAAATTTATTTACAGAGTATTTTATAACGAGGCAAATGAATACAGTATCTGTAAATACAGAGATATAGAGGCAGATAAGACTGTTACCTGCATAGGTACGGCTCTTCCGACATTAAAGAATCTGACCTATGAATTTGAGGTTAATGAGACTGTCTCGGCGAGATACGGGGTAAACTACAACGTCATTTCCTATAGGGAAGTGGTTGACTTAACCGAAACCGGTATCATCGAGTATCTGGCAAGCGGGTTCTTTGCGGGCGTATCAAAGAAGACTGCGGAGAAGATATACAAGAAGTTCGGCAAGGACACTCTTGACATACTCGACTCTGATATAGACAGGCTTATTGATGTTCCTGGCATAGGAGCCAAAACCTTAAAGAAGATCAAGCAGTCTTATATAGAAAAAAGAGCCAGTCGCGAGATAGCAGAAACCTTGCTTAAGTATGGTATAAGCATGAGCCTGATAAACAAGATATACCGTGCATACAAGGCAGAGGCTGTTGAAGTGATAAACACTCGTCCTTACGACCTGCTCAGAGTGTGGGGGCTGACATTTTATGACGTGGATATCATAGCAAGAGACCAAGGATTTGCACTGACCTCGTATGAGCGTATAAAAGCGGCCGCGACATACGTGCTGACGCAGGATATGTCAAAGGGTAACGTATGTATGCCGAAATGCGACTTTGCGGCCAGTCTCATAAATCTGCTCAATACCGCAGAGATAAACAAAACAAACGTCCTTGACTATATCATCAAGATGATCCAGGACGGCACGATATACTACAATAAGCGTAAGTATCAAGAAGAAACCAAGGAATACTTCTATCTGCCTGCAGCTTATAATGCAGAAAAGGACATCGCCAACAGATTAAATATTCTGCTCGCATCCAGAAAGCGTACAGTTAAGAACATAGATAAGCTGATAGATAAGTATTCCGGCAAGGTGGTTTTGGATGATTCTCAGAGAGAAGCGATTTACTTGGGGCTAACCGAGCCTGTATTTATAATCACAGGCGGTCCGGGAACCGGAAAGACCACCATACTTCGGATCATTGCTCAAATAAACGAAGAGCTTGAAAAGAGCAGAAATAAGTGCGTGTTCTTATCGCCTACAGGACGCGCAGCAAGAAGAATAACAGAGAGCACCGGCTACAGTGCAAGCACCATCCACTCAGCACTTAGGCTCGGCGTATATGATGATGAAAGGGATGAAGCCAGACGCGGAGAACCCGAAGAGAAGATAGAAAACAAGCATGTATTTGTTGATGAAGCCTCAATGCTCGATCTGTGGGTTATGGATTCGCTCCTTAAGGGACTAAGCGATTCTACTCTCGGGCTTGTGGGAGATATAGACCAACTCCCTTCCGTTAGATGCGGGTCTATCCTTAAGGATATGATCGTATCGGGCGTTATTCCGTGCGTGCAACTCGAATACGTCCACAGACAGGGCGATGATGCACCGAATATCTACCTTAACGCAAAGCACATTAAAGAGGGCGTGCATGACATCGCGTCCGGGGATGATTTTAATATCATAGAGACCAAAAACCTCGCCGAAACAGAGGATCAGATGGTTTGGTCCGCATTGTTCTATATCAAGAAGTACGGCATAGATAACGTCAAGGTCTTATGTCCTTTTAAGAAAGGCGAGGCAGGCGTATACAGTATAAATAACAAGCTGCAGTCCATCATAAACAAAAGTGAAGGACTATCACTTAAGATGCCCAACAATATGTTTATAAAAATTGGGGATCCCGTGATGCAACTTAAGAACATAGAGAATGTAAGTAACGGCGATATCGGGTATGTAAAATCCATTGACGACGAATCGGTGATGGTTGACTTCCCGAACATTGATGTCGTTGAATATTCTCACTCTGAGGCAAAGGAGCAGTTGATCCTCGCTTACGCGACTACGGTTCATAAGTCCCAGGGATCCGAGTATGACGCCGTGATCATGTGCCTTACGGCAGAGCACGGTGTTATGAAAAGACGAAACATCCTGTACACTGGCATTACAAGAGGGAAGCATTGCGTAGTACTGGTGGGAGACTATAAGGCATTTTACAGTGCCATAGACAACAACATGATCGAGGATAGGCACTCCAATCTGGCAGGACTGCTCAATCCTTACTTAAATGAAACCGCGAAGAAAGAACCGGTGACGAAAACGGCTACGGTGTATCCGGTGTATGAACAAATGAGCCTTTCTTTCGCGTAATGAGGTTTTTATGAAAGAGAAGATCAGAACAGACCACAAAGGGATAACATACGAATCCCAATCTCAGATGTGCAAGGCATACGGAGTTAACGAGACGACGTTTTGCAAGCGGATCGCCCGAGGATGGACACTCGAAGAAGCCCTGGAAGGCAAAAAGGTCATCTTTGAGCGTAACGGCAAGAAGTACAGAACGAACTCTGAGATATATAGGGATTTCGGCGTGAATCCTGTTACTTTCTACGATAAGCTTAAGCTTGGATACACGATTGACGAGATCGTTGACCATAAGTTCTATCGGACGAAGGATCACAAGGGCAACAGATACTGCACACTGGCAGAAAAGTGTGAAGCATACGGCGTCCCTGTCGTAACCTATAAATGGCGCAAGGCTCATGGGTGGACAGAAAAGGATGCCCTTGAGGTAAAGCCGGTGGCAGGGCAGAAGATCATGCCGAAAGCTCCTGCTGAAAATAGCAATAATTGACACAAAGTATATTTTAAGGTATAATATACTTATAAAGGAGATATACCATGACGTTTACAGACATGCTTAAAATACCAGACGCAGGAAACGACTCCCTGTGGGGCGTGATCGCCATAATCGCACTAACTATGGTGGTATACGCAGTCATATATGCGCGGATAGCCCAAAAAAGAGATGACAAGATACAGGAAGCCAAGCGGATCGCTATCGAGTCCATAGAGCGAAGGAAGCTGTTAGGAGAAGATGACCAGTCAGACGAGGGCGAGGATAATGATGAAGAAGAATAAGATATTGATAGCTATAGTCCTTGTTATGGCAATGGTGTTCCTTAACGGATGTGACTCGGATATACAGATTTTCAAAAAGAATGTGGATCCTTATGCACTTGTGCCCGTCAAAGACAAGGCGTTGGTAAATGACTATTACTATGTAAAGGAAAACACCAACTTTTATGCGACATATAAGCCTTATGCGGGTAATTCCAAGCAGATAACCACGTCTTTTAAGGAGAATCGTGTGTTTATGACCATGCAGGATGATTCACTTATCCCTCCGCATTATTCAGATGAATTTGTCGCATACACATCAGATAAGATTGACTTAAGCACTGTTGTACTGGAGAGGTTTAAGGATCTCGGATATACAATCGGCTGTTTTTCCGGCACGATCACGGCGGACGGATATTTATATGTATCCAAGAGACAGGGTGTTGTTGAAGGCTCATCCCTTTATAACGCTATAGGTTCTACTTCATCTAATGACATACGTATTGCAGCCATAAATGGATATCCGCTTGACAAATCGCTCATAGATACGTCTGTCGGCGTGATAACCGGTTTTGAAAAAGACAAGGTATACACGGTCGGCTATTATATCGGCACGAAATACTACGAAAAGGACATAGTTGCGGACTGCAAGGCCTATGCAGCGTATGAAATGTTCTACTATGACAAAGCCATCATAGAGGACACGCCTAACGGCTACTACATGATAGATCTGCCCGACGATCTTAAGAGTGGGATCTATAATATTAACGGAAGCGGATTGTTTAAGTATTACGATTTCCCGAGAGGCAGTCAAAACGAAGCTGAAGTTGATATGAATGTAAGCTTTTACGAGGACGAGTTAAGCCGTATAGAAGCTTATTCAAAGCAATACAACGTATCGGTTCCGAACAGAGTCGGTGACTTCCGTATTGATATTAAGTACCACGCCGGGGATAGCGAATTGGATTCCGTTCGTGGCGTGGTTGTTGCTCCCGATGGCACGCGGATGGAAATGGATAATGACGTGCAAAACCAGGTATTATCCTTATCCATGGCCGAGGCTATGGCGGGAGACTGGACTGTTAATGTCATGCCGTTAACTCTGTCCATAGACAGTGTGGATGTAAATAACGACAAAGCACTGGAAGAAGCTACGTGCGAAGAAACAACGATCTATTTGGCCGAGAATCGCGAGAATATCGAGATTATCGCAGAATACACCATAGAGCGTACGGATAAGGAAAAGAGCACGGTGTTCGGCACTATCCTTGCAGAGGACGGCAAGACTTATGAAATGGAGATTTCAAAGGACGAGTCCGACAGAAGAAATCCCCGATACTTCATAAGCTATGAAATGCCGTTTGCAGGAGCAGGAGAGTATACCGTTAGGATCTATCACTACCCGGAAGAAACCACCATCCTTAAGCCCGAGGTTCGGGACAAAACTCAGACACAGACACAGATAATCGTGGTTGACGGCTGATAAGTCAAACACACAGAGTATTCAGCAAGAGTTCCATGGAACTGATCTATGACGAGAGTCTGTATCGGGAGATCTTCTACGGCATTATCGTGACCGACTTAAGAGACAGGTTCAAAGACAGGCTTAAGGCTACGGCATAGGAGTGCAGGATGGTTGCTATCCCCGAAATAGAACAGTTACCGAATAATTGTCACGAATGCCCTCTGTCAATGTGGATAGAGGGCGAGTATTGGTGTCCGTGGAATAACTGTACTGTTGACGGGGTTAATAACGGCGATAAGAGGCGCATGAGCGGATGCCCGCTGATCGAGATAGAGGAATCCGATGAATAAAGTCGATATCAAAGATACTTCGATGTTTTGTCACAATTGCATACACAACGAACCGCCATATTCGGACGATTGCCATACATGCCCCGAGAATATGAAAAACGCAAACAATCACGAGGAAAATACTGATGATATCAGAGATACAAGTCATAGCAGAAGATAACAGCAGGTTCTCCGTCATAGAGAACACGACCACGAGCCCGCGCCGAAAGATAGTGACTATATGAATCGGAAAGAAACAACACAATTCTTAACCGACATACTGGTAAACGACAGACTCTCCGATCGCAAATACTATGCCAAGGAAGTCACTCTTGATATGGGTACTGATCACACTAAGCGCATAGATGTGGTTCAATTCATCCCTCAAGGAACAATCCACGCCTCAGACATGGAAAAGGGAACGTTTATCTGCTACGAGATCAAGTCCTGTATTCAGGATGTGTATAGCGGAAACGGGCTCAACTTCTACGGAGAGAAGAACTACATCGTCACCACGATGGATACGTATAAGAAGCTGCAGGAGGACTTCCGTTCGTATAAGTTCTGGAAATATATGGATGAAAACCACCCGGAATCTTCCAGATACCTTGGAGTAATGGTACCGGTTCCGAAATGCCTGTGCTTGCAGAACACTAACCAAATGTATGCAGAATACGAGCATCCAACGAAACTTAGCGGGGAAGCCTCCGACTGGCAGTTATGGACAGCTCTACCTTGCCATGAGGGTCGTAGAGACAGGTCTATCGTAGAAATGCTTTTCTGCATGCTCAGAAGCAAGCACAGCGATACAAACAGAGGAAATTAAAAATGGGAAAATACATTGATTTTGAGTTAATCGAACAGTATCCCAACAAATACAATCTCACTATCAAATCTATCAAAAACTTGGTCATAGCTGACTGGGAAAAGCTCAAGAAAAAAACTTGGCATAACGAAGCTATGGCAAAGACAGGTAGTTGGTGGTGTCATTCAGAAGGCTGCAACAAAGACGTCCAGCCTTATGACGATGAAGACGAGTTTTGGATAGGCTTTAGAGAAGATGATAACAAGATAGATTGTCATTTTTCTTCGTATGAAGGAATGTGTGGGTATACGTTTGAGAAATTTTACTCTGCGGAAGAAATAGAAAATAAATACGATATGCAGGTACAGGTTAATGCGATTAGGTGGTTGAACAGCATGATAGATGATGGAATATTGGCATTGTCGAAATAAGAGGGCCAATTATGAGCGTAACAAATCCCATATACGAACCCAAAGGAAAAGCAAAGGAATGCGGAGATCTGGCACTGAATATCTACATCGGATGCCCTCACAGATGTTTCTACTGCTATGCACCGCTCGTCCTCAAGAAAGACAAAGAAGTGTTCCACAGTATTGTTGAATTATGCAGTTGGTAATACGTAGTCAAAATCTATGTAACACCTTAAAGGTCCCATATAAGGGCTAATAATAGTGGTATGGTTTATATTCATATACTACAAGCAGAAAAAATGTTAGGGAGAAATTTGCGAGATGCAGAAGTAGTACACCATAAAGATTTTAATAAAGCTAATTATTCTTTAGATAATCTTATGGTTTTTGCGGATACTGCTAATCATTCAAGATATCATAAAGCTATAGATAATAATACTGATTATGTCTTAATTAAGAAAGATGATGTATATTATTGCATTGTTGGCGATATGTTTATTGAACAAGCAATGCAAGTTTATGGCGATCAACAAAATATTCCGGCTCAAATGAGAGCTATTTGTCCTATCTGTGGTAGTTGGATGTCAACTCATGCCAAGATTTGTGTGACTTGTTATAAACGGGAAAAGGCTTCTACCATTTGCAAGCGACCGAAGAAGGAGATATTAGTGAAACAATTATTGCAATATCGAAGTTTTACGAAGGTTGGGGAGTTATATGATGTCACTGAAGCATCCGTTCGTAAATGGTGTAGATATTATGGACTACCGTTTAAGATTTCTGCTTGGAAAGATGTATGATTGGGATTGTTTTGATTTTATTTCGCGCCTGTGTCGCACAACGGCTGTGCACCCGCCTCTTAAGCGGTGACCATGAGAGTTCGAATCTCTTCACAGGCATTAAGACATTGACTCAAGCAGTCGATATATAAACTATAGGAGATATTCACAATGAACACAATGGTAGTAATGATTCAAATTTCATCAAGACGATCACAGTCCAGTATCCAAAACTGGATTAGTTGTCGTGGAAAGGAACTATATGGTTAACGCGCAAACAGTCACAATTTTCCGATAAAGTGGGGATCATTGCAAGGTTTGCGGTGGTCTCCATTTTTTATGTGCCGTATGTCCGGGTTGGTGAGGAAGCTGTCTTGAAAACAGTCGGTCCGCAAGGGCTTACAGGTTCGAATCCTGTATACGGCGTTTTGGCGACGTAGCCAAGTTGGTTAAGGCAACGGTCTGCAAAACCGTCTTTCCCGAAAGGGGCGTGAGTTCGAATCTCACCGTCGTCTCTTATATCCTCGTAGGCTAATGGATCAGACCTATCGGCTACGAACCGGTCAATGAGCGTTCGAATCGCTCCGGGGATGCTTTGGCAACGTACTCTAATTGGTAAGAGACCATCTTGGAAAGGTGGCGTAGGCATAAGCCGATGGAGGTTCAAGTCCTCCCGTTGCCGTAATGCCGTATAGTTCAGTTGGTAGAACGCCAGATTCTGACTCTGGAAGTCGCAGGTTCGAGCCCTGCTACGGTAGTTTTAGGGCTATGGTGTAATCGGTCAGCACATGGGATTTTGGTTCCCACGATTCCAGTTCGAGTCTGGATAGCCTTGTTATACGGGCGTAGCTCAGTTGGTAGAGCACTCGTCTGATACGCGAGTTGTCGCAAGTCCGATCCTTGCCGTCCGTACTTTTGTCTCCGTGGCCAAGAGGATAAGGCACAGGACTTCTAATCCTGCATTTTGCACGTTCGAATCGTGTCGGAGACGCTATATATCCGTGTAGCTCAGTCGAATAGAGCATCGGTTTCCTAAACCGAGCGTCGCAGGTTTGAGTCCTGTCACGGATATCTGGCCACATAACCCTAATTGGCAAGGGGACGGTTTGCTAAACCGTTAGTAGCCGTGTACTCGGTGTCCGGGTTCAAGTCCCGGTGTGGTCGTAGGCCGTGTATGGTGGTTGGCTCACCAAACTGCCCCGAAAGCAGCACGTCTTAACGGACGCGGGCGTTCGATTCGCTCACACGGCGTATAGGTCTCTGGTGTAGTGGTAGCACGGCAAGCTCCAACCTTGCAGGCGTGGGTTCAATTCCTAC
>Ga0129306_1003047_pt1 | contig 13392 bp, 10 predicted proteins | sample P827metagenome_FD_94438 | JGI IMG/M metagenome (GOLD analysis project Ga0129306, IMG submission 94438) | Capybara group fecal microbial communities from Wisconsin, USA - P827 metagenome | ecosystem: Host-associated > Mammals > Digestive system > Large intestine > Fecal | place: USA: Wisconsin...
AAACCCCGATACATCAAAGGATGCATCGGGGTTTTACTGTCACTGTGAATAAGGCCGTTATGAATTCGGACGGTGGTAGAAATTACCGGAGAATTCGTTGGTCCTGAAGGTATTTATGAAAGCCGAGCGGTCAACCGCCTTGACTACATCAATGATCTTCTTGACCTCATCCCTGGATACGACGGAATAGATGATGGCTCTGTCCTCGTGGGTGTAGCCGCCTTCGCCGTTTAAGATGGTGGCGCCGTGGTGGGTTATGTTGTAGATCCCGTCAACGATCTCTTGAGGTTTATCGGTGATGATGAGCATGGTCTGCTTCTGGTAGCGCTTGTAGAAGATGTGGAGCACTTCCGTGGAAGCGTACTGGAAAATGATGGAATAAAGTGCTTTGTCCCAACCGAACAGGAAACCTGCGGAAATAAGGATGCATGCATTGATGCCGAGGATTATGTTCCAGGTATCGATGCCCTTTTTCTGGGAAAGATAAATGGAGATAAAATCCGTTCCGCCGCTGGTACAGTCAACACTTAAGCACATGTATATCGAGAAACCGTTGATTACACCGCCGAAGATTGAAATAAGCAGGGTGTCATAGGTAATGATCATGGGCGGAAGCACGTCGGTGAAGATACCCGTGAGCAGGATCACCAGCAGTGAATGCAGGGTGAATTTCTTTCCGATGAACCTGAAGCCTATGTAGATAGGAATAATGTTAAGAATGATGTTTACGGGAGTATAGGGAACGGAAAGGCCGAAAAACCGGTCAAAAACGCCCTGAAGTAAGATCGTAAGGCCCATGGCTCCGCCGGGGTAAAGTCCTGCGGTGCGGACGAAACTCTTGGTGTTTATGGCTAAAAGTGCGGATGCAAGGATGATCACGATGATCCGTTTGGTTTCTTTTTTCGCTGCTTCTTTCATAAAATCTCCGAAAAGATTGTGGCGTATTTCCTCACGCCCGCTACATTCTAACACAACCTTATTAATAAAAAAAGATGTTGGCGAATTTTGTTGTTAAGGGCTATAATTATTAGGAATATTCACAGGGAGAGGCACGCATTAATCTTTGAAAACGACTACGGGAATTTTAAAGAAAATAATGGAGCTGATGATGGCTTTTTCGCTGCTTGCGGCGAATCAGCAAAGTGCCCCTGAAATGCCGACTGTAGCGGGCAAAGAACCCGTTACGGAAGAGGTACGCGTGGTCATACCCGGAATGATCGGAAGCAGGACCTTTGTGTATCTGTCTGATCTTCACATAATAACACTTTCGGAAGACATGCCGGAGAGTGAACGGGAGTATCTTGTTTCAAGACAGAAGTGGGCCGCAAACGGTGATGTTACTTCGGAAATGCAATGGCTGCAGTGGGTTGAGTATTTAAACGCGGGGGATTTCGATTACGTGCTTTTGGGCGCGGATCTTCTTGATTTTGCTTCAGAGGATACAATCCGCGTGTTTAAAGAAGGGCTTGAGAAATTAAAGAAGCCTTATATGTATATTCGCGCGGACCACGATTTGTTGCCTTATAAGGGTTCGGCTTTAACTGAAAGGGATACTGTCGAACTGCAGAAGACCGTCTGCGGCTATTCGGATGTTTTTACCGAAAATTTCGGCGATTTCATTCTTTTTGGGTGGAATAATTCCACGTCTCGCATGACTGAAAAGGGAATTCAAAAATGGCGGGAGGTTCTTGCCACGGAAAAGCCTGTGATAGTGCTTACCCATGTACCGATAAAGCCTCTTTCGGATGAGAGCCTTTCAAGGATTTCGCAGAATCTTTACAGAGGTGAAGAACTTCTGTGGGGAATTGATACTTCTTATTACGTGCCCGACGATTATACAAGAGAGTTTCTTGAAAGCATCTATGGAACCGATTCCCCCGTAAAGGAGATCCTGTGCGGACATCTTCATTACACCTGGGACGGATATGTGTCCGAAGGTGTTCATCAGCACGTATTTTCGCCCGCTTTTTCGGGATATATCGGAATTGTGGAGATTTCCGGCAGATAGGAGAGAAAGTAATATATGAACGGCAGGAAGGCTGATTTTTCCAACCTAAAGAAGGTTATGCCCTTTACACTTTTATGGTATCTTATTGCCCATGGTTACCGCATGAGCAATCTTTTGTATTACCATGATTCGCTTGTTAATGCGACCAGGAGCGATGTGGGCTATCAAAGGTCCCTCGGGCGCTTCATTCAGCCTTTTGTCGTGCTTTTTACCGGAAGCATCACTTCCGCGTGGCTTATAAGCGTGATCACGATCTTGTTCCTGGGGCTTTCGATCTGGCTTATATGTGAGATATTTGATCTTAAAGAAACCAAAGAGATTGGCTTCGTTTCAGCAATCTTTGTCTGCAATAATGTGATTACCTCCGCAAATTTTGCTTATATTCCCTGGCTTGATGTCTATGCCATGGCACTTTTCTTTGCGGTGCTTGGTTTTATGCTTTTAAGAAAGGGCAAGCTTTTATATTATCTTTTGGGAATTGCCTCTATCATCGTAAGCCTGGGCCTTTATCAGGCATACATTTGCGTAGGGCTCACTCTTATTGTGATCGTCTGCATCAGAGAACTTTATAAGGGCGAAGAACCGGGGAAACTTATCAAAAAAGAATGGAAGACTCCGGTCGGATTTTTGGCCGCCGGAATCATATATTACGTAATTTACAAAGCAGTGCTCTTTATTCATCATATCGATGAATCCACGGGCTATAACGGACTCGGAAACCTTGGTTCTTTCGGGGGAAAATCAATATTCTCCATGATAGGCACGACCTATGCAAAGTTCTTTGAACTGCTGTCGGGAGTGGGTGTCTATTCTTCCGGAAGCATCGGAAACCTGCAGATTCAGGATATACTTAAGTTACTTGTGCTTATCATCAACATTTTCGCAATGGCACTTGTGGTTTTGGGAATTTTCCGCATCAATCTTTTAAAGAAAACCGGCTTGCTTTCAATCGTGCTTCAGGCCGTATTACTGCTTCTTTTCCCGTTCGCGGCGGATTTTGTGTGCTTCCTTTCAAAGGGAATGGTTTATTACCTGATGGTTTATGCATTCCTGCTTTTATACATTTTCGCGGCGATTGTCATCAAGGATAATATTACGATCAAAGAGAGCGCTGAGGCAAACTCTTTTAACGTAAAGCAGCTTTTGCTTGTTCCGGTACTCTGGCTTGTTTTAAACAACGTGGTTTTTTCAAATCAGGTCTATGTTAAACTTCACCTTTCCGAAGAGGCTGCACACTCGATCATGACCAGGATTGTGGCCGATATCGAGAAGACGGACGGCTACCTTTGGGGACAGACGCCTGTGGTTTTCATCGGAAATTTTGACGAAGCGAAATACGTTCCCAGAGACGAATATTTTGACCGGATAGAAAGTTCTGTGTTGCCGTTTACCGGTAAATCTGCGTTCTTTCCGTACTTTATCTACCACCTCGGAGCCAACATAAACGTGCAGGAGATTCCCGACAGCGAGAAGCTGGGTGCCGACATGCCCTGCTTCCCGGAGGAAGGGTACATTAAGTTCCAAGACGGTATCCTGGCGGTGAAACTCTCGGATTAACGCGTTTTAATAATATTTTTATTTTATTTGTCGCGGCTTAGATGATACAATAGCCGCGGAGGCACAAAAATGTCACTTCTTACAGTTAAAAATCTGGCTCTTGGCTATGATTCGCATACCATCGTTGACAATATCAATTTCGCCGTCGATGCGGGGGATTATCTTTGCGTGGTTGGAGAGAACGGCTCCGGAAAGACCACACTTATGAAGACTCTCTTAGGACTTACGGGTCCCATGGGCGGAGAGATAATCGCCAGCGAGGGCTTCAATAAAAAAGAAATCGGATATCTTCCCCAACAGACGCTCATTCAGCGCGACTTTCCCGCAGCGGTTCGGGAGATCGTGCTTTCGGGCTGCCTTTCGGGTATGGGCGCGCGGCCCTTTTATAACGCTTCGGACAAAGCAATTGCCGAGAAAAACATGGAAAAGATGGGCATCACTCACTTGGCAAACCGTTCCTACAGGGAACTTTCCGGCGGGCAGCAGCAGCGGGTGCTTCTTGCAAGAGCGCTCTGTGCGGCAGGCCGCATGCTTTTGATGGATGAACCCGTGTCGGGTCTTGACCCCAAGGTTACCCTTGAGATGTATGAACTTATCGATAACCTGAACAAAGAAGGCATGACTGTCGTCATGATCTCTCACGATATTTCCGCGGCGGTAAAATACGCGAACAAGATTCTTCATATCGGCGGAAATGTGTTCTTCGGAAGCGTGGATGAATTCCTTGCAAGCGAGGCAGGTAAATTCCTGTCGGGAGAAAGTGTGGATAAAAGATGATGGATAAGCTTGCTTTCTATTTTGAACATAAATTTGTATGGTACGCCCTGGCGACGGCTGTTCTTATAGCGCTTTGTTCTTCTTTCCTGGGAGTTACGCTGGTGCTTAAGCGGTTTTCCTTTATCGGAGACGGACTTTCCCATGTGGCTTTCGGAGTTATGTCGGTTGCCACCGTTTTAAAACTCAGTAACCAGACCATGCTGGTACTTCCGGCCACAATCCTGAGCGCGATCCTTTTGCTCCGTACGGGTCAGAATGCGAAGATCAAAGGCGATGCGGCCATTGCAATGATCTCTGTCGGAGCTTTGGCATTCGGTTATATGGTAATGAACGTGTTTGCCGCCAGCGCAAATGTGTCGGGAGACGTGTGCAGCACTTTGTTCGGATCCATTTCGATCCTCACGCTGTCCGATTTTGATCTGATCCTGACCATCATTCTTTCGAGTATCGTGGTTATTGTATTTGTACTTTTTTACAACCGGATCTTTGCGGTAACCCTCGATGAGGCCTTTTCAAAGGCAACGGGTCTTAAGACGGAACTGTTCAATCTGGTGATCGCGGTCACAACAGCCATAATAATCGTGCTTGCCATGAACCTGGTGGGCTCGCTCCTGATTTCCGCACTGGTTATTTTCCCGGCACTTTCATCGATGCGTCTGTTCCGGAGCTTTAAATCGGTTACCGTTTGCTCGGTGATCCTTGGTGTTGTTTGTTCGTTCCTGGGCGTAATGATATCCATCATGGCGGGAACTCCCGTAGGTTCTACGATAGTTGCCGTTCAGGTGATTGTGTTCTTTGCTTTTTGGCTCACGGGAGCTATAGCAAAGAAAGGTTGATGTTCTTTTCAAAATCGTGGGGTACATTCTATGAAAAGAAAGATTTTGGCATTGGTTACGGCAGCTGTAATCCTTTTGGCGACAGGATGCGGTAACGGAGCCCGGTCTCAGAACCCGGGCGCGAGAACCGCGGCCGGAAATCCGAACCTTCAGAGTGTCAATGATGTTATACAGCAGCAGATAGCAAAAGAGGACGCGCAGAAAAGCGCTGCGTCCGATAGCACTGCGGCTTCAAGCAGCGCGGAAAATTTGCAGAATACATCTGCGGGAAGTGCAGGTGCGGATACGGGTGACGTAAATTCGGGCGCTCAGACTGCATCCGCCGGAAATGAAAAATCAAATGACGGTAGCAGTGTGTCGACAGATACGGGCGCGGCAGACACCTCGGGAACCGCTTCGGACGGAATCGAAAATGCGGGAACGGGACCGAGTACCGTCAGTGACGATAATATCGACTATGATCATCCCGATATAGATTTAACGCAGATGTCCGACACCATGGCATATGCGGAGATGGCCAACCTGTTTTATAACAGGGAGAAAACAAAGGATTACATCGGAAAGGTGGTCAAGTTTTCGGGTACATATGCCATTTCCGATCCGGATCAATACGGTGAAACATATCATTTTATCGTTTATTGGGATGCTACGGCCTGCTGTCAGCTCGGCGGCGAGTTCGTTATGAAGAATGAGGATGATTATCCGGAAGTATTTTCGGATCTCACGGTTGTCGGCGTATACAGGGCCTATATCGATCCTGCCGACGGCAATGAATATGTGCACATCGATGCCTGCATTCCCGTCAACGAATGACGGCAGAACTTCCTGTTGTATATAGGGCAGGTCCGCTTCGCTGAAAGCTGTCTTGCTTTGTAATATACTGATGCAAACGGTACATTAAATCTTTAAGGAGGGACTATGTTAGAAGACATTTTGAGCGGCAAGAAGAAACTCTTCGCCGACGGAGTTCAAACTGTTCTGCGGGGACAGGAGAATCGCAACCGACGTGTTGTTTTTCTTAAGGGCAACATGGTGAGCAATTCCCGCAGCGAAACAAGGGGTATAAGTGCATTGGTTACAAGCCATGGGGTGCAGGGCTTTGCTTCCATCGCGGATTACTCTTCGAACGGTGCGGATACCGTGCTGAAGGCAGCTACGGAAAACGCACTCTTTCTTAATACTCATGCGCCCAGAAACAAGGGAGCTTTCCCCGGCTACGGCACGGGCGTGGTTCCGCTTAACAGAAATATTGTGGATTTCGAGCAGAAGCGTATTATCGAGGCCTGCAAGACCATCGATGATTATGTGGTCAAGAACTGCCCGAATATCGTCAGCAGGACCGTGGTCTATACCGAAGATTCCCAGGACAAGATCATTTACACCTCGGATGCTTTCGACGGCCACGTAACCAATCCCAGATGCTATATTTACGTAATGATGAGCGCCGAAACCAAGGACGGAGTTCCGGTGGAACTTTTCAAGGCTCTCGGCGGCGCAGGCAGCTTTGAAGACAACTTCAAGGATGTTTCAAAATACTATTCCGATATCGATGAACTCTACAAGCGCGTCATGGATAAAAAAGAAGGCGTTTACGCAGATGCGGGCTACAAAACCGTAATCTTGGGCGGAATGCTTGCGGGTATGCTTTCTCACGAGGCTGTGGGACATACGGTTGAAGCAGACCTGGTTCGCGGCGGTTCCGTTGCGGGACCTTCTCTTGACAAGAGAGTTGCTTCGGATCTGGTCACTCTGGTTGACTATGCTCACACCGCATTCGGCGAGACCGCTCCTTTACCCATCTATCTTGATGATGAAGGAACCAAGGCAGTGGACGCCGTTCTTATTAAAGACGGATTTCTTCGCGGATATATGCACAACCGTGATACGGCCCGTGACCACGGCGTTACCCCCACCGGTAATGCAAGGGGCTGGCAGTTCTCCGATGAACCTCTTATCCGTATGAGAAATACCGCCATCACTCCCGGCAAGGATAAACTCGAAGACATGATCGCTTCCGTTGACGACGGTTACTATCTGCTTGAAAGCGGTAACGGTCAGGCGGATCTTACCGGCGAGTTCATGTTCGGTATCACCATGGGTTATGAGATAAAGAACGGTAAACTCGGCAAGGCACTTCTTGATACCACCGTATCGGGTATTGCTTTTGACATGCTTAAGACCGTTGACATGGTATCCGACAAGGTTATCTGGTCATCTTCGGGCTTCTGCGGCAAAAAGCAGATGATCCCCGTCAGCATGGGCGGTCCCGAATTAAGATGCAAGATAATGATCGGCGGAAGATAGGAGGGAGCAGAATGAACAAGATTATCGAGATTTCAAACAAGATCGACTCTCTCTTGGAGAAAAAGGGAGTCAGCAAATATTCCCACTATGTGGAAAGAAGGGAAAAACGCGAATTTAACCTTGAAGGCGATGAGTTTTCTCTTTTCAGGACCACCTTCGATTACAACGCTTCCGTTACCGAATTTTTAGATACCAAGCAGGGAAGCGCTTCAGGCAACGACATTTCGGAAGAAGGCCTTACGGCACTTATTGATTCCGCATATCTTTCCGCAGAATCCGCCGAAGAGGATCCTGCAAAGGATATAGCTCCCGGTCAGGGAACGGCAGAATTTGAGGAAGGTGTTCTCGAGCCCGACATGGACAAACTTTTTAAGAGAGTGGAAGAGTTCAGGGATACTCTTAATGAGAAATACCCCAAGATCAAACTTTTCTCCATAGTTGCCAGCTACAACAGAGCGGATTCCGTATACAGAAACGCCAACAAGACCGAATTCAGGGAAAAGTCCGGCTACTATGTATTCAGCGCCACCTTCGCAGGAAACGACGGAACCAAAACCACGGGTATGAACAGCGCCTACGGCATATTTAAAGATCTGAACACTCCTTTTATTGAAATACCTTACATCAAAGATGAGGTTGAAACCTCCGTCGCACAGCTTTCGGAAGTTTCTCTTCCCGACAAGTTTGAAGGCGTTCTCGTGCTTAAACCCGGCTGTGCACTTGATTTTGTGGGAAGCATCATCGGAAACTACATCTCAGGCTCCGTTATTCTTGACGGCACCAGCCAGTGGAAGGATAAACTTAATGAGAAGGTTGTGGATGAGAGAGTAAACATCGTGTCCGATCCTTTCGACGAGAGGCTCGTTGTCAGCAAGAAATACACAAACGACGGCTTCAAAGCGGAGAAGGTACCTTTTGTGGAGAAAGGTGTGCTCAAGAACTTCCTTCTGAATCTCTACATTGCCAACAAGATTGGAAGCAAGCCCACCATGTGTGACAGCCCCGCTATTGTTATCGAACCCGGCACCAGATCCGTTAACGATATCATCAAGTCCGTAAAGAAGGGACTTCTGGTGGGAAGCTTCTCCGGCGGACAGCCCGGAGCCAACGGAGAGTTCTCGGGAGTTGCAAAGAACAGCTTCTTGATCGAGAACGGTGAAGTCAAGGGAGCCGTTTCCGAGACCATGATAAGCGGTAACCTTGTGGGATGCCTGAACAAGCTTGTGGATATTTCAAAGGAAACAGAAGCTGCGGGCTATGCGGTTCTTCCCTACATAGCAGTGGACGGTATAACCATATCGGGTAAATAAACCTACAGATAGTGCAAGACAAACGGCGGAGTGAACAAAACCTGTTCATTCCGCCGTTTTTATATGTTTATTTTTTTCTTGACAATGCGGAATATTTGTATACAATAATAATGTCATGAGACAGTAATAAAAATATAACCCGTGTGTATCGGATATCGCAAAGGTGCGAGCATCTGCTCTGTGCACCCTTGTTTTATATTCGGGCGAATTTTTTATTGCTTTATCACGACAACGTGTTAAACATTAAAGGAGGAAAGAAATATGAGAAAGTTTAACAAAGCAGTTGCTTTGTTGCTTGCATCTCTTTTTGCAGTATCTGCGGTAGCAGGTTGCGGAAAGAATAATGTCAGCACCAGCGCATCTGCATCCAACTCAACTTCTGCATCCGCATCTGCAAGCGCTTCAACGGAAAACAAGGTAGAAGTTGAAAAATTTGAAGGCGACTTCATCTTTTACGATTCCGTTTCTACTCTTGCAACCAACTGGAATCCTCACACTTATCAGACAAGTGATGATGCTTATCCCAGAGATGAGGCACACATTACTTCCGATCTTTACAGTGTAATCTTTAACGATGCCCTTCATCCCGTTGAAGGTAAGGATCCCTTCACCGGATATGTTATCGTTCCCGAGATGGCTGCAGCAGATCCTGTAGACGTTACCGCACAGGTTAAAAAGGATCATCCCGAATTCAATATTCCCGAATCTGCTACCACCGGTTACGCTTGGGCAGTTACACTTCGTGATGATCTTTGCTTCGATGACGGAACCAAGATCACTCCCGATACTTTTGTTGAGTCTTTAAAGAGACTTCTTGATCCCAAGCTTTTAAACTATCGTGCTGTTGACGCTTATGACGGAACCTACGCTATCGCAAATGCAAAGAACTACGCACTTGCAGGTAACGGAGCATTCAAGTCTCTTACAGACCTCGGATTCGCAACCGTAGAAGATTTCATCGCAGCAGGCCACACCGAAGCTGAACTTGTTATCGATATCAATGGCTTCTGGGGAATCTCCACCGAAACCGGTAGGGGCTATGTGTCCGCAGCAGACGAAACTCTTATCCGTGACCCCGCCGTACAGGAAGGTCAGGACGAGGACTACGTTTCCGGTAAGTACCTTTGGGAAACCTACCTGCAGACAGGTGCTCCTTACGCTTCCTATCAGTCTCAGTACGTAGGTATGGAAGTATTCGAGTACGAAGCAGGCTTCCCCTTCGAAAAGGTCGGCCTCTTCAAGTCTGGTGACAATGAGATCACCTATGTATTCAACAGCTCACTTGACGGCTTCTATCTTAAGGCCTATGCCCTTAGTTGTAACTGGCTTGTTGAGCCTACTCTCTACGATTCCTGCTTAAAGGAAACCGAGACCGCTTCAGGCTCCGTATGGTCCAGCACCTATAATACCACCGTTGAGACCAGCCGTTCTTACGGCCCTTACAAGGTTAGCGACTATCAGCTTGATAAGTCCATCCACTTTGTAAAGAACGACAAGTGGTTCGGTTGGACCGACGGAAATCACATTTATGTGGATCCCGAAGACGGAAAGACCTATCCCATGTACCAGACCACCGAAATCGACTGCCAGGTTGTAGCAGAAGCTACTACCCGTAAGCAGATGTTCCTTTCCGGACAGCTTATGACTTACGGCCTTCAGGCTGAAGACTTCGATCAGTACAGAAACTCCGAATATGCTCATTCTACTCCCGCTGAAACCGTTTACTTCGCAATCTTCAACGGCTACGAATCTGTTATCAACGACAGAGAAGCAGCAGCTGACTTTGACGGAGCTAACGTAGACCTTCAGTCCATGACCCTTAACAGCTTCCGTCGTGCAGTAGCGGTTACCTTCGATAAGGATCTCTTCTGTGCAACCGTAAGCCCTGCAAGAGTTGGTGCATTCGGTCTTATCGGAAATACCTACATTTACGATCCCGAAACTTGTGCTTACTATCGTGATACCCCTCAGGCTATGCAGGCTCTTTGCGATTTCTACTCTGTAGATACCAGCAAGTACGCAAGCCTTAAGGATGCGGTAGCATCCATCACCGGTTACGATCCCGAGACTGCAAAGACCCTTTACCAGCAGGCTTATACCGAAGCTATTGAAAAGGGTTATATTACCGATGCTGACGGAGACGGCAAGTCCGATCAGACCGTTACCATCACTTATTCAATCTCTTCCGACTCCGACTTCATGACCAAGACCATCAACTACATGAACGAGAAGATCGGTGAAGCAACTGTAGGAACCGGTTACGAAGGAAAGATTCAGATCGTTAAATCCGCTCCTTGCGGAAACGACTGGTCCAACAACATCAGAAACGGTATCTACGACATGGTACTCGGCGGATGGTCCGGTTCCGCAATGGATCCCTTCGGACTTACCGAACTTTACACAGATCCCGCTCGTGCATACGATGGAAAGTGGTTTGACGCTACTGCAGTTGAAATGACCGTAAACGTTAACGGCAAAGATCTTACCATGACTCTTAAGGAATGGTCCGATGCCCTTAACGGAACCATGGTTACCAAGGACGGCGTTGATTACAACTTCGGTTACGGTTCAGCAGACGTTGAGACCAGACTTAACATCCTTGCTAAATTTGAAGGTGTTGTACTCGGAACATACGACTACATCCCTATGATGAACAACGGTTCCATGGCACTTCTTTCTCAGCAGGTTTACTATGTTGTTGAAGAATACAACCCCGTACTCAGTCGTGGCGGAAAGCAGTACTTAAAGTACAACTATGACGACAAAGAGTGGAAGGATTATGTTGCTTCCCAGGGCGGTACTCTTAACTACTAAGATTTATCCCCTTAATTTCACAAGACTGTTTATGCCTGCGGCGAAGCAATTTGCCGCAGGTTACGTCTTGTTATAAGCCTGTATCAAAACCGTTTCAAAATGGTTTTGGATATATGAAGACTCTTTTGAAACAGTTTTGATTAAAAGCAAAAAATCTGAGGAGAGATTTGAAATGCTAAAGTATGTAATAAAACGGCTCTTTTACATGATTATTGTGTTCTTTATCATCACACTCATGTGCTTTGTGCTGATAAGAATGCTGCCGCTTCCGGTACTTCCGCCCGAAGATTCCCACACGAAAGTTCTGTTGATGCGAAGGGAAGCTCTCGGCTACAACGAGCCTTATCTCGTACAGTTCTGGATTTTCTTGAAAAATATTTTCACCAAGTTTGACTGGGGCCTTTCAGAGAAACTTTATTTCGGACGTGAAGTCTGGGATATTTTCAGTCAGAAGCTCCCTGCAACCATGCTGGTTAACTTTTATTCCATCATTCTTAGTATTCCCTTTGGAATCATTATCGGAATAATCGCCGCATTAAAGAAAAACACCTGGGTTGACTACACTCTGTCCACGGTCACCATGGTGGTTATTTCCGTGCCCAGTTTTGTATATGCTTTTCTTATCCAGTATATCTTCTGCTATAAGCTTAAATGGTTCCCTTTCCTGATGAAATCAGGTACCGACTGGTTCAGCCCTGCCATGTTCAGGAGTATGATCCCGCCCATCATGGCACTGTCGTTTGGTACTATAGCCTCATTTACAAGGACCACCAGAGCGGAGCTTACCGAGGTTCTTACCAGTGAGTTTATGCTCCTTGCCCGTACCAAGGGTCTTACCAAGGCGCAGGCCACCGTGAGACATGCTTTGAGGAACTGTGCGGTTGTTATCGTACCTTCCATTTTCGGTGAATTCATCGGAATCCTCGGCGGTGCCATCATTATCGAAAAAATCTTTGCCGTTCCCGGTGTTGGAGGACTTACCTTAAACGCCATTACCGGTCTTGACTATAATATATTTATGCTCTCCACCTGTTTTTACACTGCGGTAGGCCTTTTGGCGGGTATCGTGGTGGATATAAGTTACGGATTTATCGATCCCAGAATCCGTATGGGCTCGAGAAAGTAGAAAGGAGGAGAGTATGGATAATATCAACAATTTGCAATTTGAAAATATCCCCGCAGAACAATTTGAGTTTGTTCAGGATGCGGACAGGATACACGACAAAGAACTTCAGACCAAGGCCAGAAGCTTCTTTGCCGATGCCATGATAAGATTTTCCAAGAACAAATCCTCCGTTGCAGCTGCATGGATCCTTTTGTTTTTGATTTTGTTTGCCATCTTTGCACCAATGATCTCTCCCTATGGAGTTAAGGATCTGGATAAACTTTACGTAAATTATCCGCCTTACCTTGAGTGGGCTGCCGAGCATGGCATTAAATCTCTTAGCGGAGCTAAGGTTTTTGACTCTCAGAACGACGTTGCCATGAACTTCTGGAGAGGTATTGCGGAAGAAACCGGCAAGAATCCGGTTCTTGAGACCATTGCTTCTCACGAGTATGAAGTAAAGTCCCGGGGCAAGATGGTTACCAAGTATTCTTACGATATCAAGATCAATGCTTATTATGCTTTGGGTATAACTTATCGTGTATTTTCTTTTGAGGAGTTTAAGAAGATTCAGGATTGGCAGAATGAGACAGGCATCCAGATAATCTATCCTTATGTGGAGCCTGCCGATATCTCGAATATTTCGGACAATCCCAACATCTGGTACAAGGTTGATTCAAA
>Ga0129306_1003048_pt1 | contig 13385 bp, 14 predicted proteins | sample P827metagenome_FD_94438 | JGI IMG/M metagenome (GOLD analysis project Ga0129306, IMG submission 94438) | Capybara group fecal microbial communities from Wisconsin, USA - P827 metagenome | ecosystem: Host-associated > Mammals > Digestive system > Large intestine > Fecal | place: USA: Wisconsin...
CAAGCCCATTGAGATCTCGACGCTGTTAAACGCCGGTAACGAACTGGTCGATCCCGATGCCGTAGATGATACGGAGCAGGCTTCGCAGGATGGTGCCGAGGAGGGCGCTGCAGATTCCGGGACTTCCGATACTGCTTCCGCAACGACTCTGACAACAGCGGACGGAGAGCCTCTGCTCATCACGGAGTCACTCTATGTTACCGAGGACAGCCTCAGGCTGATGGATGATGATACACTGTATCAGAATCTGAACTCCCTCTGGAAGAACTACTGCATCAATGCGACATACGAGCCCGGATCGGTATCAAAGCCCTTTACCGTGGCAGCGGCTCTTGATTCCGGTTCGATAACCGGTAACGAATACTATAACTGCGAAGGTGTGCTGAAGGTCGGCGATCATGAGATCAAGTGCCATAACACATACGGTGACGGATACCTTAGCGTTGCCGAAGCTATCGAGCGAAGCTGCAACGTGGCCCTGATGCATATCTCCTTTGCCTGCGGTAAGGAGACTTTCCTCAAGTACCAGCATGCTTTCGGATTCGGACTTAAGACCAACATTGACCTGGCAGGAGAGTCCAGGACAGCATCACTGGTGTACACGCCGTCGACGATGCGTCAGACAGATCTTGCGACCAACTCTTTCGGACAGGGTTTTAACTGTACGATGATCCAGATGATCACGGGATTCTGCTCTCTGATCAACGGCGGTAACTATTATGAGCCTCATATGGTCAGCCGTGTGGTAACGTCCGACGGGTCGACCATACAGAACATAGAGCCCAGAGTTCTCAAGCAGACGATATCACCCTCCGTATCAAACACGATCATAAGCTACTGTAATCAGGTTGTGACCGGAGAATACGGTACAGGTAAGACTGCAAGACCTGCAGGTTATATGATAGGCGGTAAGACCGGTACTGCGGAGACACTCCCCAGAGGTAACGGAGAGTACGTAGTATCATTCATGGGTTATGCTCCGGCAGACGATCCGGAGATAGCCATCTATGTGGTCGTGGACAGACCCAATGTAGGTACATGGGGCGCACAGGCCGATGCCAAGTACGCTACCAGAATAGTCCGTAACATCCTGACAGATGTGCTGCCCTATCTGCATATATATATGACCGAGCCTCTGAGTGATAAGGAAAAGGCAGAACTCGAGGAGAAGAACCTGACCGATACACATGAGTTCGCTGCCGGCGCTGCACAGGATGCGGAGGGCATGGAGGATGCATCTCTTGAGGAGACGCCCACCGAAACGGCCGCTCCGGAGGAAGTGCATGAAGCACCGGATGAACCATGGAAAGACTTTGCGATAGATCCCGATACGGGATATGCCGTGGATCCGAATACCGGAGCCTACGTCGATCCACATACCGGAGCAACGATAGGACTGGATGAGAATCTTCCCGGGGGAGGAGCGCCTCTTACCGCGGATCAGGACGGATCTGCCATCGGAGATGCACCCGATCCCGTAAACTAAAAACAGGAGTTTATTATGAATTTCAGGATATGTATAGCTGCTTTTATGTCATTTGTCATATCAGCCGCGTTAGGGCCGGTATTTATACCGTTTTTGACCAAGATCAAGTTCGGACAGACCGTACGTGACGACGGACCGGAGAGTCATCTGAAGAAGAACGGCACGCCTACCATGGGCGGAGTCATCTTCCTGATCGGTATGCTTATACCCGCGCTCATGCAGATCCCTTACAGCGATAAGGTCATCCCCGTTCTGATACTGACGTTCGGCATGGCCGTCATCGGATTCATCGATGATTATGTGAAGGTCGTACTTAAGCGTGCCATGGGACTTAAGGCATGGCAGAAGATGAGCCTTCAGATAATACTGTCCGTAGCTTTCGGATTCTATCTGGCATATATGACGGACGCGGATATGACCATGAAGATACCGTTCATGCCCGGAACGACAGTGGATCTGGGATGGGCGGCCATTCCTTTTATGATATTCGTGGTGATAGCAACCTCCAACGGAACCAACTTAACCGACGGACTTGACGGCCTAGCTTCAAGCGTAACGCTTGTCGTATCGGTATTCTTCTGTATCGCTTCCGTTATGTGCGGCAGCGGAACGGAGGGCGTTGCGGCAGCTTTTGCCGGAGCTCTGGCCGGATTCCTTCTGTATAATGCATATCCGGCAAAGGTATTCATGGGCGATACGGGATCGCTCGCACTGGGCGGATATGTCGCAGGCATGGCCTATGCATTGCATATGCCGCTCATCATCGTAGTAATAGGCATCATATATGTTATAGAGGCCGTATCGGTCATCCTTCAGGTGGGATGCTTCAAGATCACCCACGGCAAGAGAATATTCAAGATGGCACCCATACATCATCATTTTGAACTGTGCGGATGGGCTGAAACACGCGTAGTTGCTGTATTTACGATCATTACCGGACTGGCATGCGTGCTGGCTCTGGCCGGTGTCTGGTAAGTTATCGATCAGAGGACAGGGGATTGGCTACTAACAGATTTGCCATACGAAAGGCAAACGAAAAGAAGTCCAGATACTTTGACATCAACTTAATACTGGTAGTTATCTTTCTGCTGATCTTCGGACTGGTCATGGTCTACTCATCGAGCTCGTATGATGCTTTCCTGACCTTTGACGGAGATGCTTCATATTATGTAAGAAAGCAGATACTGTCTACGCTGGTGGGACTTGTGGTCATGGTCCTGGTGGCGCTTTGGCCGTATCAGCATCTTGAGAAGATGGCATGGTTCATGTATGTGGCCAGCATCGTCATCATCTTCCTGATCATTCCCTTCGGCCATGAGGCAAACGGTGCCAAGAGATGGATATATATCGGCGGTATATCGGTACAGCCTGCCGAGATCGCAAAGGCAGCCATGATCATATTCCTGGCCTGCATCATATCCAGAATGGGCCGTGCGGTCAGCACGTGGCGTGGATTTGCGATGGTTCTGGGCATGGTAGCACCGATATCGATACTGCTGTGGGCAGTCACATCCAATGCCAGCAGTGCGATCATCGTTATGGCCATAGCCGTGATCATGCTTTTTGTATCCACTCCCGACTATAAACGATATATTATCGGCGCTGTCGGCGTCGTCATGGTTTCGGCACTCGTTGTCATCATAATAGTTGCCAACGCATCGCGCGGCGCCGGAAGCACCGGCGGATACCGCGGAGACCGGATCCTCGCCTGGCTGGATCCCGATGCCTATGCATCCGGCAAGGCATTCCAGACCCTGCAGGCCAGATACGCCATAGGTTCCGGCGGATTCTTCGGCAAGGGACTGGGGGAGAGCATGCAGAAGCTGGGTTTCATTCCCGAGGCCCAGAACGACATGATCTTTTCCGTTATATGCGAGGAACTGGGGCTGTTCGGTGCGCTGGCCCTGCTGTTCATGTTCATCTTCCTGTTATGGAGACTCAAGATCATAGCCGATAATTCCAGAGATCTCTTCGGTGCTCTGCTCGTCGTAGGCGTGATGGGACATATCGCCATACAGGTCATCCTTAACATCGCGGTTGTTACCGGTACGATACCCAATACGGGAATCTCTCTTCCTTTTATAAGTTACGGAGGCTCTGCGACACTGTTCCTTCTGGCTGAGATAGGACTGGCCCTGAGCGTGGCGCGCGGCATCCAGGTGAGGGATCTGTGATGAAAAAGAACATATCCCGGAGTAAAGTGCCGATCTGGCCGTATATCCTCACGGGATCCATCATACTCGTTCTGATACTGGCAGTCGCTCTGATACTCAGATTCTGCCGGGTTAAGGCTGTCATAGTAGAGGGCAACATTCACTATTCGGACGACCAGATCGCGGCCATGGTCATGGACGGATATCTGGGCGATAATACGATCTATCTTTATCTTAAGTACAGGGATAAGGAGATCAAGGATGTTCCTTTCATAGAGACGATGTCCGTCTCCATCGATTCCAGAGATACCATCAGGATAACTGTATTTGAGAAGAGTCTGGCCGGCTATGTGGAATACATGGACCGGTATATCTATTTTGACCGTACGGGAACCGTAGTGGAGAGCTCGCAGGTGCTGACTTCGGGCATTCCGCTGGTCACGGGCTTGAGCTTCGATCACTGCGTTCTCTATGAACCGCTGCCGGTCGAGGATCCGGGCATGTTCGAAAAGGTTCTGGATATTTCACAGCTCATGGAGAAGTACGGTATGCAGGCGGACCGTATCCATTTTGCACTCGACGGTTCACTCGTTCTCTTTTTCGGAGATGTGGAAGTCTACATAGGCGATGATGAATTCATAGACGAAAAGGTCATGGTCCTGCCCGATATCATTCGTAAACTCGGAGATCAGAAGGGCATCATCGACCTGACGGATTACACCGGCGGGGACACCATAACTTTTGAAAAATCTGATTGATAAACGGCGATACTTGCATTATTATATATTAGTGTATGTGTATTATTTGGTGTTAGGAGGGATCAACCTTGCCACTTGAAATTAAATCCAATGAGGTCGACGCTGTTTCCAAGATAATCGTTGTTGGCGTCGGCGGCGCGGGGAACAATGCCGTTAACCGTATGATAGATGAAGGTATAGAGGGTGTTGAATTTATCGGTATCAATACCGATGTTCAGGATCTCCGCCTCTGTAAGGCCAAGAGGCTTCAGATAGGTGAGAAGCTTACCAAGGGACTGGGCGCAGGCGCTAAGCCTGAGATCGGTGCCAAGGCTGCAGAGGAGAGTTCCGAGGAGATCACCCAGGCACTTAAGGGTGCCGACATGGTATTCGTTACCTGCGGTATGGGTGGCGGTACCGGTACGGGTGCTGCACCTCTGGTTGCCAAGATAGCCAAGGATATGGGTATCCTTACCGTCGGCGTTGTTACCAAGCCCTTCAGCTTTGAAGCCAAGAAGCGTATGACCAATGCCATCGCAGGCATAGATAATATCAAGGGTAACGTAGATACTCTGATCGTCATTCCCAACGATAAGCTCCTCGAGATCGTGGATAAGCGTACATCAATGCCCGAGGCACTTAAGAAAGCCGATGAAGTTCTTCAGCAGGCTGTTCAGGGTATCACCGATCTGATCAACGTTCCTGCCGAGCTTAACCTTGACTTCGCAGATATCCAGACAGTCATGGAGAACAAGGGTATCGCTCATATCGGTATCGGATACGGCAAGGGCGATGACAAGGCACTCGAGGCTGTTAAGATGGCTATCGAGAGTCCTCTTCTGGAGACTACCGTTGTCGGTGCTACTGATATCATTCTGAACGTATCCGGAGACATCTCCCTGTGGGATGCAAACGATGCCGCCAACTATCTCGGCGAGATCACCGGATCCGATGTTAACATCATCTTTGGTTCCAGATATGACCAGTCCATGTCGGATTCCTGCAGCATCACACTGATCGCTACCGGTATCCGTGATGAGAACTCGGCTGCTGCAGATGCCAATAATCAGGCTGCAATGAGCAGATTCATCACTCCCGCTTCACAGAGGATGACTCAGACTCAGACCGCACGTCCTGCATCCAGCTTCCTTCAGGGAGCCATTGCTACGAACAGACCGTCGGCCGCACCCGCACCTCATTCCGCACCTGCTGCATCAGCGCCCGCAACCGCGCGTCCGGTCACCCCTGTTACGACATCGTCACCGGTTAAGGTTTCGAGCTCCATAGATACCAAGTCTCTGGAGATACCTAATTTCCTTAAGAAATAGAAAGTCAGAGGATAGCGATTTATGAAATGCCCCTTTTGCGGCCATGAGAATACAAGAGTTATAGATTCCAGACCTGCCGATGACAACAGTTCCATCAGACGACGCAGGATCTGCGATGAGTGTGATAAGAGATTCACGACCTATGAGAAGGTTGAGACCATTCCGCTCATCATAATCAAGAAGGATAACAACAGAGAAGCATACGACAGAACCAAGATCGAAGCAGGAGTACTCAGAGCCTGCCACAAGCGTCCCATTTCGGCAAGTCAGATTACCGATCTTGTGGATGCAGTTGAGGTAGAGATCTTCTCCAGAGAGGAGAAGGAGATCCCTTCAAGCGTGATCGGAGAACTGATCATGGATAAGCTCAAGAATCTTGACGCTGTTGCCTATGTTCGTTTCTCATCCGTATACCGCGAGTTCAAGGACGTCAATACGTTTATGGACGAGCTGAAGAAGGTTCTTGAATAATCGAAACGATTTTCAATATCGGTGTTAAGTTTTATCTGATCCTGTCGATATAAAGTACACAGGACGAATTACAGCAAAGGATATGCTGTGATCGAAGATCATACCAGGGATGGATAAGACGAGACTATGGGAATCAACTTTGATTATACTAACTTCATAAGCAGCTACGGAATGCAGAGGATCCCTCAGGTCGATCCCCGGCAGCTGAATCCCGAAGCACAGAAGCCGGTCAATCAGCCCGCGCCTCAGGAAGAGGTACAGGTTGCTCCCAAGGCTGCGGAAGATTATCCCAAGGCGCCCCGTACAGCCCAGCTGGAAGATGTATCTCTTACATTTAACAAGCAGGACGATTTCGGGACCATCGGTATGGATGTAGATATAGCCAAGCTCGATATGGAGAAGGTTGTATCCGATTCCAAGAGAGACAGCATCCTTGCAGGATACAGAACTTTCGTAGGTCCTACTCCCGAGCAGATGGTTGCCGAATATGAGGATGGTCTTGTGATCCAGAAGTAAAACATGATATCAGGCCCGTGATCTTTTGATCACGGGTTTTCTTTTTGCCCTTCTTTTGGTAAGGTATCATCATGAGCTTATTTTTTCCTACTATATATATGAACTCAACTTATGAGATAGATTATGAGGATATGTATGCCCGCGGGTTCAGGGGTATAATTTTTGACATAGATAATACTCTGGTAGGGCATAACGCTCCGCAGAACGAGCAGTCTCTGGAGCTGATAGGCAGGCTGGAAGCGATAGGATTCAAGTGTGCCATAGTATCTAACAACGGATATGAGAGAGTCTCGAGCTTCGCAGATCCGGCCGATATGTTCTATGTATATAAGGCCGGCAAGCCTCTTGGACGCGGATACAGACAGGCGATATCGGACATGGGCCTGACGAAGGATGAGGTATTCGCTGTCGGAGATCAGATATTCACTGATGTATGGGGTGCTAACAGAGCAGGCCTGTACAATATACTGGTCAAGCCCCTGGGACGGGATATAGGGCTGCATATTTATCTGAAGAGGATACTTGAGAAGCCCATTCTTCTCCTGATAGTGATCCGGGACAGGATACGTGCGGGACAGGAAAATGATTAATTATGGAAGATAAGATGACATCATATGATCATATAAAGGGAACGACTGCGGTGTACGGACTGATCGGCGATCCGGTCGAGCATACACTGTCGCCGCTCATTCACAATACCCTTGCCGGGCTTACCGGTCAGGACCTGGTATATGTACCCTGGCGCGTCAGATCAGAAGATGTGGGCGACTGCATCAGGGGCGCCTATGCCCTGAACGTGCAGGGACTCAATGTGACCGTACCCCATAAGATCGGAGTTATGGAGCATCTGACGTCAGTGGACGAGAAGGCTGCCGCTATAGGAGCGGTCAATACGCTGGTCCGGACGGAAGGCGGTTACGTCGGATACAATACCGATCACATGGGACTTAAACGAGCGCTTGAGGCAGACGGGATAATGCTTACGGGACGGGATGTGGTGATACTCGGAGCCGGAGGAGCGGCCAGAGCGGCGGCTTTCCTGTGTGCTTTTGAGCAGGCCGGAAGTGTATATATCATGAACCGCAGCACGGATAAGGCCCGCTCTCTGTGTGAAGATGTGAATGAATATATTAAGAGGCAGGGGACATCGGTTGATGTGGAGTTATGTAAACCGCTCGCACTGGATGCCTTCGATGAACTGCCCGCAGGAGACGTGATCGCAATTCAGGCTACATCCGTAGGCTTATATCCGCATGTTGACGAGGCGGTCATTACGGATGATCCTTTTTACACACGTATCTCATATGGATACGATATGGTATATAAACCTGCGAAGACGCGGTTTATGAAACTCGTTACGGAGCACGGGGGACGTGCATCGTGCGGACTTAAGATGCTCATGTATCAGGGTGTCGCCGCCTATGAGCTGTGGCGCGGCATAGATGTATCCGATAATGTGACGGACCGGCTTTATCCTAAACTCAGCGGGGCTGCCGGAATCAGAGAGGATCAGGCATAAAGTGAATATCATACTGATCGGCTTCATGGGTTCGGGCAAGTCCACAATGGGCATACGCTTAAGCTACCGCATGAAGCAGCCGTACATAGATACGGACAAATACATAGAGCGAAGAGCAGGCCGGACCATATCCGAGATATTTGAGTCGGAAGGCGAGGAAGCATTCAGACGCATGGAGACGGAAGCGCTGGAGGCACTCCTTGCAGACGGTACCAGAGATCATGTGATAGCGACCGGAGGCGGAATGCCCGTCAATGAAGCCAATCACTCGCTTCTTAAGTCTCTGGGAGTAGTCGTATGGCTGCGCATCACTCCCGAGAGCGTGCTGGAGAGGCTGGCCTCCGATACAGCCAGGCCGCTCCTGCAGAGACCGGACAGAGAGCAGGTCATACGAGACCTGATGGAAGAGCGAGCACCTCTGTATGCCAAGTGTGCCGATGTGATCGTCGATGTGGACGGCAAGAGAGTCGAGCGCATCATGGATGAGATATTTACCAAGTCGCGCGGAGTATGGAAGCGCAAAAAGAGGATGAGACATGAGTAAACTGCTTATAATCAACGGACCGAACCTGAACTTTCTGGGTATCAGGGAGAAGAACGTATACGGTAATGAGGATTACGACCATCTCCTCGAGATGATCGCAAGGAAGGGCGAGGAGTGCGGCTGCAGGATCGAGGTGTTTCAGACCAACCATGAGGGTGCCATAATCGACCGTATCCAGGATGCTTATTCCGACGGAACGGAGGCCCTGATCATCAACCCGGGGGCATTTACCCATTACAGCTACGCGATCCATGATGCATTAGCGTCCGTCACGACGATGCCCAAGATAGAGATCCATATATCCGATATCACACAGAGGGAAGAGTGGAGACGTGTATCGGTAACCGCACCTGCATGTGACAAACAGATATACGGACGCGGGCTTCAGGGGTATCTCGATGCCATAGATGATGCAATTTTGATGTTGCGCAAACAGGCCTTATAGTATATTATGTTTAGGAATGTTACGTTTTATCAGGAGGATTGATTCATGATTTCAGCAGGTGATTTCAGGAATGGTGTTACTATTGAGGTTGAAGGCGTAGTATACCAGATCATTGAGTTCCAGCATGTTAAGCCCGGTAAGGGTGCTGCTTTCGTCCGTACCAAGCTTAAGGACGTGATCAATGGCGGTGTAGTAGAGAAGACCTTCCGCCCTGTAGATAAATACCCGCAGGCACGTATAGACAGAAAAGATATGCAGTATCTGTATGCAGACGGTGACATGTATAACTTCATGGATACCGAGAACTACGATCAGGTTGCACTCAGCGCCGATACCGTAGGTGATGCTCTCCAGTTCGTTAAGGAGAATGAGATCTGCAAGGTCTGCTCATACAACGGCAAGGTATTCTCCGTAGAGCCTCCGCTCTTTGTAGAGCTCGAGATCACGGATACCGAGCCCGGATTCAAGGGCGATACCGCTACAGGCGCTACCAAGCCCGCCATCGTTGAGACCGGTGCAAAGGTTAACGTACCGCTCTTCGTGGAGATGGGAGAGAAGATCAAGATCGACACCAGAACAGGTGAGTATCTCTCCAGAGTATAATCCGTATATCTTTTCAATATTATATTGAGAGCTTGAAAGACAATGAACCGTATGGGGCATTGTCTTTTTTGTTATCCTTCCTTGTCCGGAGAACAAATATGGAGGATAAATATGAGTTACCGTGATTTTTGCAATAAGGTTGAGTCGGCTATGAGCGATCTGTATGAAGGTGAAGCGCAGGTTTATATCACTGATGTCACCAAGAACAACGGACTTATACTGCGCGGTCTGGTCATACAGAGAAAGGAGAGCAGGATATCGCCGACCATATATCTCGAACAGTTCTACGGCATGTACGAGGACGGCATGAGCTTCAGCGAGGTGATAAACCGCATCAGATCCTGCGACCGAGCATATAAGGGCACGGATATAACCGTCGACATGTTCATGGATTTTGAGAAGATCAGCGACCGCATCGTCTATAAGGTGGTCAACCGTGATATGAACAGCGAGCTGCTTAAGTCCGTTCCGTATATGGAGTGGAATGACCTGGCGATAGTGTTCTGCTGTCTGCTGGAGAGTAAAAGCGACGGATATGCGACGATACTGATCAGAAACGAGCACGTCAAAACCTGGGGGACCGATACGGATGAACTCTATAAGCTTGCATCGGTCAACACTCCCAGGCTGATGTCGGATGAGATCGACAGCATGGAGAACATCATCTTGAGTATGCTGTATCGGAAAACGTCGGAAGACGAAGGAGACAGTGAGGACAGGATGAACCCGGCCGTTCCGGATCTGTATGTACTCAGTAATAAGCGCAGGATATTCGGCGCCACGAGCATGCTCTTTTCCCCGCATATAGGTGAGCTTGCCGACGATTATGAGAGTGACCTCTATATCCTGCCCAGCAGCATACATGAAGTGATCATACTGCCGTACAGTGAGTCGTGCGATGTGGATTACATGAGATCGATGGTCAGGGAGATCAACGAGACGCAGGTGGATATCGAGGACAGGCTCAGCGACAATATCTACTGCTATGACAGAAACACCCGTAAGATAAGCGTGGTAGCGGGCTGATAGATTATGAAAGTAGACAATACGGGCGCGATATGTTATCATAGTCGAGTGCGATTTAACAAAATTGTAACATTTTGCGCCCGTAGTCTAATGGATAGAACGAAGGCCTCCGACGCCTTTAATGCAGGTTCGATTCCTGTCGGGCGTACTGAACCGGAATAGGCTAAAGGTAATATATATATGAATACATCAAACAATAATCTGCTTGAGTTTCTCGCTGAGAAACTGGCTGATCTGAAAGAATTCGTAATGAAGCACTTAAGAGTAGTCGTGCCCGTCGCAGTGGGCGTTCTGGCTGTTCTTGTGCTCATCATATCCCTGTCTGCGCACAGTGCGAAAAAGGCACGTGAGGCACAGGAACTTGCCGAAGCACAGGCTGCCGAGGCTGAGAGCCAGCTGAACGTGGACAGTGCGGTTCTGTCCGTGCCGGAGGTTGCGCTGGAAGAGGACGCATATCCCGCAGTCAACGAACTGCTCAAGAAGTACTTTATAGCCATGGCATCAGGCGATGTCGAGCTTGTTCGTACTTATAATAATAATATCGATGATACAGAGGCCATCCGCATCGAGGAGACGGCCAAGTACATAGAGAGCTATGAGAACCTCAAGGTATATACCAAGATTGGACCGGCACCGGGAACCTATCTGGCATACGTATACTATGAGGAGAAGTTCAGGGATTACGAAGAGAGCATTCCCGGACTTGAGGCGTTCTATATCTGTACGGATGAGTCCGGAGAGTTATACATCAACGACGGAGAAGAGAGCGAGTCCGTGATCAACTATATCAGGGAAGCTTCTCTCCAGGATGATGTTGTAGACCTGAATAACGAGGTGGCTTCTACCTATAATAATATGCTCGCGGAAAACGAGGATCTCTCCATATTCCTGGTGGATCTGACAGAGAGCATCGATACCGCCGTAGGCGAATCACTGGCACAGAACGAGGGAACGACCGATACCCAGACTGCCGAAGAGGAAACTGAGGAGGAAGAGGAGGAAGAAGGCCCCGCAACTACCGTTACCGAAGTGGTCAAGACCGTAAAGACAACGACTACCGTCAATATCAGAAGCTCTGATTCCGAGACTGCCGATAAGCTCGGAAAGGCTGCAGAGGGTGATGAGTTCACTCTGATAGAGAAGAGAGGAAACGGTTGGAGTGAGATAAGCTACAACGGTTCATCCGCATTTATCAAGTCCGAGTACCTGGAGGATGCCTCCACACAGGCAGTCGTTAATGTACAGGATGACGACGATGATGACGACAATGATACTGCTACGGCAACTGCCGCCAACGATACCGGTTCGACCAAGGTATCCGGGACAGTCACCGTTAAGGAGAACGTACGTATTAGAGCGAGCGCCAGCACCGAAGCAGAGAAGCTCGGAACGGTCTATGTAGGCCAGAAGCTGGAAGTTATCGAGAAGCTCGCCAACGGTTGGACAAAGGTCAAGTATAACGGTCAGACGGCATACGTTAAATCTGAATTCGTAGAATAAAATGGTTTCTATAAAGGACATATCGGCAGCCTGCGGTGTATCCGTAGCAACTGTCAGTAAAGCGCTGAACGATCAAAAGGATATAGGTGCAGCAACCAAAGCCAGGATCCAGGCCAAAGCTCTGGAGATGGGGTATGTCCCGAACTCTGCCAGCAGATCCCTTAAAACCCGTCATACGTATAATCTGGGCGTTCTGTATAAGGATAATACAGACAGCGGTCTTGCACACAGTTTCTATGCACAGGTCCTCGACGGAATCAAAAAGAAAGCCGAGAGTCTCGGCTATGATATCACCTTTGTAAACAACAGCAGCTATTCGGGCGGCCGTAAGCTGTCATATCTGGAGCATTGCCGTTACAGAAACTTTGACGGTGTTGCCATAGTATGCGTGGACTTTGATGACAGCCAGATACTTGAAGTCATAGAATCCAATATCCCTACGGTCACTCTCGATTATATCCATCCCGGATGCAGCTCCGTCATTTCGGATAACTACGGCGGCATCAGGGAACTGTTTAAGTTTGCATATGAGCAGGGCCACAGAAAGATTGCCTATATCCACGGAGAGGATTCCAGCGTAACGGATGAGAGAGTCCGCGGGTTTAAAGATATATGCAGCGAGATGGAGATCGAACTGCCTCCTGAGTATATACAGAAGGCTGCGTACAGGGATACGATGGCTACTCACCTTAAGACCGAGAAGCTGATCAGGCTTCCCGATCCTCCCACATGCATATTCTTCCCCGATGACTTCGCTGCCATAGGCGGACTGAACTGCCTGTACAGAAACGGCATGACCGTTCCCAAGGATATGTCGATCGCCGGATTCGACGGGATCGAGATATCTCGTTATTTAGACCCGACTCTTACGACCTATGTCCAGAATACTGAGAAGCTGGGCAGTGATATGGCCGATAAGCTCATAGCTCATATAGAGTATCCTACCAAGACCATAGCGGATACCAGCGTGGTACCCGGATATGTCTTCCACGGCGATTCACTGAGGCCGATCTAGCCTGTGAAGCCTGTCTTTTGAGCATTTATAGTCAAATTGTCC
>Ga0129306_1003049_pt1 | contig 13383 bp, 10 predicted proteins | sample P827metagenome_FD_94438 | JGI IMG/M metagenome (GOLD analysis project Ga0129306, IMG submission 94438) | Capybara group fecal microbial communities from Wisconsin, USA - P827 metagenome | ecosystem: Host-associated > Mammals > Digestive system > Large intestine > Fecal | place: USA: Wisconsin...
GCTGGGCAAGGACAAGGATCTCGATGTCGCGCTCCTCAAGCTTGATCTGCCCGAGGGCGCGGAGCCTCCGCCCGTCGCGACGCTTTCGCCGCGCCGGCTCGATGTAGGCGAGGTCGTTCTCGCAATGGGCGCGCCGTGGGGCCTCGCGAGGTCCGTGTCGATGGGCATCGTCTCGTGCAACGACCGCTTCCTCGAGGACTGCGGGGACTACACCCTCTGGTACCAGACTGACGCCGCCATCTCGCCCGGCAACTCTGGCGGTCCGCTCGTGGACACCGCTGGTCTTGTCGTCGGACTCAACGCGCGCGGAAACATGATGGGCGCGCAGGGCTTCACGATCCCGTCCGAGACGATTCTCGAGATCCTTCCCGACCTGAGGAAGCACGGCGAGGCGCACTGGGCGTGGTTCGGCTTCAAGATACAGCCTCTCGAGGACTTCAAGCGCAACATCCGCTTCGACGCGAAGGAGGGCGCGCTTGTCGCGGACGTCGAGCAGGGATCGCCCGCCGAGAAGGCTGGGCTCAAGTCTAACGACCTCCTGCTGTCGGTGGACGGCGAGAAGGTCACGGCGCGCTTCTGGGAGGACATCCCCGCGATCGAGCGCATGCTCGGGCGGAAGGAGTTCGAAAAGCCGTGCGCCTTCGTCGTGATGCGCGGAGGCAAGCGCATCGACGTTTCCCTCGCGCCGACCGAGAAGGGCAAGGTCGAGGGCGAGGAGTTCGCCTGCGAGCGCTGGGGCCTCACCGCGAAGGAAATCAACCGCTTCTACAATCCCGACCTCGTCTTCTTCGCGCCGGACGGAGGCGTCTACGTCTCCGGCCTCGCCTGGGACGGAAACGCGGAGAACTGCGGCTTCCGCGAGAAGGACATCATTGTGTCCGTCGGCGGGAAGAACGTCAAGTCCGTCGCAGAGGTGAAGGCGGAGTACGAGAAGTCCCTTGCGGGGCTTCCCGACAAGACGCGCATCCCGCTCGTGGTGATGCGCAACGGGCGCCGCACGACGCTTGTCCTCGACTACACCGAAGACACCGAGAAGGAGGACTGAGAAATGGTATCTGCAGTAGCGGCTGTTTTCCTCGCGGTGACTGTTCCGACGGACAACCTCTCGTCCGTCGCTACCGCGGCGTACTGGTACAAGAAGGACGAGCGCGGCAAGGGCGACGACATATCAGAGAAGGCGAAGCCGAAGCGCTTCCCGGCGTTCGCCATCGCGGAGGACACTTTCCTGATCGAGGATCCGCTCGTGCGCGCGAAGCACCTCGACCGCATCGAGATATGGTTCCGCGGCGACAAGGTGCCTGCGACCGAGGCCGCGCGCATCGAGGGGCAGGACGCCGTCGTGCTGAAGTCCGGCCGCGCGGTGAAGGGCATTTCCCCGCTCGTGTTCGCGAAGGGCGATCCCGTCGAGAGGGAGACGTGGCGGTGGAGCAACGACTCGCTGACGGTGAAGTCGTCAGGAGTCGGCACGAACGACATGACGTCCGTTTCCGTCGCCAGTGGGCGCATCTTCCGAGAAGGCGAGTCGAACTCCCTCTACCTCGACAAGGACCGCAATCCGGTGTGGGTCGACTTCGGAGCGCGCACGGAGGTGCCGGACGGAAAGTTCGAGTACGTTCCGCCGTCCGAGTGGACGCGCCATCCGGCGGACTCCTTCGAGAAGTCCGCCGAGGCCATTGAGCGGAAGGTCTCCGCCGCGTCCGTCGGCGTTCTGCTGAAGCTAGAGGCAGAGGAGAAGGAAGGCCGCCGTTCGTTCATCTACTATTCGTCGTCCGACGACTCCAACAAGAACGAGATCGACGCCGTTGGGTTCGCCGTCGGCGGAAGGGTGATCGTTCCGTGCGAACTCGGAGGAGAGTCGATCGCCCGCCTCTCGAAGGCCGAGGCGACGTTCCCCGACGGGTCGTCCACGAACCTCGTCTTCGCGGGCGCGCTTGCGGAGTGGAACGCGGTTCTCTTCGACGTGCCCGAGGAGTTCAAGGCGAAGCTCGCCCCGCTCGAGATCGCGAAGGGCGCGGCGGAAGACTTCGACAACGCCGTCGCGTGGTGCGTCACGGTCGAGAACGAGAACGGTCGCGTCGTGGCGGATGCGAGGCGCCGCCGCTTTGATGGCGTTGAGTTCCTGCGCGGGGCGGTGTTCGCTCCGCACGCGGATGGAGGCGACGAATGGTCCGAGCGCAGGAGCCGCTCGTTCGTCCTCGACGCGGACGGAAGAATCGCGTCCTTCGCCCTCGCGCGCCGCTTCAAGGCCGAGCGCTGGTCGAGTTCCGACAGGGAGAGCGTGACGACGTCCGACCTCGCGCGCTTCATGGTTGGAGAGGGGGTGAACCCCGAGTTCGCGCCGCGCCGCGAGGAGGACCGCAACCGCCTCGTGTGGCTCGGCGTGGAGACGGTGCAGCTCACGGACGCGCTCGCGCGCGAGCGCAAGGCGCAGAGCTTCATCAAGAAGAGCTATTCGCGTCCGCCATACGTCACTGAGGTCTACTCCGGTTCCCCGGCGCAGACTTCAGGCATACAGGTGGGCGACGTCCTTCTCGCCGTCAGGCGCGGGAGCGAGGCCGAGCGCGAGCTCGAGTCGGAGAGGGACTACTCGTCCCGCGACTGGGGAGCGTTCTTCTCGAGCGAATACTCCATCTTCGGCGGAACCGACTCCACGCCATGGCCGAATGTGGAGAACGAGATCAACAAGATGCTTACCCAGTTCGGCTCCGGCGCTAAGGTGACGCTCGTCTACGCCCGCGACGGACAGCGCCGTGAGGCGGAGGTGATCCTCAAGTCCGCTCCGGTGCACTACAAGAACGCGCCCAAGTCCAGGAACCGCGCCCTCGGGCTGTCGGTCCGCGACATGACGTTCGAGGTGCGGCGCTTCTTCAAGTTCGACGAGAAGGCGCCTGGCGTGGTGATAGCGAAGGTGAAGCCCGGCTCGCCGGCGGCGGTCGCGGGGCTGAAGCCGTTCGAGCTCGTCACCGAGGTGAACGGGGAGAAAGTTTTTGACGCGAAGGACTTTGCGTCGAAGATCAAGGGGCGGCAGGACCTCGTGTTCGCCGTCCGCAGGCTTGCCCAGACGCGCATGGTGAAGATTCATGTCGAGCCCGAGGCGGAAAAGGAAAAGGGGAAACAATGAAGAAGTGGAATGTTGCGACCGTGAGGGCCGCGAAGGGTAGGGAAAAACTCGGCTGCTGCACGGCGTACGACTCGTGCTTTGCGCGGCTTGCGGACGAGGCTGGCGTGCCGATAATCCTTGTCGGCGACTCGCAGGGGATGAACTGCCTCGGATACGAGACGACGCTTCCCGTGAACATGTCCGACACGCTTGCCGCGGTCGCTGCGGTCGCGCGCGGCGCGAAGGACGCGATGGTTGTCGGCGACATGCCGTTCGGCTCGTACCAGTGCGGTGACGACGAGGCGGTGAAGAACGCCGTCGCGATCATCAAGGCCGGCGCTGACGCGGTGAAGCTGGAGGGCGGAGCTTCGGTGTGCGGGCTCATCAAGCGCCTCACGACGGCGGGCATCCCCGTTCTCGCGCACGTCGGGATGACTCCGCAGTCGGTGAACGAGTACGGCGGATTCAAGAAGCAGGGCAAGACGCGCGAGGCGGCGGATAAGGTGCTTGCGGACGCGAAGGCCGTCGAGGAGGCGGGCGCGTTCGCGGTCACGCTCGAATGCATCCCCTCCGATCTCGCCGCGGAGATCACGGCGGCGCTGAAGATCGTAACGGTCGGCATAGGCGCGGGTCCGGTGTGCGACGCGCAGTGGCTTGTCATGCACGACCTCCTCGGGCTCAACGAGAAGGTCCCGTCGTTCGTGAAGAAGTACGCCAATCTTGCGTCCGTCGTCCGCGGCGCATTTGCCGCGTACGTCAAGGAAGTCGCCGAAGGGGAGTTTCCGAAGGCATGATCCGGTCCGGCGCATATCACGCCGCCGCCGCGCTGGCGGCGATGCTCGTCGCCTTCGCGTCGGGCTGCAAGTCTTCGTCCGAGACGACGAGCGAGACCGCCCCGACAGAGGAGAAGAAGGGCGAGCCGCAGATCGCGGACGTCGACAGCGAGCTGTACTGGTACCAGCGCGGGACGGACGCGACGAAGGCGATATGGTCCAAGTACAGGTTCAAGGGCGACGGAGCGCTTCTCAAGAACGCAGCGGGGGACGGGGCGCTGGACTTCTGGTTCTCCGCACAGGCCTTCGACCTGCTGCTGGACAGCGTTGGGATATTCTGGCGCAAGGACCTCGCTGCGGACGCCGTGGCGGCGTACTTCCGCGACTTCACGGAGATGCATCCCAGCCGCGAGTCGAACGTCTACAACGACGACATCCTCTGGTGGGCGATGGCCTGCACGCGCGCGGCGAGGATAACGAACGACAAGACGTACTTCCTCGAGGCGCAGCGCCTCTACGACCACCTCTGGTCCACGCAGGTGGACAACGCGCTTGACGGCGGAATGTGGTGGAGGAGCGACGACCACAAGACGAAGAACGCGTGCGTGAACTTCCCCGCGGTGATTGTCGCTATGAACCTCTACCAGTCCACGAAGGACGTCAAGTACCTCCTCCAGGGCAAGAAGCTCTACCAGTGGGGCATCGAGCATCTGTTCGACCAGGAGACCGGACGCGTCACCGACCATGAGACGGTCGAGGGGGAGAAGTGCGAGTGGGACTTCTCCTACAATTCCGGGACTTTCATCGGCGCGTCGCTTCGGCTCTACCGTGCGACTGGCGTTAAGGTGTATCTCACGAACGCGGTGAAGGCTGCGGACCATCTTGTGAAGGAGCACAGCCGGCACGGGATAATGAAATGCGTCGGACAGGGCGACGCGGGTTCGTTCAACGGTATCGCGGTTCGCTATCTCGCGGAGCTCGCGCGGCGTCCGGGCTGTTCCGAATACCGCGACTACCTGCTCGCGAACGCGAGCTCGGCATGGACGTCGCGGAGGCTTTCCGACGGGGTGAACGGACCCGACTGGGCCCGGACTCCGCAGATCGGCGACGAGATTGAGGCGCAGACCGCGGTGTCGGCCGCGATGCTGTACTTCGCAACATCGAGGGCGTTCCGCTGACGGGCGGGTTCGCAAAGGAGGGCGCCAAGTGAAGTACCGGTACTTCTACCAGACGAAGGACAACGAGAACAAGGAGGGGTGGATCAAGGCGAAGAGCCGCGAGAACGCCTACGCCCTGCTCAGGAAGTCCGGCATACGCCCGTACCGGGTCGTCGGAGACGATCCGCTCAACTGGAAGCCCTACGCCGCCGGCGCGGCGATAGTGCTGCTCGCGACGGCCCTCGCGGCGACGCTCCTCGTCGGACGCGAAGACCGCGTGCCGCGTCCGCGTGCCCAGCTCGAGGGCGACAAGGCGGTGATATCCGCGGGCGTCTACTCCGGTTGGACGAACGTCCTCACGTCCGCACTCGACATCCGCCTCGCGCGCTACGCGCAGCCGGGGCGCTTCGTGGAGCCTTCCGCGCCGACGGCGGAGGAGCTTGCCGCGTACGAGGCCGAGCTTGACGCGGACGTTCCGCGCGTTCCGGGCGAGCCGCCGGAGCACAGGATGCTCAGGAACATCGTCGCGAAGATGCGCGAGGACATGCGCGCGTACGTTGCCGAGGGCGGCGATGTCGCGGGGTATCTGGAGTTCCTCGACGAGCGCCAGGCGCAGGAGCGCGAGTTCCGCGAGAAGGCGCTCGATGCGGTGTACCGAGCGCCCGAGAGCATGCGCGAGCGCGCGTGGCTCGGGGTGAACGCCCGCCTCAAGGACATGGGCATAGAGCCCCTGGCGCGTCCGTCGGGCGTGGGGATCGACTGCATTGAGGCGGATGGTGCGCGGAGGGCGGTGAAATGACGGGATTGGCCGCTTTTTGGGACGTAACGGTGCTTTCGGTGCTGCAGGGGGTCGCGGAGTTCCTTCCGATCTCGAGCTCGGGGCATCTGGTGATCGGACAGCACATGCTGGGGCTCGAGGTGCCTGGGATGAGGCTCGACCTGATGCTCCACCTCGGCACGCTCGTCAGCATATTCGCGTTCTACTGGCGGACGATATGCCGCATAGTGGTCCGCTTCGAGTGGCAGTATGTCCTCAAAATCGCATTGAGCGCGCTTCCCGCAGTCGTTGTGTACTTCTGCTTCAGGGACTTCATCGAGGGGCTCTTCGAGAACGCCAAGATGGTAGGCGCTCTCCTCATGTTCACCGGCGCTGTCCTTATCGGGACTCGCTACCTGCCGAGGGGCTCGCGAGACGTCTGCTGGCGGCGTGCGCTTATAATGGGATGCGGACAGGCCCTCGCGCTCCTCCCGGGCGTGAGCCGCTCTGGAATGACCCTCGCAAGCGCGCGCGGCGGGAGGGTGGACGCCGAGAAGGCGGCTGAATTTTCATTTCTTATGTCCGCTCCTCTCATCGTCGGTGGAGTGCTCATGGAGGTCCTAAAGGCCTTGCGCGGCACATCTGCCGCGGCGGAAAGTGGCGAAATTGGCTGGGGACTGACGATTTATGGTGCGTTAGTCGCCGCTGTCGTCGGTTACTTCTCGCTGGCGGTCCTTCTTAAGGCCCTCAAAGGCAGGTGGTTCTGGCTGTTTGGCCCGTACTGCCTGGCCGCTGGACTTCTCACGCTACTTTTGGTATAATCTCTCCTCAAATTTGTCAAAAAAGGGAATTGGAACACTATGTCCAAGGAATCAGCTGTGCGCAACAACATCTGGAAATGGCTCGTCCTGCTGCTTATCGCGGTGGTGTCGTTCTATGTCACCACGCCCGTGAAGGACAAGCTCCGCTTCGGGCTTGACCTGAAGGGCGGTACGTCCTTCACGCTTGGCGTCGACACCGACAAGCTCGCCGAGTCTATCATTGCCGAGAACCCCGACATCACCAACAAGACTGGGGCGGTCGAGGCCGAAATCGACAGGCGTCTCCAGGACTGCGACTCCCGCATCATCGAGGTCATCCGCCGCCGCGTCGACGCGATGGGCACGAACGAGCCGGTCATTCAGGGAATGAAGGACCACCGTCTTCTCGTGCAGCTTCCCGGCGTCGACGAGGAGGTCCGCAAGGCCGCGAAGGCGTCGCTCCAGAGCGCGGCGTACCTTGAGTTCCGCCTTACCCACGCGAAGAACGACCAGCTCGTCGCGAAGCTCCTCTCCAAGGACGTTGCGCCGGAGGGCTATGTCAAGAAGGGCAACGGCTATGCCCGCGCCGCGAACTTCGCCGAAGTCTCCAAGGCCCCGGGCTATGCCGCGCGCCTCGCCGCGTTTGAGGTGCCGGATCCGCGCTACGTGTTTATGCTCGAGGACAACGGCGATGGCACGTATCTGCCGAACTTCGTCGCGCGCCGCACCGATCCCCAGGTCACGGGCGAGCACCTCGAGAAGGCTGCCGTCGAGCGTGATCCGACCTCCGGACAGCTCTCCATCGGCTTCCGCCTGAACGCGGACGGCGCGCAGAAGTTCGCGACCCTCACGCGCAACTACAAGGCGGGCGGCCCGAAGAACCCGACCGGCCGCGGACGCCAGCTCGCGATCGTTCTTGACGACCAGCTCATCTCCGCGCCCGTCATCCAGAGCGAGATCGGCGCGAACGGACAGATCACCGGCCGCTTCGACGGTCCTTCCGCGCAGAAGCTCGCGAACGAGCTGAACGCCGGCGCGCTCCCCGCCCCGATGAAGATTCTCGCCGAGTCCTCCGTCTCCCCGACGGTCGGAGAGGACGCGAAGCACGCGGGCATCATCGCGGCGTGCCTAGGCTTCTGCCTCGTCGCGGTGTTCATGTTCATCTACTACTGGATGACCGGCCTCGTCGCGGACGTTGCGCTCTTCCTCGACATCGCGCTCCTCCCGACGGCGCTTGTGTTCGTCGCCAACATCCTCGGCGTCTTCGCGCACGATCCCTCGATGGGCGGCGGCGGCTCGATGCAGCTCCCGGTCCTCACGATGCCCGGCATCGCCGGACTCGTCCTCTCGCTCGGCATGGCCGTCGACGCGAACGTGCTCATCTTCGAGCGCATCCGCGAGGAGTTCCAGAACGGACGCGCCGCGGGCGAGGCGATCAAGAACGGCTACGGCCGCGCGTTCACCGCGATCTTCGACTCCAACCTCACGACGATCATCACGGGCATCATCCTCTTCGTCGTCGGCACGGGCCCGGTTCGCGGCTTCGCGATCACGCTCACGGCCGGCGTCGTCATCTCGATGTTCACCGCCGTCGTCGTCACGCGCCTCATTCTTGACCACTGCGTCGACTCGAACCGCAAGACGCCGTTCAGGATGCTCCAGTTCTTCAAGAAGCCGAACTACGACTTCATGAAGATCACCAAGTACACGGTCGGCGGCTCGTTCGCGTTCATCGCGCTCGCGCTCGCGATCTTCGCGGTCCGCTTCCTCAACAACAGGGCGTCGGTCCTCGCAGTCGACCTCACGGGCGGCACCTCGATCGTCTACAACCTCAAGCAGGACGCGAAGCCCGAGATCAAGGACATCCGCGCCGCGCTCAACGACTTCGACAACGCGACGGTGATCCAGTACATGGGCGGCGTTGGCGATACGACGCTCCTCGTCAAGACCGGTGAGACTGCCGAGACCAAGAAGGGCTCGCAGGTCGAGAACAAGGACGTCGGCGCGCACGTGACGAAGCTCCTCCAGGAGAAGTTCCCGCAGGCAGAGATCAAGCCCGCGTCCGTCGACGAGGTCGGCTCGATGGTCGGCGCTGACCTCAAGAAGAGCGGATCCTACGCCGTCCTCTTCTCGCTCGTCGCGATCCTGCTCTACGTCGGCTTCCGCTTCCAGTTCGGGTTCGGACTCGGCGCGCTCGTCGCGCTGGCGCACGACGCGCTCATCTCGCTCGGCATCTTCTCTCTGTGCGGACGCCAGGTGTCGCTCATCGTGATCACGGCTCTCCTGACGATCATCGGCTACTCCGTGAACGACACGGTCGTCGTGTTCGACCGCATCCGCGAGCAGCTCCGCCACGACAAGCGCATGACGTTCGCCGAGCTCTGCAACAGCGCGGTCAACGCCTGCCTCGGCCGTACGGTCATCACGTCTGTGACGACGTTCTTCGCCATCCTCGCGCTCTTCGCGTTCGGCGACGGCTCGATCTTCGACTTCGCGCTCACGATGCTCATCGGCGTCGTCGCGGGAACGTACTCGTCCGTGTTCATCGCGACGCCGATCATGCTCTGGTGGTACAAGGGCAAGCGCCCCGAGTTCGAGACCGAGGTCAAGGAGCCTGTCGAAGGCTGACGTATTTACCGTCTGGCTCGGGCGAAACAAGGCTGCCCGACCGGTAAGGAAAAAACAAAAAAAGGAAACACAAAATGCCTAAGATGAAGACGAAGAAGTGCGCCGTAAAGCGCATGAAGCTCTCCAAGTCGGGGAAGGTCATGCGTTCGCAGGGCGGACACGCACACCTCAACAACGGAAAGAAGCGCAACCGCAAGAACAATCTCTGCGGCCGCACGACCATTGACTCGCTCAAGGTCACCAAGACTTACTCGCGCGCCCTCCAGGGCCGCTAATCACAGGAGGTAACTTACAATGCGTGCTACTAATGCTCCCGCTTCCCGCGAACGTCGTCGCCGCCGCCTTGCCAAGGCCAAGGGATTCTACGGCGCCCGCTCCAAACTCTTCAGGACCGCGACGGAGGCCGTCGATCGCGCGATGCGCCTTTCGACGATCCACCGCAAGCTCAAGAAGCGCGACTTCCGCCAGCTCTGGATCGCCCGCGTCAACGCGGCGTCCCGCGCGGAGGGAATCAGCTACTCGAAGTTCATCGCGGGCCTTCTCAAGGCCGGCGTCACGCTGAACCGCAAGATGCTCAGCGAGATCGCGATCAACGATCCCGCCGGCTTCAAGACCCTCGTCGACATCGCGAAGAACGCGTAAGCGGACTTCCGTGAACGAGAAAAAAACTCTCGGCTCCGCATGCGGCGCCGGGAGTTTTTTTGGTATAATCTACTGATACGAAAGGATTTCAAAATGGCAGAGCTTATAGTTGCCCTCGACGTGCAGACGCGCGAGGAGGCGGTCGCGAAGGTAAAGGCGATCGGAGACGGGGTCGGATTCTACAAGATCGGACTCGAGCTTTATACGGCTGAGGGCCCGGACGTCGTCAAGGCGGTTAAGGACCTCGGCAAGAAGATCTTCCTCGACCTCAAGTTCCACGACATCCCGCGCACTGTCGAGCGCGCGGTGCGCTCGGGCGGAAAGCTCGGCGTCGACCTCATGACGATCCATTCCGTCGGCGGCGCGGCGATGATCCGCGCTGCGGCGGACGCTGCGGCGGAGTTCGGCGCGTCCGCACCCAAGATCCTCGCCGTGACGGTGCTTACGTCGATGGACGAACAGGACCTTCGCGACGTCGGAATTACCGGACGCACCCCGGCGGAGCAGGTGTCGGCGATGGCGAAGTTCGCCGTCGGAAACGGTGCGGACGGACTCGTCTGCAGCCCGCGCGAAGTCGGCGCGCTGTCGAAGGCTCTCAAGCAGGGCACTCTTTTCATCACGCCGGGCGTGAGGCCCGCCGGTGCCGCGGTCGGAGACCAGAAGCGCGTCGCGACTCCCGCGGACGCCGTGCGCGACGGCGCGACGCACCTCGTCGTCGGACGTCCCATCCTCGCCGCGGAAGATCCAGTCTCGGCCGCAGCGGCGATTCTGAAGGAGATGTCGCTTTGATTCTCGCCCTCGCATTTCTTCTCGCGGCCGCCGAGCCTTCCGTGCAGACGGACGGCGAAGCGTGGAACGAAGGAGTCGAATATTACCGCGCCGGAGACGTCACGAATGCGCTCCGCGTGCTGCGTCCGCTCCTCCTCTCGCGCACCCACGGCGCGCGCGCGGCCGAGGTCGTCGCGAAGCTCGAGTTCGAGAAGGGCGACCTTGAGGAGGCCGCGAACGCCGCACAGATCGCGCTGAGGGCCGCACCGGACGACGCGAAGGCGAACAGGAACTTCACGAGGGCTACGGACCGCCTTCCCGCCGAGCGCGAGAAGGTGCATCTGGAGTCCGTCCTAAAGGCCGCCCAGGGCAAGGACCCGGGCGCGCTCCTCCTCGCGGCGACGAAGGACTGCCGCGCGCTGATGGCGGAGTCGGGCACTTACAGGACTAACCGCGCAGAGAAGGCTGTCGCGCTCGCGGACGCGCTGTCGAAGCGGGCGGAGAGGCTTGCGGACGCGTGGATTCCGGTGCGGGAGCTCATCGCGCAGTCCGTCACGAACGAAGAGCAGGCTGCGACGATCTCCGCGCAGATAGACGCCGCGCGGAAGAAGACGAAGGATTCCGCGCAGAAGCTCGGCGACCTTGATCCGGAGGCGTATCCGCTCCTCTCGGACGCGGAGAACGACTTCACCCGTTTCGTGAAGCTCACGGTGATGCCTCCGGCGGCGATGGACGAGGACCTCGTCGCGCAGTCGAACGCGTGGATGGACGTCGAGGCGTTCAACGGACGCGCCTGGCAGCAGGACGCGCTCGACTACACGCGCGCGTTCAGGGCGAAGTTCCCCGCCTGGGCCCAGGCGTACGAGCAGCAGGCGCAGAGCGACACGAACAAGCCTCCGTTCACCGCCGAGGACCAGGCGAAGATATCAGCCCTCGCGACGGAGCTCGAGAAGCTGCAGATCGAATGCGTGGACAAGCTTCTTCCGCCGAGCCAGGAAAGGGCGGTGGAGATCATCAACGAGATACGCGAGCTTCTGCCGAAGGACAACAGCGGCGGCGGACAGAGCCAGCAGCAACAGCAGAAGAACGACCAGCAGCAGAACCAGCAGCAGCAAAACCAGAACCAGCAGCAGGACCAGCAGAACCAGCAGGACCAGCAGCAGGACGAAAACGACAGCCAGGATGATCAGGACGACCAGCAGAAGGACGACCAGGAAGGCGACGAAGGGGAGGAGAGCCCTGAAGACCAGGAAGTCGAAGCTGTTCTGAAGAAGGCCCAGGAACGCAGCGACGAGCACGAGGCGGAGAAGAAGGCGCGCATGCGCAAGGCGCCGCTTCCGCCGAACGAGCGCGACTGGTAGCGGATATAGCCAAGCGCCAGTGCGCTGTCGGCCGTGAATCGAATCGGAGGATACTGCAGATGACGGTAAGACTTGCATTTTCGGCGTTTGCTTCGGCAGCCGCGCTCGCGGCGTGCGCGGCGGAGACGCGGATAAACGCGATTGGCGAGAGGCCGCGCGAGGAAATCGTCGCGTTCTTCGCGGACAACGAGTTCGGGAAACGTCCGGCCGCCGCGGAGAAGCCGGCGCTGCTTTCCTTCGAGAGTGATGGCGCGGACAGTTTGCTTGAGTGCGGCGGCGGACTGCGGATCGTCCGCAAGCGCGCGCGCATCGTGTACGGCGGGTCGTACGGGACGAATTCGTTTCCCGTCGCCGCGTACATTCCGGCGGACGCAAAGGGGCCAGTCCCCGCGTTTCTCCTCATCTGCAACAGGAGAGGGGCGAACGAATTCGCTCCCGGAGGGAAGAAGAGGGCGTTCTTCCCCGTGGAGGAGATCGTGAAGCGCGGATTCGCCGCGGTTTCGTTCACGACGTGGGATGTAGCCCCGGACCGCAACACAGGGAACACGCAGGGCGTTTTCGCCGCGTTCGAGGAGCCGTCGGACTACAGGGGACGCAAGCTCTGGGGCACGCTCTCCGCCTGGGCGTGGGGTGCGAGCCGCACACTCGACTGGCTGGAGACTCTTCCGGAAGTAGACGCGAAGAAGGTCGCTGTCGTCGGACATTCCCGCGGCGGAAAGACCGCGCTCTGGGCCGCCGTCACCGATACGCGCTTCGCCATGGCGTGTGTCAACGGGTCCGGATGCGGCGGCGCGAAGCTGAACCACCTCGATCTCCCCGATTCGGAGCATATCGCCGACATCGTCCGCACGTTCCAGTACTGGTTCTGCCTCGACTACACGCTCTGGGCGAACCGCGAGCGCGAGATGCCGTTCGACCAGCACGAGCTCCTGTCGTGCGTGGCTCCGCGCCTGCTCGCGGTGGGCTCCGGGAGCGAAGACAAGTGGGCTGGTCCGGAGGGAGAGCGCAAGGCGACGGAACTCGCGCGCGCCGCGTGGGATGATCCGTCGCGAGTTTCGTACCACGTCCATCCCGGCAGGCACGATCTTGGCCTCTACGACTGGAACGTCTATCTTTCCCATGCTGAAAGGCACTGGAAGGAAGTAGCAACAACCCCAGCGCAGACAATCGACGGACGACAGCCGACGGTCGAATGTCCGCTGTTGGATGTCGGATGCCAGCTCGTATTCGACCCTGATTCCAGCGACGAGTTCGACGGCGAGACGCTTGACCGCTCGAGGTGGGACGACTGGGTCGAGTCCTTCCAGGGACGCCGCCAGGGCTTTCTCTTCTCCCGCGACAACGTCGACGTCGCGGATGGCGAGCTTAGGCTGAAGGCGCGTCTTCTCAGGGAGGAC
>Ga0129306_1003051_pt1 | contig 13357 bp, 8 predicted proteins | sample P827metagenome_FD_94438 | JGI IMG/M metagenome (GOLD analysis project Ga0129306, IMG submission 94438) | Capybara group fecal microbial communities from Wisconsin, USA - P827 metagenome | ecosystem: Host-associated > Mammals > Digestive system > Large intestine > Fecal | place: USA: Wisconsin...
TGCAAAAAATCAGAGGGTATTTCACCTCTGATTTCAACAATATATGCAGTTGTAACTGTAGGTTTGGGATGGGAAATCCTTATCTAAATGACATTGACTCCGTCCCCATGAGACAAAATTTATTTGCTTGTCCATTTTTCAACTTCTTCGTCTGTTCCAAGCACGTAGTGCTGCCCGCCAAGGTGGTGCATACTGCCTTTGCCGTAGTCGATGCCAAGAGCTTCTCTGTCGTAGGAAATTGCCGTTCTGCGGCGCTCTGCCTCAGGGTTTGGCAAAGGGATAGCCGAAAGCAGACTTACGGTATACGGGTGAACAGGGTTTGAGAATATCTCTTCTGTGGTGCCTGTTTCAAGGAGCCTTCCAAGATGCAAAACACCGATCCTGTCAGAGATATACTTAACCATAGAAAGATCGTGGGCTATAAATAGATACGCACAGCCCGTCTCTTCCTGCATATCTTTCATAAGATTGACTACCTGGGCCTGGATCGAAACATCAAGAGCCGAGATACACTCATCAGCTATGATAAGGTCAGGGTTCATGATAAGCGCTCTTGCAATTCCGACTCTCTGCCTCTGGCCACCCGAAAACTGATAAGGATACCTGTCATAATGCTCCTTTGCAAGGCCCACTTTCGCAAGTATTGAATCAATCTTTTCTCTTCGCTCCTGCGGCGAGGCATAGGAATGATGTATATCAAGACCTTCTCCTATTATATCTCCTATCTTCTTTCGCGGGTTTAAAGATGCCATAGGATCCTGGAAGATCATCTGCATCCTTGTGCGAAGCTCTGTATTTGTCTTTTTATCAAGTTTTTTGGTGATATCCATGTCCTTAAATGTGATCTTGCCGCCCGTCGGGTCATAGAGCCTTATTATACCGCGCCCTATAGTGGTCTTACCCGAGCCCGACTCACCAACCAGGCCATAGGTCTCACCGGGATATATCTCAAAGCTTACATCGTCCACAGCCTTAAGTATATATCCGCCGTATTTAAAATACTGTTTTAATTTCTCCACGCGTAAAAGTGGATCCGTATTATAATTAACTGCCATAATTACCTCATTTGCCTGATATGATCACTGTTTTTCTGCCGCGCTACGTCGCATTCTTTCTATCCTGCGCTTTAGTTCTTCCGGCATATCGATCTTTGGCGCTCTTTCATCAAGGAGCCATGTGGCTGCAAAGTGAGTTTCGCTGACCTTAAACATAGGCGGCTGTTCTATCCTGTCTGCTTTAAGCGCAAAGCGGTTTCTTGCCGCAAATGCATCACCCTGTATCTCATTTAAAAGATTAGGCGGCGAGCCGGGGATCGTATACAGCCTGTCATCATCCGTGTCAAGATCAGGCATAGCGCTAAGAAGCCCCCAGGTATACGGGTGCTTTGGATCAAAGAAGATCTCGTCCACATTGCCTACTTCCACTATGCGGCCTGCATACATAACATTTACGTAATCAGCTACCTTTGCCACTACCCCAAGGTCGTGGGTTATGTAGATAACGGAAATGCCGCGGTCTTTTTGGATCTTTTTGATAAGATCAAGAATCTTGCTCTGTATGGTTACGTCAAGCGCTGTGGTTGGCTCGTCGCATATAAGAAGATCCGGGTAGCAGGAAATTGCTATAGCAATGACAACGCGCTGCCTCATTCCGCCTGAAAGCTGATGAGGATACTGTTTGTAGCGTTTTTTTGCGTCCGTGATGCCAACTTCTTCAAGAAGCTCTATAGCTCTGGCTTTAGCCTCCTCTTTAGAAAGGCCAAGGTGCATGATCATGCCCTCAATAAGCTGATTGCCTATGGTCATGGTAGGATCAAGGCTAGTCATAGGGTCCTGAAAGATCATAGCGATCTTGCGGCCGTTGATGTTCTGCCTTACCCACTGCTTTTCTTTTTTAAGGATATCCACTTCCTGAAGATCGCCCTTATCATCCTTATAGCGGAAAATGATCTCACCGCTGTTTATGGTGGCATTGCCGGCAAGAAGCCGCATGGCTGTCTTCATCACTACGGATTTGCCTGAGCCAGACTCGCCCACTATAGCCACAGTCTCGCCGCGCTCAAGATCCACATTTACCCCACGGATAGCGTGCACCATACCTGCCGTAGTCTTAAAAGAGATATCAAGATTTTTAATTTCTAAGATTTTATCTGCCATATGACTTTTTGTCCCCTTACATATCCTCTATTCTTGGCGCAAGCGCTTCGCGAAGTCCGTCTCCCACAAAGTTAAAGGCCAGCATCAAAAGAGCAAGCACGATAATAGGCGGAAGGATCTGGTACGGAAGCGTTGTGATGTTGTTAAATCCGTCTTCGATAAGCGAACCTATAGAACACTGCGGAAGCACGATACCAACACCCACAAAGCTAAGGAATGCTTCTGTAAAGATCGCCGTAGGTATTGAAAACATAACCTGTGTAATAACAGGACCTATGGTATTTGGAAGCACATCCGAAAAAATGATACGAAAACTTTTTGCTCCAAGAGTACGGCTTGCCATAATGTACTCCTGGCCTTTGATCTTAAGCATCTCAGCTCTTGCTATCTTGCTCATGCCGATCCACTCCGTAAGAAGCAGCGCCACGATAACAAGCCATACGCCCTTTGGCATAAAAGTAGCAAGAACTCCCACGATAACAAGTCTTGGAATAGAGTTTGCTATCTCAACAAATCTTTGCATGATACCGTCACATACCTGACCAAAATAGCCTGAAATGAGGCCGTAGCTCATACCGATGAGCATATCGATAAGGATGGTCACAAAAGCGATCATAAGCGAGACTCTTGCTCCGTACCACACTCTTGTAAAAAGGTCTCTGCCAAGAGAATCGGTACCAAAAAGGAAAACCTTACCTGCAAAAGCGTCCTGATAATCAGCGCCGGTAAACAGCCTGTGAAGCGCAGGGATACGGGGAGCAAGGCTTTTTGCAACCTCCTGGGTCTGTCCGTTTGTTATGATCTCCTTATAACCGTAGCCGGATATCATCGGTCCAAAGACCGCAAGGATAAATATCAGGATTATGATAACAAGCCCCGTCATCGCTCTCTTATTGTTCTTAAAGCGCGTAAACACGCCTTTCCAGAAGCTTTGGGACGCAAAGTTTCTATCGGTTGTGATATCACTGCTTACGTCAAGCACGAAGTCCTCGTCTGTTACTATCATTTCTTTAGACATTTAAGACTCCTTTCTGCCTGCAAGACGGATCCTTGGATCCAGCAGACCGTAAGTGATATCAAGAATAAGCATTATACCTATATAAAGAGCCGAATAGATAATGCCAAGTGCAAGAACATAGTTATAATCAATACCTTCCCCTGAAATGGCATCTACCATCAGCTTTCCAAGACCGTTTATACCGTATATCTTTTCAACTACAAGAGCACCTGTAAGAAGATCGACAATAAGCGGAGCTATAACGGTTACGATAGGAATAAGCGCATTTCTAAGGATATGCTTTGTTACAAGTTTTGTTCCGTACATACCCTTGCTTTCTGCAAGAAGCACATAATCAGAATCCATGACCTCCACCATCTCGTTTCTTGTAAATCTTGCAATGGTAGACATTGAAAAAAGCGAGAGTGAAAGGGCCGGAATGATCGACGAACCCAAAAATCTTGACATATCAAAGTAAAACGGGAAAATGGTCACTTTGTACGCCAAAAAATACTGCAAAAAGATCATAAATACATAAGACGGTACGCAAACTCCGAGGATTGAAAGCACCGTACAGAATGTATCCCAGAAATGCCCGCGGTTTAGGGCCGCCCCTATACCAAGTATAAGCCCGAAAACCACGCCTATTAATATAGAAAGTCCGCCTATCTTAAAGGAATTTGCCATACATCCGGGTAAAACCGTTGAAATAGGCGCACCGTTATAAAGGGAGCTGCCTTTACCAAAGCTCCCTTTACCGATAACATTTTTAAGATAATTGCCAAACTGAACCAGGATGGGATCGTCAAGTCCCATCTCGGCTCGCTTTTTGGCTATCGCTTCGGCGCTCATACGCTCTGAAGGGAAAGGATTTCCCGGCATGATACGAACCAGTAAAAACAGCAGGAACGTTATCATAAAAAGTGTAACAAGCGCCATAAATACTCGTTTGATTATATATTTTGCCATAAAAGACCTGCTTTATCTGCTTTATTTTGCCTTTGTCGCATTCTTATATACTCTGTTGATGGCAACAGGGTGGAATTCTACGTTTGATACGGAAGAGTTAATAAAGTTTGCATTAGCCTTTGTGTAAAGCGGTGCGATAACTGCCTCTTCCATAACGATCTTCTCTGCATCAAGAAGTGCGCTCCAGCGAGCATCGTAATCAGTTATGTACTTTCCTGTGGTGCAGTCAGTAATAAGCTGATCGTAAGCTGCGTTGCTCCAGAAACCGTAGTTGTTGGCGTTGTTTGTTACCCACATACCAAGGTATGTCATAGGATCTGCGTAGTCAGGTCCCCATCTGGTAAGAGCAACTTCGTAGTTATCATTTTGCATCTTGTCAAGACGCTCAGCCTTTGTCATAGGTGCAAGAGTGATGGTAACGCCCGGAAGCACTGCTTCGATCTGCTCCTTAAGAGCCTGAGCAACCTTTGTTACCTCATCGCCCTCGTTGTTACCAAAGATCATGGTAAGATCAAAAGTATCTACACCAAGCTCAGCCTTTGCAGCCTCAAGGTACTGCTTTGCGGCATCAGGGTTGTTGTCGCATACATTCTTAAAGCGGTTCTGATCTGCAGAGAAATCATCACCTGTTGTTGCGCTTGCAGCAAACTGAGGAGGTACGCATGTGTATGTTGCAAGAGAACCGTCCATAACGTAGTTATCTACAAGTGACTGTCTGTCTATAGCATTTGTAAATGCAAGTCTAAGGTTTGCATTTGCAAGGTATCCGTTTGCATTGTTAGCTGTCTGGCTAAATGAGAGATACCACATGTAGCCTGCACCGGTAACTTTCATGTTCTTTGAAAGCTCGGCATCGCCCTTAACGCTTGCTACCTGGTCACCGCCTACAGTAACGATATCAAGAGATTTGTTCTTAAATCCCATAAGTGCGTTATCTGAAGAACCTACTACCTGATAGTTGATACCATCAAGCTTGATCCTTGCAGCATCCCAGTAATCTGCATTCTTCTTAAGAGAAAAGCTTGCAGTACCCGGGGTATAGTCAGCAAGAATGAAAGCACCGTTACTAAGGAAAGTCTTAGGACTTGTTCCGTAAGTACCCTCTTCAAGACCCTCATAGAAAGCCTGGTTAATAGGGTAAAATGTCGGGAAATACATAAGTGACGGGAAGAAGGAAACAGGAACTTCAAGTTCAACCTTAAGAGTCTTCTCATCCACTGCTGTTACGCCAAGAGTTGAAGGATCTCCTCCCTCGTAAAGGATGTTGTCTGCATTCTTAACAGCACCGACTGAAGAATCAAACATGTAGTTATACTCCACATTTGCTGTCATGGCAAGCTTCCATGCATACTCAAAGTCTGCCGCTGTAACAGGAGTACCGTTTGACCACTTGGCATCACGAAGATGGAATGTGTATGTGCATCCGTCTTCAGATACATCCCAGCTTTCAGCAAGTGCAGGAACTGCGCTGCCCTCAGAATCCATCTGGGTAAGACCGTCGATACAGTCTGCGATGACCTCGAAAGAATCACCGTCTGTTGCAAGATTGGTGTCAAGAGACATGACATTTGTGCCCAGCATTACGCTGATTGTGTTACCGGAACCGGAAGACTTACCGCATGCTGCTGCTCCCAGTACCATAGCTGCTATAACAAGCATAGCAACCGCTTTTTTGAGATTTTTCATAATTAGCCCCCTTTGGTTATTTATCACTTTGCAGCTTTGGCGCGTTTCAGCTTTAACACTTGAATATTTTACCGCGTTAAACTGCTGAACAAATTATATCTCATTTTGTGGAGTAGTGCAACTGTTTTTTGTAAAAAATGCGACAAAAAAGAGCCCCCGCACTGGGGGCTCTTTAAAGCATTTTTAGAAAAGACCTGTTATTACGCCATCTTCATTTACATCGATCCTGTTTGCAGCAGGTTCTTTTGGAAGTCCCGGCATTGTCATAATGGTACCTGTTATAGCAACCACAAAGCCTGCACCGGCGCTTATATACGCTTCTCTTATATTTACGGTAAAGCCTGTCGGTCTGCCAAGCTTCTTTGCATCATCTGAAAGAGAATACTGATTCTTAGCCATGCAGACAGGTACGTTGCCAAAGCCGAGGGCCTCGATACGGTCGATTGCCTTGCTTGCGGCAGCATCGTAAGTTACGCCGTCTGCTCCGTAGATCTCTTTTGCCACGGTCTCGATCTTCTGCTTTATTGAAAGAGAATCATCATAAAGTACTTTAAAGTGTGATTCTTTTGTTTCAAGAGTCTTAAGTACCTTATTTGCAAGCTCGATTCCGCCTTCGCCGCCCTTTGCCCAGACTTCAGAAAGAGCAAATTCGCAGCCTCTTTCTTCGCAGAAGTTCTTTACGTATTCAAGCTCTGCATCGGTATCTGAAGTAAAGCGGTTAAGAGTTACAACTACAGGTACGTTGTATTTTTGAAGGTTTTCGATATGCTTTTCAAGGTTAACGATACCCTTCTTTAAAGCCTCAAGGTTTTCTATGCCGGTATCTGCCTTTGGAACTCCGCCGTTATACTTAAGAGCGCGAACCGTAGCCACAAGTACAACAGCATCAGGCTTAAGGCCTGCCATGCGGCATTTTATATCAAAGAATTTCTCTGCGCCAAGATCTGCGCCAAAGCCCGCCTCTGTTACCACATAATCTGCAAGCTTAAGAGCGTAGCGAGTAGCTCTTACTGAGTTACAGCCGTGGGCGATATTTGCAAAAGGACCACCGTGTACTATAGCAGGTGTGTGCTCAACTGTCTGGATAAGGTTTGGCTTTATGGCATCTTTAAGAAGTGCTGCCATAGCGCCAACTGCGTTAAGCTGACCTGCAGTAACAGGCTCGCCGTCAAAGTTGTAAGCCACAACAATACGTGAAAGACGTGCTTTAAGATCTTCCATATCTTCTGCAAGGCAAAGGATAGCCATAATTTCAGAAGCAACAGTTATAACGAAGTGATCTTCACGTACCACGCCGTCTGCCTTTGCTCCAAGGCCAACTACCACGTTACGAAGAACACGGTCGTTCATATCAAGGCATCTTTTCCAGACCACCTGGTTAGTATCTATACGAAGGGCGTTGCCCTGCTGGATGTGGTTATCAAGAAGGGCTGCAAGAAGGTTGTTTGCTGAAGTAATTGCATGGAAATCTCCCGTAAAATGAAGGTTAAGATCTTCCATAGGAACAACCTGAGCGTAGCCGCCGCCTGCAGCGCCGCCCTTTATACCAAAGCAAGGACCAAGAGACGGCTCGCGAAGGGCAATAACAGCCTTTTTGTTAAGCTTGCCAAAAGCCTCGCCAAGACCAACACTTGTAGTAGTCTTGCCTTCCCCCGCAGGGGTAGGGTTTATCGCGGTAACAAGGATAAGTTTACCGTCTTTGTTATCTTTAACTCTCTCCCAAAGCTCGTCAGAAAGCTTAGCCTTGTACTTTCCGTAGTACTCAAGCTCCTCTTCTGTAATATCAAGCTTAGCAGCCACATTTTTAATGTGGTCCATCTTCACGCTCTGGGCGATCTCAATATCTGTAAGCATCCGTAAATCCTCCCTAATACTTTTTCTTCTCTAAATTTAACATGCACCGCTTAAAATGACAAATTATAAAAACTACTGTCATTTATTAAGTACATTAACTAAGATCAATGCGTCTCCAGGTAGTTGTCAAAATCTTCTAAGGTCATAAGTATCTCTCTTGGCTTTGTACCCTGCTCCGGCCCCACTACTCCCGCCTCGCAAAGCTGGTCCATAATGCGGGCGGCTCTGTTAAAGCCTATCTTATAAACACGCTGCAGCATACCGATAGAAGCCTTTTCTTTTTCGATGATAAAGCGGCCTGCCTCTGCAAAGTACTCATCTACGTCACCGCCGGCACTATCATCATCTGCCGCGGCTCCGCTTCCTGCTTTACCGCCTGCAGGCTGTGCCTTATCTATCTTTTCTGCGATATCGCTTGAATAAATGGAATCCGTTCCTTCGTACTGTTTTGTAAGGAACTCTACTACCTTTGTTACATCGCCGTCAGAAACGAAAGCACCCTGTACACGGGTAGGCTTAGAGCTGCCGTAAGGAGCAAAGAGCATATCGCCCTTACCAAGAAGTTTTTCAGCTCCGGCTCCGTCAAGGATGGTACGGGAGTCAATCTGGCTTGAAACGCTGAAAGCGATACGGCTTGGTACGTTTGCTTTAATAAGGCCTGTGATAACGTTTACTGAAGGACGCTGGGTTGCAATAACTAGGTGGATTCCGGCTGCACGTGCAAGCTGAGCAAGGCGGCAGATAGAATCTTCAACCTCACCCGGCGCCACCATCATAAGATCTGCCAGCTCATCTACGATAATAACGATCTGCGGCATCTTAACATATCTGGCGTCAGGCGGAAGGTCCTTAGCTCCGTCTATTCTTTCGTTATAACCCTTTATGTCTCTTACGCCAAGCTCTGCAAACTTCTGATAACGCTCAGTCATCTCAGCTACTGCCCAGGCTAGAGCCCCCGAAGCCTTCTTCGGGTCTGTAACTACAGGTATAAGAAGGTGCGGTATACCGTTATATACGGAAAGCTCAACCACCTTCGGGTCTACCATAATAAGCTTTACATCGTTAGGGTCTGCCTTGTAAATGATACTCATGATAAGGGTATTGATACATACCGACTTACCTGAGCCTGTGGCACCTGCTATAAGAAGGTGCGGCATCTTAGCAATATCAGATACAACAACCTGACCGCCTATATCTTTACCGACTGCAAATGAGATGGCAGATTTGCTCTCTTTAAACTCTTTGCTTTCGATAAGCTCTCTAAAAAATACAGTAGAATTTGTCTTGTTTGGAACCTCGATACCAACAGCAGCCTTCCCTGGGATTGGCGCTTCGATACGGATCTCAGAAGCCGCAAGGTTAAGCTTTATATCATCTGCAAGACCTGTAATACGGCTTACCTTAACGCCGCGCTCAGGCTGCAGTTCGTATCTTGTAACAGTAGGACCACAGGAAACATTGGTTACCGTAACATTTACGCCAAAACTCTCAAGAGTCTTTTGAAGAGTAACGGCTGTTTCTTTTAGCTCTTTGTCGCTTGTACCTTTCTGCGGCGCGTTTGGCCTTGAAAGAAGCGATACCGGCGGAAATGTATAAGGGATACGGGTCTGCTCTATGGCAGCCTCCATCTCCTTTGCGGTTTCGCTGTTTACATCAGGGTCAGAAGAGATCCTGCCGCTTACATTGTGGCCTGCCACATTTTCGCTCTTATCAGAAAGCCCTTCTTTTGCTCCCCAGGAGCCAAGAGGCTTGCCGTCTGTAACAGTCTTTGCGGCAAGTATTGCGTCGTTTCCTGAAAGCCCGTCTGCAAACTTAGGGCCGCTAAAATCGTCTTTAAAATCATCCGCACTCGTAAACTCGTTATCAAATGCAGCTACGTCTTTATTTTTATCGCCAAACTTGTTTTTAAGCTCTTTTTCGTAAAAAGGAACCACGTTGTCGGTTTTTTCTTCATCAAACATGCCCTTTACGTCGGCTTTAAAATTGTCAAAGTCAGTAGTCTCGTCCTCATTATCAACATAAGAAGCATCAGACCTGTGGATCGTAAACTCCGGCTCAGGCCTTACAGGAGTAACCGTCTCATTCTTGCCGGCGCCGGGTACATCATAAAGACCGCTTTCAGATGCAGGCTTTATCTCGTTCATCTCGGTATCTGCCGCAAAGTCTTCCTTAGGGAAAGTATAGCTGCGAGGTTTTCTTTTAAGCTTCTGTCTTTCATAAAGAGGCTCGCCGTCATCAATAGAACGCTGTACGTAGCGCTCTTCTCTCTCGCTTTCCGCTCTTTCAAGCTCTCTGCGCTCTTTTGCGGTAGCCATGGCGTCTTTAGCGCGCCTTCCGATGCTCCTAAAGAAAAATCTTTCCGTAAGGAACATCATAAGGATTATCATAAGTGCGATAAGCACGATATAGCTTCCCACAGTATCAAGAGCCATGCAAAGAAGCTTTACAAAATAGCCTGCCACAAGGCCGCCGCCGTTCTTTCCTTCCGCGCAGGAAACAAAGATGGTTGCCGCATCACTCCCTGCCACATTGCCGTAGTTAAAAAGCTCAAGGAGCCCGGCAAGATCAAAAAACACAAAAACCGCGCAAAGCAGCTTTCTTACAAAGCCTTTATTTTCTCTGTTACTTATGTAAAATGCCACTCCAAAGAAAAGAAGGATAGGCAGAACAAAAGCCATAAATCCAAAAAGACCGAAGGAATAATAATTGATAACATCCCCTGCAGGTCCGCAAAGATGGAAATTTGAAAGGAGCAAAATAACTGCAAAAACAAGGGTTATAAGAAGAGAGATCTCGTCTTTGTATTTAGCGAAAAAACTCTCAGGCGCAGCGCTTTTTACTCCCTTGCCGTTGCGAGACTGACTTGCTGCTTTTCCCGGAGCCGTAGGGCGCCCTGTTCTTGCAGACTGAACCTGCCTAAGCTGCCCGCTCTTTTTCTTTTTTGAACCCGTGCCTTTCTTACTATCTGTCAAAACTTACTACCTACCTTAAATTATTTTATGCTGAATAAATTCCAGAAGATCGCTATAAGACCTATTACAAAGCAATAATATGCAAAATATCTGTATTTCTTCTTTCTTACGGTCTCAAGCATAAGCTTGATGGCAAAATAACCAACTACGCCTGCCACAACCGCACCAACTCCAAAGTAAGCAAGCTCAGTGCTGCTTACGCTGCTCTCTCCTATGTCTTTAAGCTCAAGTACAAGAGCCCCGAGTATTGCAGGAATAGACATTATAAAAGAATATCTTACCGCAAAATTCTTTTCAAAACCGCATATTATACCTGCAGTAATTGTGGTTCCGCTTCGTGAAAGCCCCGGAAATGTGGCGATTCCTTGCGCAGTTCCTACTATAATAGCTTCGCGGTACTTAGCGTTCTTTTCTGTGGTTCTGCCGTGGTTTTTCGGGCGCCAGTTTTCTGCTATAAGAAGCTCAATCGCAGTAAGCACAAAGCAGATACCGGGTATAATAAGAGTATTTCCTGCGCTTTCTGTTATGTCTTTAAGCAAAAGCCCCACTATACCCGTAGGTATGGTAGAAACAATGATAAGCATAACAAATCTTCGGTAAGGAGTCCTGACCACTTTCTTTAGCGGCTTTTTATCTTTCCTAAAAAGATTTGCTACCGCGTTAAAAAGATTTACAAAGAAATCTCCTATTATACCAAAGCCTTCTATAACAAGATTCTTAATATCATTAAAGAAAGCTATGAACACAGCAGCAAGAGTTCCCACATGAAGCAGAACATCAAAAAGCATGCCGCTTTCAAGGTCCACTCCAAGTATGTGTTTAAAAAGTGCCAGATGGCCTGAGCTTGAGATAGGCAAAAACTCTGCCACTCCCTGGACTATTCCCATAATTATTGCTTTAAGTAAAGTCATCCCTAAATCTCCCTATATTCTGTCATTCTTTGTTTTTGTCTTTTTCTTTGTCTTTATCCTTTTCCTCGTACTTCTCGTTTGCAAGGCGGAGCTTTTCTTCCCAGGTGGTCTCAGCAGGCCAGCCCGTGGTATCAAAAGCCTCTCTTATTACCTTAAAGTAATAGCCAAGCTTTTCTCTGGCATGCGGCATACTCATATAGCCCTGATCGTAGTTGTCGTAGACCAGGTACTCAAAAAGTCTTGCCCTGTCTTCGCCGGGGTAAGTCTGAGAGTAGGAATCGGTAAAGTAAAACTTGTTTTTCTTTTTTGCGTTTGAATCGTAAATGTATTCCCAGCGGGTGTTGTAATCAACATAGCTGTAGAAATATTTAAAATCCTTAGGATTAAGCGCATCCCACTCAGCGTCGTAATCAAGGAACCTGCCCCTTTCCTGCAGGGCATCGATACGCGAGTCGATCCAGTGAGATATCTCGTGTACCACATTTTCCTTTATAAGGGCGTCATCGCAGGTAATGTCAAGTGCTAAGGTATTTTCATAGCCCGAGCGCATGGTAAGCGCGATAGCGTTGTCTGCAGAATAATCACTTACCTTTACAAACCCGCCGCAAAGGTAAATACCAAGAGTCCTTACTTCGCCCACACAGATCTGAGCAAAAAAGCCATCAGGGTACAGCGAGAAAACTTCGTCCACATCGCAAAGCACGTCATACATCCTCTCGTAGTCTGTGGTACGCTCAAGCCTGTAATCAAAGTCTGTTACGTAACACTCGCTGCCAAGGTAGATGTACATATTATACTTTTCTTCCATCTCCGCCCTCTTAGTTTCAAGTTTCTTTGGAATAGAAGTATATTTTTTATAGTACTTGCTTGTATTTTCAACTTCATCGTTAATGTAGTCCCAGGCATAAAGGCGGGAAAAACCGTCATCATCAAACCATGTGGCAAGGAAGACGTTGCGTTTTGTATCGATGCAGTAATTAAAGCCAGAATTACCACTGTTTATTACAAAGTTGCTAACTTTTGCAAGGGTCTTTAGGCTGTAACAGTTAACCTCTGCTATACTGCCAACGGGCGAGTAGTTATATTCGTAAGTTACAACCACATCATCGTCCCAGTCAACCATACTGTTATAAGTCTCTTCCGTGGAGTTTATCTCTATGGCCTTTCCCGAGGCCACATCAGGAAGTTCAAACCCCGTAAGGTCTTCAAAAAGCATCAGCTTGTAATCGCCATCGTAGGAATAAGCCTGGATCGCTCTCTTTTTATCAGGCGAAAAGTAAGCAGTGCCATGGTCCGGAAACTCAGCTACCTTCTCTCCCGTAACTTCGTCAAAAAGCAGGGTCATAAAAGTATCTTCTTTTGAATCATACCTGCCAAGTACCAGGTACTCATCGCCGTAATCGCCGTTAGTAAAATAGCTGTCTTTTTCCTCATCTACAGATATAAGCTCTTCAAAAGTCTCTATATCGTACTTTTTAAGAGAACCTCTGCCGTCTGATACCCAGGCGTATTTGCCGTCTTTTGTTACTCTTGCGGAATATGCATATTCGCCGTAATAACCCTCATACTCAGAATATTCCTCTTTTTGTTCTTCGCTTCCGGGTATCACAAACTCACGCTGCAGCTCAAACCTTGAATTATATATGCAAAGAGTAGCTTCAAAGTTTTTAAAAAGAGCAAATTCCTCATCATTTATCGGAATGTATTCAAGAGAATAGGGACTGTAGCCGGCAAAACGCTTCTGCCTTATATCACCTGTGTCAAGGTCTATAAGCCTAAACACTGCAGGGGTATCGCTATAGTCTGAAGCAA
>Ga0129306_1003053_pt1 | contig 13353 bp, 8 predicted proteins | sample P827metagenome_FD_94438 | JGI IMG/M metagenome (GOLD analysis project Ga0129306, IMG submission 94438) | Capybara group fecal microbial communities from Wisconsin, USA - P827 metagenome | ecosystem: Host-associated > Mammals > Digestive system > Large intestine > Fecal | place: USA: Wisconsin...
CAACACCTTCTAACCTTTCATATATTTTAACCATTGCATATGTATCTAATTCACAATATCTTAGTAATCTTTCTCTTGTATATTTAATATCTTCATCACTTAAATTAGATAAATTAGCATATGCATTCATAGCTTCAGATCCATTATGAATTAAATCTAAGTTATGATAATTTAAAGATGGATCATCTTTGAATAATGCAGGTAAGACATACTTAATAGAATAAGATCCTTGCATATTCTTATTATAATATTTCTTATATTTAAAAGGTATCATTAAATCCTTAATATTATCATGAATATTCATTAAATGATCATGTAAATCCGGATATAAACTTGCTAATTTTTTAATAACTGTTTTTTCAAAAGACATATTATATGCAAGTGTACAAACATCAAGTGGTATATCATTAACTAACCTATCTGCAAGTCCTCTTCTAGGATCTATTCCAGCTTCTGCTAAAAACTCTTTATGATATAACTTATCACCTTCCATATAATGAAGAGAATATTGAAAAGGTATTTGCTCATATGGACTTGCGTCATCATATAAAGGAATAGGCATCTGATAAGTCTCAAAATCTAGAAAATATAAAGGTTTAGTTAAACCATCTAAAAAATTCCTAATATATTCTTTATCGATATATTCACCTTTATCATTAATCTCATAATCTATCTGCATCTTATAATCAGTATTAATATCTTCATTTAATAAATCATTAAAACTATAAATACCATTATTATAATACTTTAATTTAGTAGAAGTTCTCATACTCGCTATATCAAATACATTAGGACTACCTAAAGATCTAGAACAATATTTAAAAAATGGACAAGGATATGGTTTAAAACAATATTCACCCAATTTTAAATTTTCTTCTATTTCACTTTCCATATATTTATCTATATCTAATATATTAGCTTTAACCTCATCTTGTAATTTAATAACATCACTAGTTACATCTTCAAAAGTAAATAATTTATCTAATTCTAAATCACCATGTCTTACATAATTACTATTTAAATGAATCAAACTACATTTATTAACCTTCATTCCTAAACTAGTTAATACATAATATTGATATGATATATCTTTAATATAAATATCTTTTATATCAGTAGATGATTTAACTTCATATATCTCATAATTATTACCCTTTTTAATTAAAATATCTACACTACAAAAGTTATTCATATATTTAAAAGATGCTTCAGTAATTACTATATCTTTATAACTATCAATCGTTAAATAAGTATTATCTATCATAGTAGATAAATTAGTATCAAAGCAAATATTTACATGTTCACCAAATAAATACCTAGCTACTTCATGAACCATATTACCAGTTTCAAAAGAACTATTATTAATAGATTCTATCTCATCAGATTTATATTTTTCTAACCATAACATCTTCTTACATTGTATACCTTTAGTATATCTAGATTTAGATAAATTCATATTATCACCTAAATAAATTATAACACAAAAAAGTTTCCTATAAGGAAACTATTTTTCTATAAAGTAAGCATAATACTCTTCAAAAGTAATATCATGTTCATAAATATATTTAGCTACATCTTCACCAACATATCTAAAATGCCATGGTTCATATTGATAACCAGTAATATATTCCTTACCTTTAGGATATCTTAAGATAAATCCATATTTATATGAATTATTTGCTAACCATTTACCTTCTTTAGTATTTGCAAACGAAATATCAACAGAATTAATATCCATTGCTAAACCAGTTTGATGTTCAGATGAACCAGGTCTTGCTGAATATGTATCCGCAAGTTCCTTACCATCTTTTTTAACATATCTATTATATAAAGATGTTTGAAGAGCATAATCTCTATATGGAGATACAGAATATATATGAATACCTTCTTTTGACGCTGCATCTACCATTATTTTAAACGCTTCATATGTATCAGGTGTTAGACTACCCCATGTACCATATTTACTACTAAGTTCTACTAATTCAGGTTTATAATCTTTATCTAATGAATAATATTTATTTACTAATATTAAATTACCTTTAGATAAATCTGCTTTATGATTATTAGTATAGAACTTATAATCAATATTACTATTAACATTACAAATAATTGCAGATGCTTTTAAATCTTTATGCTCCTTATAATATTTCATATATCTAATAATATTTTTATATAAATAATATTCTTCATCTAATAAAGATAATATAATATCATCATAAGTAAAATTATCTAGTTTATCTATATCATTATTAACTAATTTAATAACTTTATCAGTATCTAATTTACTAGACTTAGAATAAGATATATATCTATCTATATTAGCAGATTTAAAATCTTTACTTGATACAAAAGATGCTGCTAAAGTTTTATCTTCATCTTTAATAGATTTAATTTGATCCTTACTTAAATATTTATTCAATGAATCACTTCCATTAAAGTATATGAATAAACATGCTAAAATAATCAAAATTAATAATACAAATGTAAAAAATCTTTTAACTTTTCTTTTTAATCTTCTTTTTGATACCTTCATACTTCACCTTCTAATTATTTTTTAATTCTTTAAACCAATTAGAGAATCTATCTTTAATCTCATTAACTACTTTACCACCATTTTCTTTTATGTATGATATAGCATTATTAGTATAATATATTAAATCATCTTTTGCGTCTATAATAGCATTATAACTTTCTTCTGATAGTTTTTCTTTCATAAACGTATCAAGACTATTAGAACCTTTCTTAATAATATTAGAAGCTTCTTTATAAGCATTTTTAGTATTATCAGATATAGTATCTTTATAATTAGGTACCTTTTCTTCTATCTTAGTATCAATTTCATTTGCAAGTTTTAATACCTTTTCCTTACCCTTATCAGATAATTCATTAAATGTAACACCATTTATCTTACCATCATAGAAGATAAAATCTACTACATTAATAAAAGTAGCTTTACATGAATTTTTAAAATCTTCATCTACTTCTTCTTTTGAAACAGTATCTAAACTAGTTTCTAATCCACTTATAACTAAGTTATCTTTAATTGTATACTCTTCTACTTCATTTTTATGTGTATTTTCATATATTTTAATACCAAAATATATAAATAAGAAAAGAAGTACAAGTGCGAATAAAAATCTAAACAACTTCATATTATCACCATATAAATTATAACACATTCAAAGCAAAAATAAAACGCCCTCATATGAGGGCTCAGGGGGTTTTTATGGTGTTACTACAATTACCAGCGGTAACACCAGCGTGATCATATCACGCTATTATAATTATAAAAGATAAACTTTTAAAAGTCAATTATATCTTATTTAAAAAATACCATATCATCTTCAAAATACATACGTTTAACTTTAACATTTGGATTTAAATATTTTCTATATTGATCTAGATTAGGTATAGGATAACTATTACCATTAACAAAACAATTACCACTTATTATTCTATTACTATTATTAAATGTTAATATAACTAATTTATTATCTAATACTTCAACTAATGGTACATGATCAAATGATTCTACACCATTAACATAATAAGCACATCCTCCATCAATATTTAAATAATTCCCACACTTATAATATTCATAACCATCAGGGGTCTTTGAAGGTGTATGACCTATAATCGTAAAGTAATTATTATTACCTATTTTTATACCGTCATCATCTGATCTTGTCCATACTAAATCATAAATTGAATCAGTACTATCACTTATTTTCAAGTCACATTTATCTGAAACTTTATAAGGACATTTAGCATGTACTAATACAATATTTTTACCTTCAATCGTCTCTTCAAATTTATGATATAATTTTAAATTACCAACAAATGATATAAGTTTATCACGCATCTCAATAGAACAACGAGATTCAATATCGAATGCTGTTAAACCACCACCATTATAATTCCATGCCGTATTTACTGGCCATGATCTATCACCAAGAGAATCTGAAGCTTCCCACATTAAAAGTTCGTGATTGCCACCTAAGTATTCTATTTTAAATCCCTTATTATTTTTAATTCTATCATAAACATCTAAAAGCATTTCACCAGATGCATATCCTCTATCTATTAAATCACCATTAATATATAGGGTTACATCTTCTTCTTTATTAATATTATCTAAATATGACATAATACTATTATAAACATTACCGTCGCCATGTAGGTCACTTACAATAAATTTACGCATAATACCCCTCCAAGTAATATATATTGTACTATTTATTTAAAAAAAAGCAAATAATCACTAATCTAGATTACCTGCTTTATATATTAAACCTTTTATATAATCATATTTAGTATCATCTAATTTTAAAAACTCCATGCTATCATCACGAGCTTTAAGTAATATATCAAAGTCTTTTTTTAAATCTGCAATATTAAATACCATATCACCACTTTGTCTATATCCAAATAAATCTCCACTACCACGCATCTTAAAATCTTCTTCTGATACTTTAAATCCATCATTTGTATTTACAAGTACATTAAGCCTTTCAGTTTCCCTATCACTTATTAATACACAGTAGGATTGAATATTATTTCTACCTACTCTACCTCTAAGTTGATGAAGTGCAGAAAGACCAAATCTATATGCATCATAGATAACCATCAAAGTCGCGTTAGCTACATCAACACCTACTTCTACTACAGTAGTAGATATAAGAATTTGTATATCGTTATTCTTAAATTTATCCATAACAATATCTTTTTCCTCATTAGTTAATTTACCATGTAATATACCTATATTATATTTATCTTTAAAAGCTTTCTTCATATTAGCTTCTATTTCATAAACGCTATCTAAATCAGATTTATCAGATTCTTCAATTAAAGGCGCGATTACATATACTTGATGATTACAAGAAAGTTCCTTACTCATCATATCTAATACATCTTTTATTTCTTTTGTCTTTTTAATAGATGTAATAACATCTAATCTACCACCAGGCATTGTCTTAATACTAGATACATCCATATCACCATATATAGTTAATGCATATGTTCTTGGTATTGGTGTTGCAGATAAATATAGAACATCAGGCATATTACCTTTATTTCTTAAACTAGATCTTTGATTAACACCAAATCTATGTTGTTCATCTGTTATTATTAATCCTAGGTTATTAAACTCTATTGTTTCCTCTAGTAGAGCATGAGTTCCTATAATCATATCTATTTTACCTTGTTTTAATTCTTCTTTTATTATTTCTTTATCTTTTTTAGGAGTACTACCTAAAATTTCTTTAATATTAATGTCATAGTCTTTAAATAGATTAATCATATTTTCATAATGCTGATGCGCTAATATTTCAGTTGGTGCCATTAAAGCACTTTGATAATTATTAAGGTGCATTGCATACATACTTATAATTGCTACTATAGTTTTACCAGAACCTACATCACCTTGAACAAGTCTATTCATTCTTTCAGAAGATTTAAGATCATCAAATATTTCATCTAGTGTTTTAAATTGATCTTCTGTTAAAGTAAATGGTAAAGTATCTATGAACTTATTAATTTTTTCTAAATCTATTTCTTTAGAATAACCAATATTGTTAATACTATTCTTATTCTTTAATTCATTTATTTTAAGCATAAATAAGAATAGTTCTTCATATTTAGATCTTATTAATGCTTCTTTTAGTTTTACATTATTAGAAGGATTATGTATTAAATTAAGAGATTCTTTTTTTGGTAAGAACTTATACTTATCAATTATTTTATCTGGTATATAATCAATAACATATTCTCTTTCTAAAGCTAAATTAATATATTTATTAATATTCTTATCTGTTAGACCTTTTACTTTATGATAAATAGGCATTATATGAGTTGAATCTCCTATATCAATTAATTTGATATCTGATGCAGTAAACATATTTTTTTCTTGTTCATATTTACCTATTAATGTAATTATCTTACCTACTATTAAATGTTCTTTTAAAAAACCTCTATTAAATATAACAACATTAATTAACTTATTATCAGTTTCTAGTTTAAAACTTAGTTTATTTATTCTTCTAAAATAATTAAGTGTAGGTATTGTTTCTATAGTACCTGTGATCACAGAATGTTCATCATTTAAAGAAGTCTTTTTTAATACTTCATATCTAAATGGATAATAAGTGATTAGATCATCTACTGAATATATTTCTAGTTTATTTAATTTATCTATTGTTGCTTTTCCAATGCCTTTAATAAACTCTAGTTCACTCATCTAATCACCTACTTTCTTGTTAAGAATATTATAACATAGTTCTTTTTAAAGAACAAATGTTTGTTTATATAAAATTATTTTATTTTTTCTTTCAAAAGTGGTTGACAAAATATGTCAAAATAAGTAATATATTAACTACCAATTCCCAAATGGCGAATTGGCTGCTAGTATCACACTAGCCAACCCCTTTTTATTCTTTTTTATGGAACTGTTCTTCAGGGGGGCAGTTCCTTTTTTGTGTAAAGAAAAAGATATATGTTTGACATATATCTTTTTTTAGTTATTTAGAAAAACAATTTAATATTATTGCATATCCATTTAATTATATTATAAAATCCAAAAATAATAATAAAACCTCCCTTCATAGATATTATTATCCGTTCACATATAAAATCCCCCTATAATATTAAAAAGAATTTTTTTTTATTACTAGTAGGAGTATAAGAAATAGTATGATATATATAAAAAAAATCACTTGATTATTTTTCAAGTGATTTATAATATTCAAATCTTTCTTTAGCAGCATTTATATTATCATCTAATAATTCTTTTGCCATTTCTTTATTAACTGCATTAATCATCTTATATCTAGTTTCATTTGATAAGAAACTACCATATAAATTAAAGTCTGGTTCTTTAAAATCTAGGTTAAAATCTTTTGTAACTGAATTATATCTAAATATAGGGAAATAACCTGATTTAACTGCTAATTCTTCTTCTTTCATGGAATTACCCATTCCACCAGAAATACCATGATTTATACATGGTGAATATGCAATTATAAGTGATGGTCCATTATGATTTTTAGCTTCATTAATAGCTTTGATAGCTTGATTCATATTAGCACCCATACTTATTTGAGATACTGTTACATTAGGATATTGCATCATCATTCTAGCTAGATCTTTTTTAGATGTAGATTTACCTTTAGAAGCAAATTTTGCAACTGCACCTTTTCTAGTACTCTTAGATGATTGACCACCTTTATAGAATATACTTCTGTATCTAAAACTAGAATATTAACATTTTCATTAGATGACATTACATGATCAAGTCCACCAAATCCAATGTCATAACTCCATCCATCTCCTCCTAAAATCCAAACTGTTTTAGTAGGTATATAATCTTTAATTACTTCTAGTTCTGGTACTTCTTTATAATCTATTTTTTCAGATACTTCTTTAGTAGTTTTATAATCATCTTTATTATTTAACCATTCATTAAATAATTTCTTATTTTTATCAGATACTTTATCCATATTAGAAGTCATAATATTTTCTATTTTTTCTTTCATAATAGAAATAGTTAATCCCATACCAAAACCATATTCTGCATTATCTTCAAATAATGAATTAGACCAAGATAGATTATATGGACTACTTGGCATAGAACCACCATATATAGATGAACATCCTGTAGCATTAGCGATAATCATTCCTTCTCCTACTACTTGAGTAAGCATTTTAACATATGGTGTTTCACCGCATCCTGCACATGCTCCTGAATATCTAAATAATGGTTTATTAAATGCTAATCCTTTAACTATTGTTTCAGGATATAAATGCTTGTTTTTAACTCCTCTTATTCTCTTATTTATTCTATCTACTTCTTCATTTTTAGCCATTGTAAGAGCTTTATTACCCGCTTTACCAAGACATACTGAAGTACATACAGAACAACCTGTACAATCATCATAACTAAATTCTAATGCAAATTTAAGATCAGGTTTTCCAGGTACATCAATTGTTTTAATACCAGGATTATTCTTTAATTCTTCTGCATCTAAAATCTTAGGTCTAATTACTCCATGAGGACACGCTAGAACACATTGATTACAACTAATACAGTTTTCTGTATTCCAACATGGTAAGAATTCTGCAATATTTCTTTTTTCAAATTTAGAAGTATTAACTTCAAATGTACCATCATCATGAGTAATAAAATCACTTACTTTTAGATCATCTCCTTTTAAATGAGATATACTATCTAGAACACCATTATATTTAACTTCTTTATAAGTGATCTTAGACCATCCTTCAGGAACTTTTACATCTATTATAGAATCAGATACATTACTAATAGCATTAATATTATTATTAACTATTTCAATGCCTTTTTTAGAGAATTTCTTTTCAATGCTTTCTTTCATTTTATTAATTGCTAAATCATATGGAAGTATTTTAGTAATATTAAATATAGCACTTTCCATAATAGTACTAATCTTATTAGGAATATTATTTTTTCTTGCTATTTCATGTGCATTTATTATATAAAACTTTAATTCTTTATTCTTAATTTGATATTTAACATTATCTGGTAAATCATCTATTATTTTACTTGTATTAAGTATAAATATACCATTCTTTCTTATATTAGAAAGCATATCATACTTATCTAAATATGAATCTTTAGTACATACTACTATATGAGGGTTTTCTACATAATAACTAGACTTAATAGGTTCCTTACCTATTCTTAAATGTGACATAGTTACGCCACCACTCTTTTTAGAATCATATTGGTTATAGCCTTGTACAAATCCACCAGTATTATCTCCAACTAAAGAAATAATATCTTTAGTAGCGGATACCATACCATCTGATCCATATCCATATACAAGCATTTCTATATTTTTACTCTTTATTTTTATTTTTTCCTTTTTTAAACTCTTATTAGTAACATCATCTACTATACCTATAGTAAATGAATTAACAGGTTCATCACTTTCTAAATTCTTATAAACTGCATATATATCTTCTGGTGATGTATTCTTAGATGATAGACCATATCTTCCACCAACTATTCTTATATTCTTTGTATTTAATGCATTAACTACATCTAAATATAAAGGTTCCCCTGTTCCATTTTCTTTTGCTCTATCTAGAACTGCTATTTTCTTAACAGATTTAGGTAATACTTTTAATAAATAATCTATAGAAAATGGTCTATATAATCTTACAGTTATTAAACCTATTTTTTCATCTTCTTTTTCATCAATTACTTCTTTTATAGTATCACATACTGAACCCATTGCAACTATTACTTTATCAGCATCTTTTGATCCATAGTAATCAAATGGATGATAATCAGTACCAAATTTTTCATTAACTTTTTCCATATATTTATTAACGATATTTGGCATTTCATCATAATATTTATTTCTAGCTTCTATATTTTGAAAATATACATCATCATTTTGTGTAGTTCCTTTTATTTGTTTTTTAGCTAAACTAGAATTCTTTCTAAATTCATTTATTAAATCAAAATCTACTAAATCTTTAATATCATCTTTATCTAATACATTTATTTTAGATAGTTCATGACTTGTTCTAAATCCATCAAAGAAATTAACAAAAGGTATTTTGCCATCAAAAGTACTTAAATAAGCGACTAAAGTCATATACATAACATCTTGTACATTTACTGAAGATAAGAATGAATATCCTGTACTTCTTGCAGCATATACATCTGAATGATCTCCAAATATACTTAGAGCATGAGTAGATACTGTTCTTGCAGCTACATTTATAACAGATGGTAATAATTCCCCTGCTATCTTATACATTTCTGGTATCATTAATAATAATCCTTGTGATGCTGTATATGTACTTGCAACTAAACCAGTTTGAAGTAAACCATGTACTGTTCCTATAGCACCAGCTTCTGATTGCATCTCAACTACTTTAACTGTATCATTATATAAATTCTTTTCTTCTTTACTACTCCATTCATCTACTTTTTCTGCCATTGTAGAAGCTGGTGTAATTGGATAAATAGATGCTGCATCTGAAAACATATATGATATATGAGCGCATGCACTATTTCCATCCATAACTTTATATTTCATAGATAATCACCTATATTAAATTATATCACATTTTTAATAATTCTGATATAATTAAATTGGTGAGAATATGACTGAAGAATTAAATAAAATAATTAATGAAAGTAATAATATAGTTTTCTTTGGAGGCGCTGGAGTTTCAACTGAAAGTGGTGTTCCAGATTTTAGATCAGTTGATGGTATATATAATCAAAAATATGATTTTCCTCCTGAAGTAATACTTTCTCATAATTTTTTCTTTGCTAAACCAGAAGAATTCTATAAATTTTATTTTGATAAATTAGTATATCCATCTATTAAACCTAATAATTGCCATAAAAAATTAAAAGAATTAGAAGATCATGGCAAATTAAAAGCAATTATAACTCAAAATATAGATGGTTTACATGAAATGGCAGGGTCTAAGAATGTTATAACTATACATGGTACTATTAATAAGAACTACTGCACTAAATGTAATAAAGAATATGATTTAAATGATATGTTATCATTTAAAGATTTACCAACGTGTTCATGTGGCGGTTTAATAAAACCAGATGTAGTTCTTTATGGAGAACCACTTAATAACGATAATTATATGAACGCAATTAAATATATAAGTGAAGCAGATACTTTAATTGTTGGAGGAACATCACTTAATGTTTATCCTGCGGCCGGTCTTATTAATTATTTTAAAGGTAATAATCTAATTATTATTAACAAGGAAAAACTTAATGTTAATTGTACTCTTCAAATCAATGAACCTATTGGAAAAGTATTTAGTAAAATAAAAACTAAGGATTAATCCTTAGTTTTTTAAATCTGTTAATAAATCTTTTTTTTGTACTTGTTTATAAATTCTTGCTTCATTAACATCATAAATTTCAAAATGGAATAATGTTCCTGGTTGATATTTTAATGTTTCTCCATCCTTTATTAATACCATTGTTTCTGCACAATTACCTGCAATTTGGTTTTCACCATTTTCAACACAACGAGAATCATTTAATGTAGCTATTATGTATTTTTCATCCTCAACATATTTACCGCTCATTGGTGAATAATCGTTAACTCCCTTCCCGGCTATTTTAGCAGTCCCATCTTTATCTAACAATAACTCAAATGTAAAATATATAGGATTACCACTTGAATCCATTTCCTGAGATAAATTAGATATAAATTGATAATATCTAGTTTCCTTTTTTTCTGTTTTATCAGTTTTCTTTTCAGTTTTTGTTTCTACATTACATTTAGTACACTTTTCTTCTTTTACAAATGGATTCTTTATTACTCCTCCTAATAATAATCCTAACCCTGTAGCTAAAAGAACTACTAATATAATCAAGAATACAACTAAGCCATTTCCCTTTTTAGTATTTTCCATTTTTATACCTTCTTTCTATTTTGATTATATCATTTGAATAATCTATTTTGAAGATTAAAATAATTATATTTACAATTAATTTTACAAAAAAAACAATAACATTAATTGTTACTGTTTTTTTGGAAATTCTAATACTTTTGATTTAGTAGAAATGTTATTTGAAGATCTTTCATATTGAGGAAAATCCACTACATTAGTAGATAATACTTTTTCTCTATAATCAAGATAATCTTGATCATAACCTGTCTCTATTATCATACTTATTATTATGTTCGCATCTGCTTTTACACTAGGTAATTCAGAATCCATTTCTTCTAATATTTTTTTTATTAATAATTTTTCTTTAGTTATATTATAACTAAGTATATTTACTAATTTATAATCCATATTTGATTTATCTCTTTTAAATGCTTTTTCTACTAATCTTAATTCCTTTTGTTGTAATTCCAAATAATCTAAATCAAAAACATTTTCAAATGGATCACATATTTCTTCATCTTTTTCTACTTCATCATAATTATATCTTTGCTTAAATGAGCCATATACTGAGCTTATTCCTCCAATTGATATTATTCCTACTGAAGCAATCGTTAAAGCTGGATTCATATGATTATTTGATACATAATCTACTAAAAATGTACTAAGCCCAATCATAGATAATCCTACTCCACCATTTGCTATGACCCCATATAATTTATTCTTATTAAATTTTTTCTTTCTCATAACCAAACCCTTTTTTTATTATTCTTTTGAATTTCTTACTCTAGCATCATATTTTTTTCTTTCTTCAGTATTAAGAATTTTCTTTCTTAATCTAAAGTTTAATGGAGTTACTTCTACTAACTCATCATTATTAATATATTCTAACGCAGTTTCTAATGTTAATAATTTAGTTTTCTTAAGAACAACAGTATGATCTTTACCAGCTGATCTTGTATTAGTTAATTGTTTTCCTTTAACTACGTTTACAGCTAAATCACCATCTCTATTAGCTTCACCAACAATCATACCTTCATATACTTCAACACCTGGTTCAATAAACATAACTCCTCTATCTTCTAGAGCACCAAGTGCATATGCAGTAGCTTTACCATTTTCCATAGAAACTAGAACACCTAGTTTTCTTTCACCTACTTCTGCGGTAGTCTTTGGTAAATATTCTTTAAATGTATGATTTAAGATACCATATCCTTTTGTTAAAGTCATAAAGTCTGTTGTGAAACCTATAAGACCTCTACTTGGAACTGTATAATTTAATCTAACTATACCAGGAAGATTACTCATACTTTCCATAGTACCACCTCTAGTACCTAAGGCTTCAATAATTCCACCTACAGTATCTTCTGGACATTCAATTTGAACATCTTCATATGGTTCACATTCTACACCATTTACTTCTTTTATAATAACTTCTGGTTTAGATACTTCAAGTTCAAATCCTTCTCTTCTCATATTTTCAATAAGAATAGATAAATGAAGTTCACCTCTACCAGATACTATAAAGCTTTCTTGATCTTTTTGTTCAACTTTTAAACTAACATCTGATTCAGCTTGTTTTCTTAGTCTTTCTTCTATTTTAGAAGCTGTTACTAACTTACCTTCTTTACCTACAAATGGTGAAGAATTAGTACCAAATGTCATTTGAAGTGTTGGTTCATCTATTCTAAGTTTTGGAAGAGCTTCTTCTTTTCCTTCTTCACAAATAGTTTCTCCAACTTCTATATCAGGAAGACCTGAAATTGCTACTACATCTCCTGCTTCAGCTTCTTCTACTTCTAATCTTTTTAAACCAAAATATCCAAATAATTTTTGTATTCTAAATTTCTTAATAGATCCATCTAATCTAACACATGATACCATTTGATTTACTCTAATTTTACCATTTGCAATAGTACCAATACCAATTCTACC